>Ga0123353_10019313_pt1 | contig 10120 bp, 9 predicted proteins | sample TergutLab28metaG_3_FD_92763 | JGI IMG/M metagenome (GOLD analysis project Ga0123353, IMG submission 92763) | Labiotermes labralis P3 segment gut microbial communities from Petit-Saut dam, French Guiana - Lab288 P3 | ecosystem: Host-associated > Arthropoda: Insects > Digestive system > Gut ...
CGAAGACTTCTCCAGGACGTACTGCTCGGTCTACAAGAGCTCGCCCATCGCAGGGGGTCTGCCGGACCGCAACACCCGCGAAGGGGCCGCCGCTATTCTCGAGGCGTACACAAGCCTCGCAGCCGTCGCGCCCCCCGACGCCGAGAAGTACTTCACGACGTTGGTCGAGTACTTCACGCTGGTCACCGACGCCCTGGACCCGACCAGCCCGACACGGCGCACCTCGCTCGACAAGACCACCGAGATGGAAGAGCTGCGGCACAACGCTGAGCTCATGCTCCTTGATGCCACGCTGGCGGCCTGTCTGTTCTCCTAGGCACTAGCCTGAAGGGGTGACGCGGACGGGAGGCGCCGACGCACGCTGGCCGCACGGACCGGTGCCGATCGACACCGGGACCGCGCAGCTTGTCGTCGCGCGCGACCATCCGTGGGTGACGCTGCTGGTCAACGGGGCACCCAGCTCGTTCGTCGACCTCGACGACCCGCAGCACGTGGAGTTCGAGTACCTCGAGCAGATGGCAGCGGTCATCGCCACGCTGCCGCCGGGACCGTTGCGGGTCGTGCACCTCGGTGGTGCGGCATGCACGCTGGCCCGTGCGGTCCACGCAGCACGCCCGGGGTCGCGGCAGGTCGCGGTCGAGGTCGACGCACGTCTGGTCGAGCTTGTGCGCACCTGGTTCGACCTGCCACGTCCGCCTGCTCTGCGCCTGCGCACCACCGACGCAGCCACATGGTTGGCCAGCGCCCGCCCAGGTCTGGCCGACGTCGTCGTGCGTGACGTGTTCGCCGGCGACCGGGTACCAGCGGACCTCGTCACCGTCGGGGCAGCCCAGGCCGTGGCCAGGGCGCTGGCCCCCGGCGGGCTGTACCTGGCCAACTGCGTGGACTGGCCACCGCTGGCACAGGCCCGTGCTGAGGCTGCGACGTTGGCGACGGTGTTCGCCCATGTCGCGGTCGTCGCCGAGACCGGGGTCTTGCGCGGACGCCGGTACGGCAACGTCGTGCTCGTCGCGTGCGACACGTCGTTGGAGCAGATGGCGACGTCGCGGCCGCTGCGCCAGGGGGTTGTCCCGGCGCGGGTGCTGCTCGACGACGCGGTCCGCCACTTCGCCGGCGCTGCAGCACCGATCACGCGCTGAAGCACCCGAACGGGCGGAAACCCCGCACGGATGGCCGTGGAGGGGGCATAATGGATGGCCCGTTTTCTGCCCAGACCCGATGGAGCGCGCCACGCACCCCGCACCGCAACCGCTGGCCCCACCGACCGCCTCACCGGCTGACCCGGACGCCGAGCCCGCAGAGCTGCCCACGGCGCTGACCATGGAGCTCGCCGCCGAGCAGGATGTGCTCGACACCGTCTACGCACGTCTGGACACCCTGCGTGCCAACACACGCAGCCGCCTGGCCGAGGTGCGCCGCGAAGGACCGTCCGGCTCACCGCAGAACCGCAGCGAACGCGACTCGTTCGCCACGTTGTACGAGAACCGCCTCGCCCAGCTCGAAGCAGTCGAAGAACGTCTGGCGTTCGGGCGCCTGGACCGCGACGACGGCGACCGGATGTATGTCGGGCGTCTGGGCCTGACCGACGCCGAGCACACTGTGCTGCTCACCGACTGGCGCGCTCCTGCTGCGCAGGCGTTCTACCAGGCCACAGCTGCGCACCCAGACGGGGTGCGCCGCCGCCGGCACCTGGTCACCCACGGCCGGGAGGTCACCGGCGTCGAGGACGAGGTGCTCGACCTGGTAGGTGACCACGACGGTGTGCTGTCAGGCGAGGGGGCGCTGCTCGCGGCCCTCGCCGCAGGACGCACCGGCAAGATGGGCGATATCGTCGCGACGATCCAGGCCGAGCAGGACGCGGTCATCCGCGCCGACCTGCCTGGGGCCCTGGTCGTCCAGGGTGGGCCTGGGACCGGCAAGACCGCTGTGGCCCTGCACCGCGCCGCGTACCTGCTGTACGCGCACCGGCGGACCCTGGAACGTTCCGGGGTGCTGCTCGTGGGTCCCAGCCGGACGTTCCTGCGGTACATCGACCAGGTGCTGCCGTCGCTGGGCGAGACCGGTGTGGTGACGATGACCCTCGCCGAGCTCGTCCCCGGCGTCCACGCACCAGGGGCCGAACCGGCTGCCTCAGCCCGGCTCAAAGGCGACCTGGCGATGGTCGACGTGCTCGCCCGGGCTGTGCGGGCCCGCGAACGGGTACCGGCCGAACCGGTGACGGTCGTCCTGGCCGGGCGCCAGGTCGTCATCACCCCCGCCGACGTCGCGGCCGTCATCGCCCGCACCCGGCGCCTGCACCGGCCCCACAACCTCGCCCGGGTGAAGTTCGTCCGTGAGATGCTCGGACGTCTGGCCGACCAGTACCTCGCCCAGCTCGGCAGCCGTGTGGAGTTCACCGACCGCGCCGAGGTCGTCGAAGACCTGCGCACCCACCACGACGTGCGGGTCGCGCTCAACCTCGCGTGGATGCCGCTGACCCCCCAAGGGCTGCTCGGCGACCTGTACGCCAAACCGTGGCGCCTGGAGCAGGCTGCCGGGCACCTGTCGGACCGGGACCGGGCGCTGCTCGTCCGCGAACGCACCGCACCGTGGACGCCCGACGACGTCCCGCTGCTCGACGAGCTTGCCGAGCTGCTCGGTGTCGACGACCAGGCCGCACGTGCCCAGGCCCGGGCCGAATCGGCCCAGCGTGCCGCCGAGGTCGAGTACGCCCGCGAGGCGCTGAGCGCGGTCTCGCGCGGGTGGGTGCTGCCCTACGGGGCGTCGCTGGACGACATGGTCGACGCTGAGGGCCTGGCAGCCCGGGTCGCAGGCGGCCCAGCCTCGCTCACCACCGCCGAACGCGCCGCTGCTGACCGCACCTGGACCTACGGCCACATCGTCGTCGACGAGGCACAAGAGCTGTCACCCATGGCCTGGCGTGCCCTGCTGCGCCGTGTGCCGACCCGGTCGCTGACGATCGTCGGCGACGTCGCGCAGACCGCTGCGCCGTGCGGCGCCCACAGCTGGACGACGATGCTCGGCCCGCACCTGGGCTCGTCGTGGCGCGCTGCCGAGCTCACCGTGAACTACCGGACCCCGGCAAGCGTCGCCCAGGCCGCTGACACCTTCGCCCGCAACGTCGGGCTGCCAGTGTCGGCCTTGGTCTCGGCACGTGATGTTGCTGGGGCGCTCGTCGTCACCGCGGTCGACCCCGGCGACGTCGCCACCCGGGCAGCCCAGCTGGCGCACGACGCGGTGGCCCAGACCTACCGCGACGGCACCGGCAGGGTCGCCCTCGTCGCGCCGCAGAAGCTGTTGGCCGGGCTCGGCGCTGCGCTCGACGCGCTCGGGCGCGACTACGACGAGGCGAGCACCGACGTCGCCTCCGACCTTGATGCGGCGTTGGTGCTGGTCACACCCCACCAGACCAAGGGGCTGGAGTTCGACCGGGTCGTGCTGGTCGAACCGGCGCAGGTGTTGGCCACGGGGGGACCAGGTGACCTGTACGTCGCGCTGACCCGGCCCACCCAACAGCTGCACATCGTCCACGGCGAACCCCTGCCCGACGGGTTGGCCCAGGGCCTGGGGTAGTCCGGGAGCCGGACGGCGCTGCGGACCGTGTCGCGACGGGGGCACCATAGAACCGTGCGCACAGCCCTGCTCCTGGAAAACCTTCACCCCCAAGCCCACGCGATCGTGCGTGAGGCGGGTTTTGAGGTCCACACCCGGACCAGCGCCCTGGACGAGGCCGAGCTCATCGACGCCCTCGCCGGGGTGAGCGTGCTCGGGATCCGCTCCAAGACCCAGGTGTCGGCCGAGGTCCTCGCGCACGCCCCGCAGCTGCTCGTCATCGGCACGTACACGATCGGCACGAACCAGATCGACCTGGGCGCCGCTGCGGCCCGCGGTATCGCGACGTTCAACGCACCGTTCTCCAACACCCGCTCGGTGGTGGAGATCGCCCTGGCCGACATCATCGCCTTGACCCGGCGGCTGACCGTCCTGGACAAGCAGATGCACGCCGGGGTGTGGGACAAGTCCGCCGAAGGGGCCCACGAGGTGCGCGGACGTACCTTGGGGATCGTCGGGTACGGCAACATCGGCACCCAGCTGTCGGTCCTCGCCGAGAACCTGGGCATGTCGGTGATCTTCTACGACATCGCTGAGAAGCTCGCGCTGGGCAACGCCCGCAAGATGGCGTCGATGGAGGCGCTGCTCGCCGAGGCCGACATCGTCACGTTGCACGTCGACGGGCGGCCGGGCAACGCGGGGTTGTTCGGCGCCGAACAGTTCGCCGTGATGAAACCTGGTGCGGTGTTCCTCAACCTCTCGCGTGGGTTCATCGTCGACTACGCGGCGCTGCGCGAGGCCATCGAGTCAGGTGCGATCGTCGGGGCTGCGGCCGACGTGTTCCCCGTCGAACCCAAACGTCGCGGCGACCCGTTCACCTCTGAGCTGCGCGGGCTGGACAACGTCATCTTGTCGCCGCACACCGGCGGGTCGACCGAAGAGGCCCAAGAGAGCATCGGCCAGTTCGTGTCGACGAAAATCCGCGACTACCTGGCGACCGGTTCGACGACGTTGTCGGTCAACCTGCCGAACATCGCGTTGGACCGCCCCGACGCCGTGCACCGCCTGGCGTACCTGCACCAGAACGTGCCTGGTGTGCTGGCGAACGTCAACCAGACCCTCGCGAGGTTCGGCCTGAACATCGAAGCGCAGATGCTCGCGACCAGCGGCAACCTCGGGTATGTCGTCACCGACGTCCCCGACGAGCTGCACCCTGGGATGCTCGAGGAGCTACGGCAGCGGCCAGAGACCATCGCCCTGCGGGTCATCAGCTGACCATCAGGTCCTTGCCCCGTAGCGCGCCTGCTACGACGAACCGGACTTGCGCCGGAACTGGCGTTGCACCGGTCCGGTCGTCTCAGCCGCCTGCACACCACCTTCGGACGTGCTGCCGTTCGTCGTGGGGTTCGAACGGGCTTTCTTCGCCTCCAACGCCTGGCGGAACTTCTCCTTGGCCTCCACCGACGGGGCACCTGGTTTCGTCGGCGCGCCTGCCACCTCGTCACTCATCGACCCAACCTCCTCAGCCGGTACTGGCAGGTTACCCGACGCAGGGCGTCGCCACGCGACCAGTTCATTGCGCGGCGACGTCGGGTTCAGCCGGCGCGGTGCCGTCGTCCTCGGCCTCGGCCCGCAGCTGGTGGATCGCTGCCTCGAAGTCGTCGAGCGACTCAAAACCGCGGTACACCGAGGCGAACCGCAGGTAGGCGACCTCGTCGAGCTCTCGTAACGGCCCGAGGATCGCCAGCCCGACCTCGTGGGCGTCGACCACAGCCGAGCCGGTGGCCCGCACTGTTTCTTCCACCCGTTGGACGAGCAGCGCCAACGCGTCTGAGTCGACCGGGCGGCCCTGGCACGCTTTGCGGACCCCGGTGAGGATCTTGTCGCGGCTGAACGGTTCGGTCACCCCGGAACGTTTTGTCACTGCCAGGCTTGCCGTCTCCACAGTTGAGAACCGGCGTCCGCACGAGGGGCACTGGCGGCGGCGTTTGATGCTCGAACCGTCCTCGGCGGTACGTGAGTCCACGACCCGGGAGTCCGGGAACCGGCAGAACGGGCAGTACACGCAGGTCCTCCTGATGGCCAGGCCGGGACGAGGCCTACGCTGCGTCCAGCGCCACCGCGTAGCGTCATGATCGGCTGGGACCCGACGCTACCCCACCAGGGCGCGTCCCGTAACCTCACGTGCACGCAAGGGGTCATCCAGGCACCGGGACGACGATCGTCTGACCAGCGAGCAGGCTGGAGTCGGGCAGGCCGTTGAGGCGGACGAGCTCACCGACGACGTCACGCACGTCGTCGGTGGGCCCAGCGATCGACACAGCGATCTGCCACAGCGTCTCCCCTGGCGCGACGACGTGCTGCTCGACCTGCGCCGGGCCTCGCGGAGCATCAGCCCTCGCCGCCCAGACGCCCAGGAATGCTGGGAGCGCGACGAGGACAGCTGTGAGCACGCCGACAACGACCCGGCCACGTATCGTCAGGCGCAACGGCGCTGGTCGTGGCGCTGGACGCGCGCTGGACCGTCGTGGGTGCGGCACTGGCGGGACCGTGTGCGGCTGGGCACCGGTGGCCTGGCCGGCAGCGCTGGTCGGGACAGTGCTGGTGCTGGTCACGACGGGGCTGGTGCGGACACCAGCGGGACGAAGACTCACCACGACGCCCATCGGCCTACCTCTCTCTCACGGCTCATCATACACCCGTTCGTCGTACTGCTGTGCGATACTGTAGATGAGATCCGAACAAGATGTCGACACGCTCGAACAGTTGTTTGTCGGGGCCATGTTCGACCGGTACGGTGGACCTCACATGGACAAGCACACCACCGACCACCCACACGAACTCCCACCAGGGGATACACAAGGAGAAGACCTGTGAGCGACCACGACGAGACCATCGACGCCGGCACCGATGTCGACCTTGCTTCCGTCACGCAGCTGCGCCGACGCCCGGGCCGTCCACGGCAGACCGCCGCCGACGAGCTCACCCCACGCCAACAACGGGTGCTGGAGACCGTGCGGACCTCAGTGTCCGAACGCGGCTACCCGCCGACGATGCGCGAGATCGGCGAGACCGTCGGGCTCACCAGCCCGTCGTCGGTCAAGCACCAGCTGGAGATGCTCGAACGCAAGGGCTACCTGCGACGCGACCCGAACCGTCCCCGCGCGATCGAGGTCGTCGCCCCCAACGACGCCCGCAGCGTGTCGCTGCTGCACGAGACAGCCGGCTTCGCCGCGGAGACCATGTCCCCCGAGCCGGCGTACGTGCCGCTCGTCGGGCGTATCGCCGCCGGTGGTCCGATCCTCGCTGAGCAGGTCGTCGAAGACGTGTTCGCCCTGCCACGCCAGCTCGTCGGCGACGGCGAGCTGTTCTTGCTCAAGGTCGTCGGCGACTCGATGGTCGACGCGGCGATCTGCGACGACGACTGGGTCGTCGTGCGCCGCCAACCCACAGCCGAGAACGGCGAGATCGTCGCGGCGATGCTCGACGGTGAGGCGACCGTGAAGACCCTGCGCCAGCGCGACGGGCACGTGTGGTTGCTGCCGCACAACCCGGCGTACTCCCCCATCGACGGCGACGAGGCGACGATCCTCGGCAAGGTGGTCAGCGTCCTGCGCAGCCTGTGACGGACGCGGCAAGCGCTGGGCTCCTGCCCAGGGCACGTTGTCGACTTCGTCAACAACCACCTCATGCACGAGACTAGGTGTCTGCACACCCTGGTCGAGCCCAGGTTCAGCGAGCGGAGACCCGATGACCGGACGACTGTTACCAGACCCCAGCCCCCTGGCCATGGAGCGCCTGCGGGCAGCGGCCGCACGGCTGAAGCGTTCCACGCCGCACGACCCGCCCCAAGACGACTCGGACTACGAGGGCTGGACCCTGGCGCGTCTGCGCCGCCGTGCTGCTGAGCTGGACGTCCCCGGCCGCTGGTCGATGGACAAGGACGGGCTCATCGCAGCACTGCGTGCGCACGACGAACCAGGTGACACCGCCGCCGGGGCGTCGGACGACCCGAGCGACGCTACCGAGCCGCAGGCTCAGTAGCCGCAGCTGCGGGCCACCTCACGCACCGCCTGCGCCGAGGCGCGTAACGCTGCGACCTCGTCGGGCGACATCGGCACGGCGAGGCGTTCGCCGACCCCGTGCGCCCCGACGACCGACGGCACCGACAGGCACACGTCGTCGATGCCCTGGTAACCGCTGAGCAGCGAGGAGACCGGCTGGATCCGGTGCTCGTCGTTGAGGACCGCTTCGATGGTCCGCGAGGCGGCCAGCCCGACGGCGTAGTTCGTCGCCCCTTTGCCGGCGATGATCGTCGCCGCCGACGTGGTGACCTCGTCGGCGATCTGGTCGCGCACCGCCGCGGTCAACGGCCCGCGCCCTTCGATCCCGGGCCAGTCAAGCAACGGCACAGAACCGAGGGTCGCCGACGACCACAACGCGAGCTGGGAGTCGCCGTGCTCACCGGCGATGTACGCGTGCACGTTCTGCACCGCGATCCCGGTGTGCTGCGAGACCAGGTACCGCAACCGGGAGGTGTCGAGCAACGTCCCAGACCCGAACACCTGGTTCGCTGGCAGCCCGGAGACCTTGAGCGCGACGTACGTCACGACGTCAACTGGGTTGGTCACGACGAGGTGGACCGCCTCCGGGGCGACGGCCACCAGCTGCGGAAGCACCGCAGCGACGAGCCGTGTCGTCGCCCCGGCCAGGTCCATCCGGGTCTGCCCAGGTTTCTGCTTGGCCCCGGCGGTGAAGACCACCACGTCAGCGCCACGCACAACCTCGATGTCGTCAGACCCCGCCACCGTCGCCATCGGCATGAACGCGATCCCGTGCGCAAGGTCCAGCGCCTGCGCCTCGACCTTGGCCCGGTCGATGTCGTAGAGCACCACAGTGCGCGCCGACCCCCGCATGAGCAACGCGTACGCAAGCGTCGCCCCCACCGACCCAGCCCCGACAACAGCGACCTTCGACGTCCGCCGCGGGTGGAACGGCGTTTCTCCCGGCACACACACGCTGACCATCAACCCTCCACACCTCGACCCAGCACCCCGGGTGGAGGCTAACCCCCCTCACCTCACCCGGCACCCCGGCACGTCCCACGTTCCCTGCACAAGCTCCAGGGCACTACGGGTTGTAGATGGCCCAGTCCTCGAGCGTGGCGAAGATGGCAGCCCCGGTGGCGGTGTCCAGGCAGGCGAAACCTTCGGGTTCGGCGGTGCACTGGACAGAGCCGAGCTGGACGGTGTCACCGGGGGTGACAGGCACGTCGTGGGACCCCAGGACGGTGTCGGTGGGGCAGCCTTTGCTGGCCTCGCCGTCCATGATCGTGACGTATCCGAACGGGACGGGGCCGACGCTGTCGGCCAGGCCGCACGGGTCGTTGCCGACGCCGGTGTTCATGTCGGTGAAGGCGGCAGACCCGGGGACCAGGTCGCACCGGACCCAGGTCCCGTCCACTGCGAGCGCCAGCACGCACACCACCTGGGAGAAGTCTTCTCCCGCCGCCGGAACCCAGATCCCCACGAAATCCCCGTCGAGCATTGTGGCTGCGGGGTGGACCCGCGGCGGGAAGACGATCTCGGGTTCCTCGGTGGCGGTGACCGTCGGTGCTGGCGGGGCCGGTGTGGTCGCCGCCGGCGACCAGCCCGACGTGCCGCCACCTTGGCAGCCTGCCACGGCGCACAGCACCGCACCGACAGCCAGTGCCACCACTCGTCTCATCATCGTCGTGCTCCTGGGCCAGTGGGTGGGGACAAGACACACGATGGCACCGACGGGCGTCGTTAGCACCACCAGGCCAAGACAGTGGGGACGGTTCCAATGTCTTACCTGGTCAGCGCGCTCTTCCCACCTCCCGGCCAGGAGACCGCCCGACGGGTCGCACCAGCCACGAGGGAGGTCGTCGGGAAGGCGTTCGGGGGCGGGACACGGTGACGGTCTCGTCGAACGTCTCGTCGGCTGACCCCTTCGCCTGTGCGATGGTCGAGGTCGTCCAGGAGCGTCGGTCGCGCAGCAGTGCGCACAGTTGCATGCATTTGAGCTGCGCATATCTGCGCAACCCTCATGATTCGTCCACGACCGTCGCCTGAGACCGTGCCACCAGACCTGGTCGAGCAGGTCACCACGGGCGCGCGCGTGGCTGTCATGGCGGGTCGTTGTCAGTCGCCTTGGTTGCACAACGTCGTCGCGCGGTGACAAGACACACCCTCCCACGGGGCGCATAGGCTGAGGGCCATGCCTGGTCCGGACCGTACGACGTCGCTGCTCGAGGCGGCGGTGGCGGCGCTGGGCGGGCAGCGGCGCGAGGGGCAGGTCGTCATGGCCCACGCCGTGGCTGACGCCGTGGAACGCCGCGAGCACCTGCTGGTCCAGGCCGGGACGGGCACAGGCAAGTCGTTGGGGTACCTGGTGCCGGTCGTCGACCACGCGGTGCGCACCGAGCAGCGGGTCGTGGTGTCCACGGCGACGCTGGCGCTGCAGCGGCAGGTCGTGGGCCGGGACCTGCCGTTGGTCGTCGACGCCCTGGCCTCGCACCTGGCGCACCGTCCGGCTGTGGCGCTGC
>Ga0123353_10019314_pt1 | contig 10119 bp, 2 predicted proteins | sample TergutLab28metaG_3_FD_92763 | JGI IMG/M metagenome (GOLD analysis project Ga0123353, IMG submission 92763) | Labiotermes labralis P3 segment gut microbial communities from Petit-Saut dam, French Guiana - Lab288 P3 | ecosystem: Host-associated > Arthropoda: Insects > Digestive system > Gut ...
AATCGCTATTGTTAATACGCGGCAAACTTCCACCCCGTTGTTGGCAAAAGGCTACGGCATCGGGCCAGTTCATGCGAGACTCGGCCACTGCGATGAATTTGCCCTTGTGCGCACCTTCAGCTTTGTGTGTTTCTGCCGTTTTGCGCGTTTCTGCCGTTTTGCGCGTTTCTGCTTCTGCCGTTCTATGTGCCTCTGCTTTGTGTGCCGATGTAGTTGGCTCGGGGGGAGCTTGCGCCGTCTGGGCCGGAGCCGCCCTGTGGAACCAGTAGGTAGCCTGCTCGATATCTTGGGGAACGCCGTTCCCTTCCATATACATCTCACCAAGCTTATACTGCGCGATGACAACCCCTTGCTCCGCCGCTTTACGAAGCCAGTGGGCAGCCTGCCCGGCATCCTGGGAAACGCCATCTCCGGTCAGAAGCATCCGGCCAAGGCTGTACTGCGCATCGGCATCACCTTGCTCTGCCGCCTTGAAGAACGAAACCTCTTCCGTTTGTTTTTCGGCCTGAGCCGCTGAAGTGGAATTATTTTGCCCTACTCGGGCAGGAGCGGCGGCAGGAAAGTTGCCCGCGCCCAGCATGCACATGGCGCGTGCGCCATCGCTGAAAAACACGGTCACACGAAATTCTGTGGCCTTTCCGGCAAAGGCTCCATTATCCTTGAGAGAGAGGGAAAGCAAAGCCTCCGCGTTGCCAAGGGCAAGGTTCATGGTTTGCGAACCGGAACTCAGACTTGTGCCGTCCCGGCTGACGGAAAGGGGTGCGCCTTCCTCCTTGCCGTCGCTACGCCAGCGGGAAGAAACGCCGCCCATGTTGTCGATGCGTATGGCTTCCAAAGTTTTTCCGGGGGCCAATACCTGGAGGGCCAGTTCCACGGTGCCGTTTTCAAGACGCACCAGATGGGCAGCGGCCTTGGGTTTGCCGTCGGCGGTCAGCGGAGGATAGGCGGGGGGCAGAGTAGCCCAAAGCGAGGATGTGACCGTGGGCGTTGCCGTCGTCGTTGCGGGAGCAGGTGTTGCGACCTTGGGCGCGGCAGGAGTAGGAGCGGGTTGAGGAACTGAAGCGGTAGTAGGGGCTTTGTCGGACGGAACACAAACCACGCGGAAGGTGCGGCTCTGGAGGGTACTGTCTGCGTAGAGCTTGCCGCCGGAGTCGTAGACCATCCATGCGCCGCCGGGAGCGTCGCTGCCCGTCGCCGTGCCCGTCCAGTAACCGTCGCCGAGCAACCCGAGCCCGGACGGCCAGAGAACGTCTCTAGCGCCAAAACTATCTATGTGAGTAATCTTATCAAAGTCATTCGATGCCCATGAGTCGCTATTGTCAATACGCGGCAATCTTCCACCCTGTTGCTGACAAAAGACTTTGGCGTCAGACCAGTTCATTTTGGACTCGGACAGCGCGATGAATCCAACGGCCTTGCGCGCCTCTTCCTCTTTGCGCTCCTTTTCTCCCGTCGAAACGCAGACCACGCGGTTTCTTTGATTGTTAAAACGGTTAAATTTGACGTAGACGCGGCCCCCGCTGTCGTGGACGAGATAATACGACGAGCCGCTGAAGTAGGCGTTCTCCGTACCCGTCCAGTACTGGGCGTTGCGGGACAAGCCGGACGGCCAAGGGGCATCGCTAGCGCCGAAACCATCAATAGTAGAAGCCTTGTTGTGACCAAGATCCCATTTCACTGAATCGCTATTGTCAATACGTGGTAATCTTCCCCCCTTTTGTCGGCAAAAGGCGTTGGCATCGGACCAACTCATTTCGGTATCGGGCATTGCGATGAATGTGGCCTTGAGCGCTTCTTCCGCTCTGCGCGCCTCTTCTTTGCGTTTCTCTTCCGCCCTGCGCGCTCCTTCATCCGTAATACAAAGCGCGCGGAAGCCGTCGCGCTGTCGGTTGCCGTCGTAGCTGGCTCTGACTTCGCCGTGGTGGCTGAAAACCATCCACACGGTACCGGAAGAGGAACCGGAAAGCTCCGTGTCCGTCCAGTAGCTGTATTCAGGCAAGCCGGACGGCCAACGGTCACCCTTAGTGCCGTGACTATTCATGCTAGTGCCGAAACCATCAATAGTAGCATTAGCCGTACCTTTGTTGTGATCCAGTGAACTGCTGTTGTTAAGACGCGGCAATCTTCCCCCTTTTTGTCGGCAAAAAGCTTTGGCATCAAGCCAGTTCTTGATGGGGGCCTCGGACAACGCGATGAACCCGGCGGATTTTACCATCTCTTCTTCCGTCGGAACACAAACCACGCGGTAGGCATTTTTCTGGGGGTTGTCCCGGATGCTGAAGCCGTCGTTGTGGTTGTTGACGCTCCAGGAGTAGCTGTCGGTCCGCCCTCCCCCCGTACTCTCCGTGCCTGTCCAGTAGGTGCCGACGGGCAAGCCGGACGGCCAGGAGCGAGCGCCAAAACCATCTATGGGAGTAGCCGCATAGCTGTTCCATCCCCGTGAATCGCTATTGTTAATACGCGGCAATCTTCCACCCTTTTGCTGGCAAAAGGCTTTGGCATCGGACCAGTTCATGTCGGTACCAGACACTGCGATGAATCTGTCCTTGAGCGCCTCTTCCGCCTTGCGCGCCTCTGCTGCTCTGCGTGCCTCCTCCGCTCTGCGCGCTTCTTCCGCCCTGCGTGCCTCTTCCGCTCTGCGTGCCTCTTCCGCTCTGCGTGCCTCTTCCGCTCTGCGTTCTGCTTCTGCCTTGCGCGCTTCTTCGGCTCTGCGTGCCTCCTCCGCTCTGCGTGCCTCCTCCACTCTGCGCACTTCTTCCGCCCTGCGTGCCTCTTCCGCTCTGCGTTCTGCTTCTGCCTTGCGCGCTTCTTCGGCTCTGCGTGCTTCCTCTATCGCCGCAATCTGTTCGTTTGTGAGACGTACATAGGTAGCAGTCGTATTGCCGTCGCTTACCATTATTGCATTTGGCGTGCGGGATAATTTAAAAACAAATATTTTGCCATCAGAATGAACAAACTCAATTGTGTCACCAGTTATGGAATATTTACCCTTTGATGTGCCGCTACGGCTACCAAGGGTAAACGACCCATTAGAAAATTCATAAAAATCAGTTGGGATCGCCATTTCCTGTTGATCACTGCGAATATATGTACCGCTTAATTGGCCGGTTTCGGTTTTATCGGTACGGAAAACCGCATCAGCCAAGGCGGGCAAAGCCAAAGAGAAAACGAGAGTGAACACAAAAAGCTGAACAAGGCTGTTGAGACGTTTTCCAAGGCGGATTGACGGCGCTGAAGCGAAAGCATGCATATCGGTAGCTCCTAACCGTTATGGGTTGCGGGAAAAACAAATAGCCCCATTCTTGATGGATACGAAGTTGGAAATGGATATGCACTGTCCTATGGCGCAGGGCGGCAATATACCGCCCTACGCTTCATTGCGCTTTCAGCATACACATGGCCCGTTCGCCGCCGTTGAAAAACAAGGTCACACGAAAATCGGTGGCCTTTCCGGCAAAGGCTCCGTTATCCTTGAGAGACAGGGAAAGCAGGGCTTCCGCGTCACCAAGGGCAAGGTTCATGGCCTCTGCGCCGGAACCGAGGCTGTTGCCGTCCCGGCTGACGGAAAGGGGAGCGCCCCCGTCCTTGCCGTCACTACGCCAGAGGGAAGGGGCACCGCCCAGGTTGTCGATGCGTATGGTTTCCAGGGTTTTACCGGGGGCCAATACCTGGAGGGCCAGTTCCACGGTGTCATTCTCAAGATGTACCAGGTGAACTGCAGCCCTGGGTTTGCCGTCAGCAGCCAGCGGAGGATAGGCGACCGGGGCTGCTTTTGCCGTAGGCGTAGCCATCGCAGAAGCGGGAGCGCCGATTGTTTTGAATGCAATAGTGATGTTGTCAGCGAGCGTTCCGGACAGACCTTCGGCTGCCAGCGTGAGCCGAACGGTAGAGGCGACCTTCCTGTGATTGTTCAGCATCGACTGAGTACTGGCTGGCTGTTGGCTGGATTTACCCTCCACCTGCTGTTGGGCGGCAGGAATCAGCGTGAACAGCGTTTCGCCTTCTTCGTTACGGATGGAACCATTATACGGCCAGACGACGTTGGGCTCCTCCGGGCCGAACAGTTCCGCCGTGAACACCACGCCGCTGCTGCCCCTGGTCAGTATTCTCATGCCGACTTCCCCGACATGCTGCGCGGTCTGCCAGATGCCAAGGTAGCTCGCGCCAGGGGCTATGGCGGCCTGTACGGCTTCCTGGCGTTTTTTCTCGGCCTTGGCGTCCTGGGCCAGCAAGGCCGCGAAATTAGCAAGGGGTTTCAACTCCAGGGAACGATTTTCAGCGCTGCCGTGCAACATACCGCCGACCTTTGCAAAGTGGAGTGTGATGGCGTTCCCTTCGCGCAGCCAGTGGTGCAAAGGCGGTATAGCGGATTGTTGCTTCTGCCCGGAATTGCGATCTGTTTCCAAAGTCAGAAAGGTTTCCGCATCCCGATCATAAAAAAGCGTGCCGATAAAGGTCTTGCGCATATGTCTGGCTGCGGGGTCAAAAAGGTAGCCTCTGACCTGGCGGTCGTTGCCCGATTCAAAATAGACTCCTATTTCACCACTGGATGGACCCTGTGTGAACGCGCCCAGCCAGGCGGAACCCGGAGCCACGGCTGCACGCAGCGCTTCCTGGCGTTTCTTTTCCGCCTCGGCGTCCTGCGCCAGCAAGGCTGCGAAATCGGCAAGGGGTTTCAATTCCAGGGAACAGTTTCCAGTGGTGCCGCGCAACATGTCCCCGACCTTTGCAAATTGTAGTGTTCCGGTGATATCTTCGCGCAGCCAATGCTGGTGCACGGGCAGCATGGCGGCTTGTTGTTTCAGGCCGGAATTGCGTTCCGTTGTCAGGACCAGGGGCCTCTCCACATCCCGGTCAAAGGAAGCTGTGCCGGAAAAGGTCTTGCGCGCATGTCTGGCTGCGGGATCGAAAAGGTAGCCCCTGACCTGGCGGTCGTTGCCCGATTCAAAATAGACTCCTATTTCACCGCTGGTCGAACCACATGTAAACGCGCCCTGCCAGGCGGAACCCGGAGCCATCGCCGCCCGTAGCGCTTCCCGGCGCTTTTCTTCCGCCGCCTGATCCTGAGCCAGGAGTTCGGCAAAGTTGACCACAGGCGTAAGGTTTAGTGCAGCTTTGCCGCTTGTCGGGCCGGTCCAACCACCGTTTTGCAGCGCAAGCCGGATGGTGTAGGTTGCATCTACGCCCAGCCAGTTTCGCTGCATTTCCGTGAGGTTTACGGAAGTGGCAACTCCTTGCCCGCGAGCTGCCGTCACGTTCAGTGCGTCCTGTGCTTCATGGCCTCTGTCTATGGTGGCGGTGAACGGCTTGCGCTTGAAGCGGTCATTGGGATCAAAAAGATAACCGGTGCAGGAAAGGCCGTTGGCGCTGACGCTTTCGATGGCCAGGCCGATTTCGCCGCGCCGGTCGGATTGGGTCCACAGACCCTGAAAGGCCATGCCGGGAGCGACGGCTTTGGCCAGAGCCGTCTGGTAGGCGTCCATCTGTTTCTTGCGTTCCGCCGCCTGGCGCTCCTCTTCTGCTTTGCGTGCCTTTTCCGCCGCTTGATCCTGGGCCAGGAGTTCGGCAAAGTTGGGCACAGGCGCAAGGTCAAGCGTGCCGTTTCTCTGGCCGGTCCAGCCGTTGTTTTTCAACGCAAGCGAGATGGAATATTCCTGATTGGCGGCCAGCCAGATACGCTGCATATTTGTGAGGTTTGCGGAAGTGACATTTCCTTGCCCGTGAGCCGCCGTCACGATCAATGCATCCTGCGCCTCAAAGGCTCTATTGATCGTGGCGGTGAACGGCTTGCGCATGGAGCGGTCATTGGGGTCAAAAAGATAGCCGGTGCAGGAAAGGCCGTTGGCGCTGACGTTCTCAATGAATAGGCCCACTTCAGCCCGTTGCGCCTGGAAAGTCCACAGACCCTGAAAGGCTTTGCCGGGAGCGATGGCCTCGGCCAGGGCCGCCTGGTAGGCGTCCTCCTGTTTCTTGCGTTCCGCAGCCTGGCGTTCCTCTTCCGCCTTACGCGCCTTTTCCGCCGCCTGTGCCGCCGCCTGATCCTGAGTCAGGAGTTCGGCAAAGTTGGCTATAGGCGTAAGGTCGCCTGACCATCTGGCACTTGTCTGGCCAGTCCAGCCATTTTTTTTCAACGCAAGCGAGATGGAATATTCCTGATTGGCGGCCAGCCAGATACGCTGCATATTCGTGAGTTTTGCGGAAGTGACATTTCCATGCCCGTGAGCCGTCGTCACGATCAATGCATCCTGCGCCTCAAAGGCTCTATTGATAGTGGCGGTGAACGGCTTACGCATGGAGCGGTCAAAGGGGTCAAAAAGATAGCCGGAGCAAGAAAGACCGTTGGCGCTGACGCTCTCAATGAACAGGCCGACTTCAGCCCGTTGCCCCTGGTGAGTCCACAGGCCCTGAAAGGCTTTGCCGGGAGCGATGGCTTCGGCCAGGGCCGCCTGGTAGGCGTCCTCCTGCTTCTTGCGTTCCGCAGCCTGGCGTTCCTCTTCCGCTTTACGCGCCTTTTCCGCCGCCTTTTCCGCTGCCTGATCCTGAGCCAGGAGTTCGGCAAAGTTGGCTACAGGCGTAAGGTCGCCTGACCACCTGGCACTTGTCTGGCCAGTCCAGCCGTTATTTTTCAACGCAAACCTGATTGAATATTCCTGATTAGTGGTTAGCCAATTTCGCTGCATTTCTGTGAGGCTTGAGGAAGTGGCAATTCCTTGCCCGCGATAAGCCGTCACGATCAATGCGTCCTGCGCCTCAAAAGCTCTATTGATAGTGGCGGTGAACGGTTTGCGCATGGAGCGGTCAAAGGGGTCAAAAAGATAGCCGGAGCAGGAAAGGCCGTTGGCGCTGACGCTCTCAATGAACAGGCCGACTTCAGCGCGTTGCCCCTGGTGAGTCCACAGGCCCTGAAAGGCTTTGCCGGGAGCGATGGCTTCAGCCAGGGCCGTCTGGTAGGCGTTCATCCGCTTCTTGTGTTCCGCAGCTTGGCGCTCCGCCGCCTTGCGCGCTTCTTCGGCCTGACGTTCCTCTTCGGCTTTGCGTTCCGCAGCCTGGCGCTTCGCCGCACTGCGCGCCTCTTCCTTCCTGCGTTCTTCTTCGGTTTTTCGAGCCTTTTCCGTCGCGACTACGGCGGTGATTTTCGCCTCCAGAGCTTCCTTGCCGACAGGTGCCCAGGAAACGGTCGCTTTTTGGCGTGAATTATAAGGATTATCGAACGTGCCTGCTAATCGGCCATTCCTGAGATCCAGTTCGGCAACCATTGGTCTGTCTGCGGAAATATTGAGTAACACCGGAATGCCGTCATCGCGTATAACGCCCGTGAAAGGCATTTTTTCCCTCGGGTCCGCTGCAAACATAAAGCCCCTGATCGTGCCGGAGCCCGATTGCACCTCTTCGATCACTATGCCCGTTTCGGTGAGCGACTTGTCATGGAGAGATTCCAGCGTACCCATAAATATCGCGCCCGGCTTGATGGCCGCCAGCAGAGTCGCACGCTTCTGCGCACTTGTTTCGGCCTGTGCCCTGGCCGTGTCAGCAATAGTCTTGTCCACCAGGGTGGCGTACCGGCGTATCGCCGAAATGGTGTCCTGGATCAATTTTCTCGCTTCGGACGAGCCCACAATCAAGGCTCCAGTGAGCATGGCGGATCGGGGGCGTCCATTCGGGGTACGGGGGATGGAAACATTTTGCACCTCCAGGTTCCAGCCCTCCACACCTTTTCTGGCTAGCAAGGAAACCTCGGCGGACAGGGTGGTTCCGGCCTTTTCCGATAACCTGATGAATTGCTGCGCCTCAAGCGATTCCGGGGCTTGTTCCAGCAGGGATGAGCGCAGAGGCTCGGCTTGAGCCCCCACTTTATCGAGCGCTTGACGCAACAAGGCCGTTTCGGCGGAGTTCAGCTTGAGGGGGGCCAACGCATCATTAAGCGAAGCCGGTACATAGCAATCTTCCTTCAGCCGCAAACTGATGCGGGCTTTGCTTTCCAGCCTGGCTTCCCCTGTTTTTACCCACTTGGCCTCCACCTTGACGATTTCCAGAGGCACGTCGCGGGTGAGCATGGATTCAAGCATAATCCTGATATGGTCTTTGGAAGGCTCATCAGCAAAGCAGCCGGTCAGCAGCAGGGCCGCAAACATTGAAAACACCGCAAGAAGCGCTATGCTGAAACGTTTCGGATGTCGCACGGTAGACTCTCCTTTGTGTTGCCGGTTTCTTTCCTTCCGCAATCACATTCTTTGCGGAGCGAATTTACCTATTTACGCTTTAAACGGCAATATTTATGTTGTTGGTGTTATAGAAAAAGCTGCCAACTCCTGCAAAATATATGGTAAAGGCATAGTAGGGGGGCGGTGTACCCAGGAAAAGAAGTTCGCTCACTAAAATGGTTGGCGCGAATATCATGATCTAGACGCAAAAGGCGTAACCCTCGAAGGCGGGCACCAAAGGCGCGGGCGCTGGTTGCGGTTACTTCGTCATGCTTTCGTCAAGGACGATACCGACCTCATGCGTCGGGCATTAAAAAAGAGCGAGGCGCAATCCGCCGTTGCCGACGCCGCACCGCGTCATGATGAGAATGGCGGGTGCTAAAAGTCTAAAACGGGGCTGCCCTGACGGTCAGCCCTTGATAAATACTTTAAGGAACACAGACCACGTTGGAGGGGGAGATATTGCGCCCGGTGGTGTTGACGCCAAAGGTGCCGCCAGAGTTGCCGACGGCCCACGTATGGTCTAATTGGCTCGTACCCGTCCTCGTACCCATCCAGTAGAGGCGGTGGTCGCCGCCAGGCAGACCGGACGGCCAAGGAGCGCCTGTAGCGCCAAAACCATCTATATGAGTAATCTTATCACGGTCATCCCATGACCATGAATTGCTATCGTTAATTTGCGGCAATCTTCCACCTTGTTGCTGACAATAAGCTCTGGCATCGCTCCAATTGCTCATGCTGGACTCATGCCGCGCAATGAAACTGGCAGGCAGTGCCTCACCGAATTGCACGTCAACGGTAGTGGTTACTGATGGGTCGCTTTGCAGAGTAGCCATTACCGTGATGCTTCTATGACCACCCTGGTAGGCGGTGTTGTTCAGCGTATACGAAGCTTGTCCACTTGCGTTGCTGGCGAGAGTGGGGCCGGGTTGCGACACCATCGAACTGCCTTTGACCATCCAGGTGAAAACAATGTTCCGACCGGGTACAGGAACATCACCACTCGTCACTGTGGCCGTTATGAGAGTGGAACCGCTCACACCGGGGTTGGGTTTTTCAGCGCTAAGAATGATCGTATGTTGTGGGGCGTTGACAAAAAAAGCATCCGCCACGGCGGGCAAAGACAAGAGCAGGCAAAGGGATAAAACGAGTGAGCGCGACAAGATGTATTTCATCAAATAACCTCCGGTTTTTTCATTTTAGAAAATTTTACGCTCGCAAGGCATACTTTTACCTGTAAGCAGCTAACAAAACAAGCACAATCGGTGTGCCAAATAAGTAAGAAAAAATCCGAGCAATCGAATTTTAGATCTGCCTTGCGTCAGTTTCGCTTTGAGCTACTCAAGTATTTTTTCAAAATAATTCGCTTGAACGCCTTATGCCGCCAAAGGCAATAACGGTGGGCCGACGGCAGTAATGCTAGCGGAAAAAATTTTCTTGAAGCTCGCTTAATATTTTAGTCGCGATTATTCAAGAGTGTCAACATTTTATACAAAGGAATAATGAAAAATGTTCCCTTTTTACTGGAAGCCTTTGCAGAGGTGCTCAAAAATCAACGTGAGATGCGCAATTTGACGCAACGTGAGCTTTCCGTGCGCATGGAAAGCGCACGGTCGCTCATATCTTTTTTTGAGAATTCAAAGAATATTCCAAGCTTACAGACGTTTTTTGTGATTGCCGATGCTCTGGGCACGACGCCCAGGGAATTGCTGGATGCCGTAACAACGACAATGGAGCGACTACGAGCATCAAAGGAAAAATAGTTTCACGCCCCCGGCCAGCCATTATTTCGACTTGTCTTATCGGCTCCAGCCCATACTCCTTTCCCGTTCCCGCTGCACCTCCGGCGCTTGGCGAAACAGTATTTTCCCCTTCTCCTGGGTGATATTCTTACCCCACTTCAACGCGGCATAGACAA
>Ga0123353_10019315_pt1 | contig 10119 bp, 8 predicted proteins | sample TergutLab28metaG_3_FD_92763 | JGI IMG/M metagenome (GOLD analysis project Ga0123353, IMG submission 92763) | Labiotermes labralis P3 segment gut microbial communities from Petit-Saut dam, French Guiana - Lab288 P3 | ecosystem: Host-associated > Arthropoda: Insects > Digestive system > Gut ...
CCGGTTTTGCCTGTATATCTCGCGTGATACGGCTTTACGCAATCCGGCTGTATTTAGCATATCATATTCCGGGTAAAGCCCGGTATAATACTCCTCCCAGCGCCTTGTCAGTTCGCGTTTCCGCCTGGCTTCAAACCGCTCGTCAAAACCCCGCGTAAGGTCGACCAGGCCTTCATAACCGAGAAAGACCCTCCAGAACCCGTTTTCGTATATTACAACTTTTTCGACCTCGCCCGACTGCGCCTTGCCGTCAGTCACGTCTTCCTCTGTCACTGTAACGCGGAATTTCCATGCGACGCAGGACTTTCCGTCACCGAACGAAACCGAAATCCCATGATGCCCGCCAGATATTTTAAACCCGGACATCGGATAAAGGCGCGCGACCGATTTTCGCCAGTCTATGAAGCTATCGCGCGTGATATGTTGTCTGTCATAAATGCTGAGGTAGTTGTACGCAGTTCTGTAGTCGCTTTCGCTGATAGCCTTGAAATAATCATACAAAACAGAATGCGCTTGTTTTTCCGCTTCGGCGCCCGCTTTTTTTATGTCCGCGCGTACATCCTGTCCGGGGTATCTTCTGGCCGGCCTCGGGTAAGACTGCCGCTCGCGGAACGCGGTTTCGCGCCTTAGTTTATCTCGCAAAACCGAGTATGCGATGTTGATCCTCTTCATCAGTTCCTCAGACGCGGGGTCGTTGCTGACGTCGGGATGGTGTATACGGCACAAACGCTTGTATGACGATGTTACGTCGGTCAAACCTGCGCCAAAACTGACGCCGAGGACCTTATAATGCTCAAGGATGCTGCCCAACTGATGCACCTCTTATTCATGTACCCAGTACCTTACGTCTTCCCTCATGGCTTCGGCGCTGTAAATGCTCGTTATGTATGCGTAGTTTGTGAGCCTGCCGCCGGCCTGGGCGATAGTTACCCCGCGCACAGGGTCATAACCGCCGTCTCTTGACGGAACGATCACCTGCACATGCCTGCGGCTGCCGGCTGACGTTACGGCGGGCCTGCCCGAGTTCGCGTACCGTTGCGCCGTCTCGGCGTCGACTTCTCTCCAGCCATATCTGTTGCCATGCTCAGCGAGCCACGCGTCTATCCTGATGGCGCCCATTGCGATTGCGCCCTGTTTGTTGTTCGGATCGCGCGGCTGACCGGTAACCGGATCGGTGTAGTGCGGTATCTCCGCGCCCATAGCGGACGTTACGTCCCATACAAAAATATTACAATAAGTCTTCCCGTCGCGGTTCTGATAACGCTCTGAAGTCTCGACCATGAACTGGTTGACCACGGCGCGGTATAATCTCGGGTCTCTATACGCTTCGGTGCTGATGATAGCCGGAGACGTCGGTACCCAGCCGTCGACAGGAATTACCGCGCTGTTAGTACCGGAGAGTCCGGGTATCCTGGCTCCGAAAACATTCCTGTTTATCGAGTCCAGCACATTCTGGTCATAACCGGACGACATCACATTATTGCGTAGTGTCTCCGTATCGCCCTGTATCTGCGTCAGCATCGTCGCCATCATCTGCATAAGCATTGAAAAATCGCTGTCCTGGCTTGTCTGCATCATCATGCAAAGCATGAAAAGCGCGATCTGCGCGTCGTTTGCCTGCCCGGACGACGCCGCGGCAAGGATCATCTGTTCGATACCCTGATCCTGCATTGGCAGATAACCGCCGGGAATATCAGAAAACCCGGAGCCGGCGGATATGCTCATGCGCGCCAACTCTTCCTGAAGCGCATCGGCGATCATTGCCGAATAATCCACATTTGACGTTTGCGGGTCGGCCGCATCCGGCCACTCGTACTCGTAACTCAAAGGATCGCTATATAGACTTTCGCCCGGTAACGGATATCCATACGCATCGGGATCTTCATCCGGCAAAAGCTCGTTACTTGCTTCCGGTTGCTCATGAAACTGAAGACTACCGAACACTCCCGAAAACTCTGAAGCCATAACCCCGTCGTAACTCTCCGGAGTCACGACGTCGCTCGCTTTGTCGCCCGCGTCAGTCTTTTTACTTTCCATCGCATCAGTCAGGACTTCAGTAAAACTGGCGTTCTTCTCCTTTAACCCGGTTGCCTCCGCCGCTTTCGGACTATCGGTTGGCGCCGTTGTTTTCGGATCCGTTACAGTATTGATATAACTCATTAATTTCATTGACAACCTCCTGGTTAAACACGGAACCCGAAACCACGCGCCCCGTATTTCTCCGTTCCGATAGTATCTCACATCCGTTTCCGGATATCAACATAAAAAACATACCTACTCCCAGGCGCACAAAAAACATGCCTACTCCCAGGCGCGTTTGATTTTTTCCGCGTAACTCTTATCTATCTCGCTTACGAACGTCAACACTTTTGCCACAGCCTCGTACAACTCTGGCGAAATTTCGTCGCCGACGCTTATCTTTGACAGCATCGATGCGAGGTTCGGATCCGGAAGCACCGGCACACCCGATTCCTTTGCGATCTCTACGATTTTTTGCGCCACATGCCCCTCGCCGAACGCCGCCAGGATCGGAGCGTCATTGTCCACAGGGTCGTAGCTGATCGCAGCCGCCCGCGAAATCTCTTTTTTGCTTTCGTCCATAATAATGACCATTACTTTCTCAAAGCACAAACAGAAATGAAAACGCTTTCAATTTCTACATTCTGCATTCTACATTCTACATTATTATTCGTATTGTCAGACCTTGAAGTCTACCGCGCCGGGTCTTCCGCTTATATATCTGTCAAAAACAGACAAGACGTTGAGCGGCGTCGTCTCCTGCCTGGAGAACTTTATATCTGTGTTGACAAGCTTGAAACCGGCCTCCGCCAGCAGCTCGAATAACAAAACAGTATTTTCGCTGAAATGGTTCTTTTCGTCCTCGCCGCGGACCTCCATCTGTATCGAAACATCCTTGTTACGGAAGTTTATCAGCGCCTCCCAGCGCCCCATATTCTCGAGATCGAGCGCCAGCAGAATGTTCACATTTTCGGGGTCGGCGCGTTTGCCGCCTTTCCTTTTGAACATATATAGCTCCGCCGTCTTGCGCTCCTCGCCTATTATCACAGGAATCTGCATATACGCAAACTGGTTGATATTATTCAGCAGCCGCAAGTGATCTGTCAGCCTGTTGACTTGCTCGTGCATAGCGGTTCTGACCGCCGGGGCAGCGCGCGACGCCGCCTCTTCGATGAGCGCCATCCGCGCAAAAAGCTCTTCACGCGCGTTCCTGATCCGCTCCCCTGCGTTATTTTCATTCTTGCCGATCCTTGTAAACAACCTTTCGATCAGGACCTCAAGCTTTTCGATGTCAGCTTTATTGCCATCAGCGCTGTCTATCGCGACCCTGTACAGCATGTTGATAAATCTTTCGAGCGCTGACGCGGGGGTTCCGCGAAACTCCGGTATCCCGGAGAGGACCTCGGCAAGCGCGCTGCCCGTCCCCGCTGCTACCGGCGCGGGAGACTGTGACTGCGGATTTTGCGGTTCCGAGGATAAAATACGGATTTCTGTGTTGGTCAGATACTCGACATTTGGCGATACTGAAGACGATACCCCGGGATTTGGTATTTGCGGTCCATTGCTGACAGGGATCTGCGGTTCAACGGTCGTCCGGCCGACATCCTGCGGCGGGACTTCGGCTGGCGCCGGAAACTCAGGGGTTTCAGGTATCCCGCCGGGTCTTAAAACAGTGGTTGGATCCCCGGAGACGACCTGCCCTTCGGGTAAAACATTAATTTGTTGATTTTCTACATTATTTTCTACAAAACGGCTTTGCATAATGCCATGGCCTTGTGGTATAATCGGCTGGGTCGTTGCCGCAGACGCGACCTCACCCAACCCCTGCGCACCCTGCGTGTTATTCAGGCTCTCCCTGATAAGGCTGAACAGCTCCATCAACGGAGCTTTGTCCGGAACCGCACTTGATGCGCCCGCCGCTGGATTTTGAAGCTCCGGGCCGGCTGCCGATCCCGGAACCTGAGTAACGGCTGGAGGCTGCGAATCAAGTTGTTTCAGGAGTTCAAGCAGGCGCGCGATCATCTCATCCGTTTTGTCACCACCTGCTAAAAGCGCTAACGCCGCATTTATCAAATCTGCGTCTCCGCCCAGTTTATTCGACGCCAGAAATGCCGCCACATCGAGGGACATACCCGGGTTTTGAGCTACAATTTGAGACATCAGACGAACGGTATCCTCAGATACAGGCATTTTCAGTTCCGTCAGTTTATCAGCATACGGCGCAAGGCTCTTATCTTCAAAACCCTTGACGGATCCGGTTTCAGCGGACGTACCTCCGGCTTTTGTCCCGGCTTCCGTATCATCTTCCCTTATAGCAAGAGACAGTATCCCGTCCTCTTTACCGACAACTTCAAGCAGTACCTTATCACCGGGCGACAGTATAACGTCCGTATCCGGTTTGGCTCGTAAGATATTTCCGTTCCCGGTTTTCAAGGCGACCGCGCCTTTATTGTTTGACAGGACTTCGGCTCTTATAATATCCCCTTCATTTACGGGGCCTAAGGCCGGGCCGGCGCCGATACTTATTCTCTCGCCGCTCTGCCCTGTAGTCTGCGATACATTGACCCTCATACCCGTCAACCTTTCTCTCCGGTTTTAAAACTATATACTCAAGATAACAAAAACAGCTAACGTCTGTTCCCATATACCCGCTTGCGGTTTATATGTAGTTTATCGGCAAAAAAACCGGAGACTTTACGAGTTGAGCTATTTGTGACAGCAAACGTTGATAATTATTCATTATTTTTGATAAAACGTTGATAAACGTGTCGATTGATGTGAATAACTTGACAAAACATCTTGACGTTTCCTAAGAAGTTGGTAATATAGAAGCAGGGAATACTGTTTTACCGGATCCGGCCTGTAGTTACTATTCACGCCAACCGGATACAGGCGTGTTAAACCTCTTACCTAAGGTCAGTTCCGTGACAGTAGCCGGACATTCTTCTTGATTCCTGATTATTCTTCGTATAGAATACTGTATAGAATACTTATAAATTCGTTAGGATTGGTAGTCTTATATGGGAGTTATTGTTGTTGGTATGGCTGACCTTAAGGTCGCAAAGAGCCCCGACATCCTGACGACTCTGGGCCTCGGCTCATGTGTTGGAATCACCCTTTACGACAGAGTAAAACTAATTGGCGGGATGGCCCATGTCATGCTGCCTACATATAAAGGTTTTGAAGGGCAAAATATCGCGAAATTCGCGGATTCGGCGATCATAGAACTCGTCAACCAACTGGCGCGCATTGGAGCGCCGAGAGGCTCGCTGGTTGCGAAAATTGCAGGCGGCGCCCACATGTTCGGACGCACACAAAACAACGACATGTTAAAAATAGGCGAACGCAACGCCACAGCCAGCCTGGCGATCCTGAAACAGCTCGGGATACCCGTCCAGGCTAATGATACGGGGGGAACCCACGGACGTACGATAGAGCTTCACATCGAAACCGGAGCCCTGAAAATCAGAACCGTAGGCGCGGGAGAGAAATTTATCTGACATAAGTATCAACCGGGTAAAACAGCAGTAGTCCACAAACATATGTATACTAGGAGGAGTAATAATGTCTAAGGTCTTAATCGTTGATGACGCCGCGTTCATGCGGATCTCGATCAAGAACATGCTAACGAAAAACGGCTATGAAGTAGTTGGCGAGGCAGAGAATGGCGCTATCGGCGTCGAGATGTACAAGGATCTGCAGCCTGATATCGTCACAATGGACATTACCATGCCGGAAATGAGCGGGCTGGAAGCGCTCAAAGAAATCACAAAACTTGATCCGCAGGCAAAGGTCGTTATGGTTTCCGCAATGGGTCAGGAAGCAATGGTACGCGAAGCCATCGTATCCGGAGCGAAAGGGTTCATAGTCAAGCCTTTCAAAGAAGAAGGTATCATCGCGGCAATTAAGAAGCTTGGTTGACGCGTCTATCCTTTTACCCATTAGTGAACGCTACTGAGGACGGCCGGTCAAGCGACCTGCCTCATAACAGTTACACTACCGGCCACACCAAAAAAGTGTGACATGGATTAACAACTTGCGAATGGTCGGCAAAGTCCTTCCCACATTAATGTTCCGCTCCCGGCCCGGCCGGAACTGCGGACTGTGGAATCTGATGAATAGTAGGTGACTAAAATGCGTGAATTAGACCCCATGCTTGACGTATTTATTTTTGAAACACAGCAGCTCCTGGAGACGCTCGAAGAGACCCTCCTCCAAAGCGAGAAGGAACAAGACCTGACTGCGGAGCATATAAACGAGATATTCCGGATCATGCACACGATCAAAGGCTCGGCCGCGATGATGTCTTATGACAATCTGGCGAAGCTGGCGCACGCGCTTGAAGATATGTTTGACAAGATACGCGAAGGGCTGACCCGCACCGACGCCGACGCGATAGACGGCGTTGTCGAGCTTGTGTTATCAGCTTCAGACAACTTCAAAGTGGAGATCGACAAGCTCTCCGCCGGCATGAAATCCGACGGTGATTTCACCGATCTCAGTACTCAGATACATAAGTACCTGACAAAAATCATGAGTTCGGCGCCGGACAGCGAAGATTCTAGCAGCGAAAGCCATGTCGACGAGGACGCCGACTTCATCGACGACGGCACGCCTTTGTATAAAATAAAAGTTGTATTCGAAGACGATTGCCAGATGGAGAACATGCGCGCTTTCGGCGTCGTCAACGCCGTTGCGCCGCATTGCCAGACAGTGCTGCACAAACCCGAAAATCTGGACGACGCAGGCGCCAGCGATGAGATAATCAAAAACGGGTTCGTTTTGTACATCCAGTCGGCTGAGAACCCCGACGTGCTTAAAAAACTTGTGGATGAAGTCATGTTCCTCAAAAGCTCAAGCCTCGTAAACTTATCGCCGGACAGCGAGGAGCTTCCGCCCTCTATGCGCACCGAGGAACCCGTGCACGACGAGGAAAAGGTCACGGTCGACAAACCTCAGGTAGAGATCGTAGCCAAGCAAAACTTCATCAGCGTCAATGTCAACAAGCTTGACAAACTGATGAACCTCATGGGAGAGATCGTTACGACCGAGTCGATGGTCACGAAAAATCCCGAAGTTGCAAATCTGCACATCGATTCATTTGAGCGCAGCAGCCAGGAACTCAGAAAACTCATAAACGAGCTGCAGGACATAGTAATGTCGATTCGTATGCTGCCGGTTTCCAACTCATTCCAGAAGATGCACCGTATTGTCAGGGATGTAAGCAAGAAGGTCGGTAAGGACGTCGAGCTGGTGCTTATAGGCGAGGAAACCGAAGTCGACAAGAACATCATCGATACTCTGGCGGACCCGCTGATGCATCTGGTCCGTAACGCAGTCGACCACGGAATCGAGACCCCGGACGTGCGTATCAAAAACGGCAAACCCCCGGCGGGAAGGCTCACTCTTGAAGCCCGAAACGCGGGCGGCGACGTCGTGATCATAATCTCTGACGACGGACAAGGCCTCGACCGCGCTAAGATAATCAAAAAGGCCATGGAAAAAGGCCTTACAAGCAAACCCGAACATGAGATCTCTGACAAGGAAGCGTATCATCTGATTTTTGCGCCGGGATTCTCCACCAATGTAGAGGTGACCGAGTTCTCGGGGCGCGGAGTGGGCATGGACGTCGTCAAACGTAACATCGACAAAGTCGGCGGCTCCATATCGCTGGAAAGCACGCCGGGTCAGGGCATGACCGTGCAGATACGCATCCCGCTGACGCTTGCCATTATAGACGGCATGAAACTGCGCGTCGGCAAGCTGGTTTTCATCGTACCGATGCTTTCGATCCAGGAATCATTCAAACCGAACGACGGAGACGTTTTCCTCGATCCGGACGGCAGCGAGATGATAATGATACGTGGCGAGTGTTATCCCGTCATGAGGTTATTCCGGATTTTCGACATTGAGCCTGACTTTGTGAATCTTGACGACGGGATCCTTATTATGATCACTACCGATACGACCACGTTCTGCCTCTTTGTCGACGAACTCATCGGCGAGCAGCAGGCGGTCATCAAACCTCTTCCCGAGTACATCCAGAAACATAACATCGGGATGCACGGCATTGGCGGCTGCGCGGTCCTGGGCGACGGTTCGATCAGCCTGATCATCGATATCAACAGTCTTGTAGAAGAGTAATCTGTAATAAGTAACTGAAAAACGCGGTGGTAATGTCGCCCCCGCGTTTTTTTAAGGTGGTGATGTGTTGGATAATAACAGGACAAGGCTTTTTTCCAGAGATTATATTCTCGTCATGATGGCTGCCGTCGGGACGAGTTTCGTTATCTATTTCTTTTTATCGACACTGCCGCTTTTTGCCGAGACTCTGACGGGGAGCATTGCTTTTGCGGGTTTTCTGTCGCTCTCCACATCGATCACTGCGCTTGTGACGCGCCCGGTTTTCGGCATGCTTTCAGACAAGTACGGCAGGGTCGCGATACTTGTCGCCGGCGCCGCTATAAGCGCCGTTGCATGCGTTCTGTTCAGTTTTACGACAAGCCTTGTCGTCTATAGCCTGACAGCCGGCCTCGTAATGCTGGTTGCCATCCGTGTGATCCACGGAATCGGATTCAGTATGAACCAGACAAGCGCGGGAGCCGCGATCCCGGATATCGTACCCAAGGAGCGTCTTGCCGAAGGCGTTGGCATTTTCGGTATTATCTGGACTATGGGTCAAGCCGGAGGACCGCTTATCGCGCTTACGATCGTCGGGAACGGGGAACTGAGCCGTTTTAACATTTTGTTTTTCTTATCAGCCGGGTTGTGCGCGTTCAGTACGATAGCCGGGTGCATGATAAAGTACGAGCGCGGGGCAAAACACAAGGAGAAAGAAGTACCTAAACAGCCGGAAGTCAAAGAAGAGTCCTCCACGCCTGAGGTAAAAACAATTTTCGGTTTTGAAAAGCAACTTCTGGGGCCGGCTCTCGTGACGATACTTTATTTCTTTTCGATCGCAAGCATACTGTCATTTCTTACGCTCTATGGAAGGTCGCGCGGGTTCCGGGTCGAACACCTGGGTTGGTTTTTCTTCGCAAGCGCCGGCGGAGTATTGATAGCCAGGCTTATGTTTGGCAGGATCGTTGACAGGCGCGGCTTTGATATTGTTATGATACCGGGGTTTATCACCCTTGCGTTAAGCCTCTTTGCGATACCTTTTGCTCCTTCAGTGATATACGTTATCCTTCTTGGTTTTCCATACGGTCTGGCGACGGGCGCTATAGGTCCGCCGGTAAACACTATGATGTTCAAGCGTACTTCCCCCAAAAGGCGCGGCAGCGCTTCCGCTGCTTTCAATATGTCCGGAGACCTCGGGATAACTCTTGGCGCGCCCACCATGGGGCTGATCGCGGATTACATACGTTTCGACTGGGTATACTGGTTTGCCGCTGCCCTGGCTATCGTTGGACTGCTGATCTATGTGCTTTTTGTGTCGGATAAACGCTATAACAAAAAGTTCAGTTCACCTGACCATCTCACATAGTGTTTCGACCGCCGTCCTTATCTGCTCCGTATCGGTGGTCTGCTGATCCACCTCTACGGACAGGCTTCTTATCCCGTTCCTATCCAGGGCTTTTTTCAGCGGGACTATGTCATACTCATCAGGATCGCAGAATTTTGTCATGACAAAAAGTACCCCCCTTGCCGAGCGCCATCTGACGATATCGACCAGCATATCCGCCCGCTTCTTCCCGTAGTCGAACAGAACCGGGCAACCCTCCGCCGCTCCGATCACAAGCGCCAGCGACAGGATCGGGTCTTCTGTATCCGGGGCGTCATAACGATACCGCAGCGATTCATGCATAACCATATCGTCTATTATATTTACCCCACACTCATCAAGTATTCTTAGCAGCCCCGTATTATCCGCAAGAATCCCGCATGTCACAAGGCACAGACCGGGATCGTCCGGAACAGGCGTTGATGCGAGTTTATCTGAAAGTTCGTTTATTTTTTCTGTAAACTCCGTAACTTCAAGGAAATAGCCGCTCTTAAACACCGCGTTACGTTCTGAAGCCTTGATAACTCCCGGACGTTTCGCCAGCTCTTCGATAAAGCGCCGGACTGCGGCGTTTCTGTCATTATATAGGCTTATGC
>Ga0123353_10019316_pt1 | contig 10119 bp, 5 predicted proteins | sample TergutLab28metaG_3_FD_92763 | JGI IMG/M metagenome (GOLD analysis project Ga0123353, IMG submission 92763) | Labiotermes labralis P3 segment gut microbial communities from Petit-Saut dam, French Guiana - Lab288 P3 | ecosystem: Host-associated > Arthropoda: Insects > Digestive system > Gut ...
CACACACACACACACACACACTTATATATATATATATACATACACAGAATATGTAACGCTTATTGCTTATCCGCGGCAACAGTGGTAACGCGAACGCGCCTCATTGTTACGTTATACTTACATTGCCTGTCTTGTTCGTTCTACTGTTTTGAACCATACTTGCATGAAGTGGAAGGATGCAGATAAGGTGAGCATCGGACGTATTGGAGGTCCAAAATTCGGCGGAAGCTTCAATGGAATGGGTTGTTTGTTGTAGCGTCGCTGCTACCTGTCCCTCGCGTATGAAGTTTCATGGTAGGAGATAACATTGTTTGGTTTAGACTGCAGGATGTCACCGTAGTGTCGAGTTTAATGGGCCAAATGTCTATATACATCGTGCGATAAAGCATTTCGGCCAAATAGCTTGGCAGGCTGAACCATCGTTATGACATGAAGGCTGTCGAGGGAACTTGGATTAATGTGGCACTTGTAAGAAACACGCTATAGCATATTCTCATACATTTGCCGTGGCTTAAACCACTACTGACGTCAGGACCTTGCCTCTGTGGAGTGAGTCTACATTTATGATATCGCTATACAAGGGAGACGAAGAAGTGTTATTTGACGAAGGAGCTGTTTAGCTGTAGGGATGTGTACATATATTATTACGTGTTTTAAGATAACGTGGAGACATCTTCTTCGTGGTGGAGGTAATAACAAGGAAAGTGCTTCAGTACATGCGAAGTGAGTTACCGCACACACTTTCAGCTATCTTCGTACATTGTTATCGTCTAAAGTAAATTCTGTGACAAGTAGCATATTTTGATGCATCCGCTTTTGTTTTATTTGCTAAGTAGAGGAGTTATTTTAGTAAGCTGGTGTTAAATCTTAAATTGTTGCTGCAATGCGTGGCTATTGAGGTTGGTAGCCACATAATGAGTCTAAATAAAAACTTTGTTTCTTCTTCACAGAAAACACGCTGTATTCCAAAGACCACTCTGTTTGTCCTTATTGTTCTGATAATCGTGCGAATCGCACTGGCAAATATAATCTATGGGCAAACGATGAGGCTCAGTTTTAAGCAGGTTGTACGTTCAGTAGCCATTATGAATTAGGGGATTAAGGGGATAAAATGTACGCCAGAGGAAAGCGTTTTTTCTCAGTGTATGTAACACGGAACGCTGAGGTTAACCACTTGTGTGCCAACTCAGTATTGGCTCTAGAACTGATGCAAATAACGGAAATGGGGCTTTAAAATAATCCAAATATAATTTTAAAATCAGGTCCTACCCTCGCAGAAACCACAACGTGTCACCATTACATTAGGGGAGTATCTGTTGTGTATTCTGAGACACATGCGTGGTGTGTGTAGCATGTATATTTGCCATTGTGCTTTGAAGCATGCGGTCAGATGCACGACACTTTGGACTGAGCGTAACCTATGTGTGGAACAGCCGTCTAGATCTGTACTGAAATGGCAGGCCGACCTTATTCGACTTTCTGTCGGGTTTCCGTGTATTTTGCATTAATCACCACGAATATTTGCATAAAACTTTGAAACAGGCCACGTTCCTCTGCTTCCGTGGACATGTTCTTAATACCGATGTCATGATCGTCTTCCAGGTTATTTGACACTATTATTTTGATCTTGGAACAGAGTTAAGTAAGCGAAGAACGAATCAAACTATGGCACACGTAGTTAGGCCCTACGTGTTGCATCATGCGCTGCCTGACTGATGTTGCCACCTGTCCTACTTTGGCCAGTCTAGTTACTTTGTTTTCGAGGTCTTTGTTTGTGCTTTCTTGATTTGTGTTCCGAAGGTGTCGTTGAGACATTTTTAGTTAACATAAAAGATTACAAAAAAAGACAAGCAGCAAATGAATCGTGCTTGCGCCAGGGGAAGTAGAATATGAGAGGAGGGCGTGCCTAACGTGAGCCACAGGGATGCGGGTGTATGAAATGCATCGGGTTCATTTGTCATTTGGTTTGGCGCGCTGTAATTACCCTCAGCCTCCAGCTGTGGCAATTGATGTTTACATACCATGCCATGGGTTTTTGTGTGACGGGACGGATCATTATCACATTCTGTTGATTACACATTTGTTATTCAGTACATGTTCTTGGTGGAACTCCCAGGTTACACACGTTAATGCCGCAGTTCTGTAATGGAGACGTACACTTAATTAGATGTGTAATTACACTCTTGCTGGGAACTTGCATCGCCTATTCTCGCTTCCTGAAATTGGTGTCGGTAACTTGTTACGTTCCGTATAGTAACAAATGAGGTTACAATCACAAGGAATACATAAAGAAATCGGTTGGTAAACACTGTCGCATAGTTGAAGCTGTTTCCCACGATGACTATAATGAGAAAGTCAGTGTAGACCTGTATACGTACAATTTTAAGCATCTGTTTTTATATTTACTCTTCACGCACGCTTTTGTCACACTCAATGATGAAGTTCAGGTCTGAAACTGTATTATGTAAAGGATAATTATTTAACTGGAAAATCTCGGACAGGTGGTGTGATTTCGAAACACAGTATCAGAGACGAAAGTGACTACGCGTATGTAGGGAAATGAAAAGCATGTTCATTCGTATATACACGTCGAAGTGTAGTCTATTTATAGAAAAGGAATCAAGAATTTTCAATACCCGAAACGTGGTGCTCAAAATGGAACTATTCTAGGTTTAATGTTCACGCCAATGTATAAAACCTCACAGTAAAGTAAGGGACTGTTGTGATCAGAAGCATGGATAAGCTTCCATGCAAACCGACATTGAGTTGTGTCTGATCTGGGGGTGAGTACCGTTTGACTTCTCCGGCAGCTGCAGTTTAATTCTCTAGTTCATCGTGGAATAAGTTTCAGTAAGTCTGTTTGCAGGGGCTCTTTGTGTGTTGATGGAGATCTGGCATTTTAAAACGTCTAACTTATCTCAGTATTAGCATGTGATCACACGAAAGGACTTAACAGTGGCACTGCTGGACCGGAAGTAGAGCAGGAACTTAAAAATTGAACTAAACCAATAAATATTCCGTGTCCAGAGAGAGCCCCTAATAGTCTGTTTTATAGCTCCGACATGTTTCGGCCCCGACGCAGGTCAGTATGAAGAGACGCACCATTCTCCTAGGCCGACAGTTTCGCTTGCCTTTACGACCCCATGCAACTCAAATAAATGAAAGAAAGATGGAAAATATATAGTGTATTAAACTGCACGCTGCATCGTCTGATAGAGGTTCTCACCACATTAACAAAGTGGACCTTTCCTTGAACTTGGGATTTGACGCGGCATGCCCTCTGAAGATGTTGGTAAAGCACTTCCAGCTTTTCCGTTTCTGAAATCGTTAGGAGACTCCTTCCCGAAAACAGAAATAGCTTATACGATTATGTTAACGGTGCCAGTTACGGTGGCGAGAGGAGAGAAGAGTTATTGAAAAGTGAAAATGATTAAGAATTATTTGAGTACGACTGTGGCTCAGGAGAGGCTGGGAAGACTTGATGTTTTGCCCATCGAGAAGGATGACATAGACTACAGTAACTTCTTCGCAGAGTTTGCAGGAAGAAAATCGAGAAAAGTGGTTTTCTTGTTGGCAGGGCGATAGTGGTGAGTCGTACATAAAAATATATATAAGTGGGATCATATCACTATAATCTAAAAGAAGTGACAAAATACATTAATATATTTGCAGCATTGTGTCTTCGTTAATATTCAGTGTGCAGGCTACGGGGTTTTAATTTTTCGTTTCATAAAAGGTCCCCCCCCCCCTCCCCCCCTACCCCCGCAAAGGATGCTTCGCACCGGGACCTACATCCCTCCGGGAACGGCTCTGACTGGACACTTTCCTGACCTGGATGATTCCAGCCCACAGCCTTGCTCCCTGTTTCTTTCATTTGCTGAATTATCTGTGTCAGACTGTTTTAACAGAAATCTTGCCTTAAATCTTTCGTTGTGTGTGTGTGTGTGTGTGATTCTTTGTCAGAGTATTCGACTACATATTTGTGGCGTTCTGATACACCGACAGTCTCAAATTGGAATCTGCGGTGGGTGTCTTGAATGTAGTGTTTGGAGTAAGCTGACACAAAGTTGATAATAAGACGTATTTAATACTAGTGGTCCTATAAATTACTGTGGCCAGATCGGAAAAATGTACACATGCGACGAGGTTCAAGTTCAGAAGGCTGAGATGCACAGTATAAGCAAGACCTGTATCACTCTTGCCTGGAAACTGTTGTTTCTTTTCAATTCGATGTGGCTCATGCTTCGTTGGAAAGCACTTACACCGCGATGTATGTTATGTCGTGCAATCAGCATACAGGTTTACCATGATTTACACGGTAGTTGCGTTTATGGAAACCTTTGCGTAGCACAAAAAGTCGTAAATCGGGCACTTTCTCGTAGGCCTGATTTTTCGTAAGTGGGATTTACAACTTTAGCACATTTAAATGGAATAAGATAAGAAATGTACGTATAAAGCAACATTGAGGCTCCTCGGGCTTTTGCATGCTGCACCCTTCTACCTTGGTCATACCATTTACGTAATACAGTCACGCTGTTTGTTACTGTGCGCTGTTGTCACATATAATACAGCGTTACTAATATTATGAGGGTCTGTTGTTATATTGCGTAGCAGAACTTATTATTTATATGCACATCGATTTTATTAAATTTCACTTTGGAATTTCGCCACGTCGAAATATTTTGTAATTGATGACTTGCAAACAGAATTTCCTACACAGTTTGTAGGTACATTTTTAAATCTAGCCATATACCAAATTTCATACTTTTAGACATGGTAAATAAATTTTGGAACTGGAGTAGCCTAGTCGGTATAGTAACTGTGCTACTGACTGGATGGTTCGGGGCTCGAATTCCGGTAGGCGTAAGGGATTTTCCTCTTCTCCGAAACGTTCAGACCGGCTCTGGGACCCACACAGCCTCCTATTCGATGGGTACTTAGGTTCTTTTACGGGGGAAAAGCGGCCTGATGTGCGTAGTTAAGTACTCACGTGAATCTAGTGCCGAGGTTAGAAATGAGTGGAGCTACACCTCTTCTCCCCCTGTGTGCGTGTGGACATGGAAGACGTTTTCAGTCTAATCAATAAATACAAATACTCTAATTGAACTTGTTTATTTCCTTAATTATAGGTGATGTTATTTACATGATGAAATAAGGCAGATTTATGTCGATTACTATCGACCATATAGGTGATTATCGATTATTATTGTTATCGATTACTGTCGACGGCAACCATAGTAAATCTTGTGACCAAAGTATTCATATATGTAAAGTGTTCCGTATTGTTTAACCGAACTGGAATCTTTTCGACAGATTGAGACAATTTCCTGATATAAACTTCGAAGGTAATTCATCCTGCAGTAAGCGAGTTGTTTCGTGCAGATGGACGGACATGACGTGGCTGATAGTCGCTTTTCGCATCTTTGCGCACTCGCTTAAAACGGCGAACACGGGATTTTCAGTTCATTGAAAGTCGAGGTGACGTTTTTATGTATGCAGGTCCTGTTTTTGTTTATATTTATTTATTTATATCTGTGGTTTGTGAACGTTGTCAGTGGATTTGTTATAGTAGTATAGCGTTGCACGTTATTCATTCTGTTCGTTATTGACTCTTTTGGCTTCTCATGTTTTCTACACTTATTTTACGGGCTGAATTTTTAGGCGTATATCCTGCAGTTTTCCCAAAGAAAGGGATTTCTGCTTATGTATTTCGTCTGTCATTAGTTCCTCGTTGCCCACAGTTTTTTTTTCTATGAAGAATCTTGTAAATTCGTATTCTGGTATGCCTAGAAACTGGTGATGGTTGGAAGAAAATTAAAAGTGTGCAGAACAGGAATTCTGTCAAATACGTATGTACATTTCATGTCTTGCTTAATATCAGTCATTATGTGCTGTAGTTTTGATGACTGTTTGCTGTCTAACTTCTCTTTGCGGTGATATTGGTAGTGGCTAGTTCGTCACTAGATACGAGGTGGTGTATATTGATTTAGATTCAAGTGGCCACATCACTGCGTTTCTAGACGCCCCTACTGCGGCGCCTACCTTCTGCCACATGCTTGGGTGTTGGTAACATACTGTAGGAATAAGAACTGCCCGCACCGAGAGACATGCTGAACATGCAGTATTACTCATTTTTCGGAGGACATCAAGCAAGTGGTGGGAGACTATCGAAGCCGACGAAATAGTGTAGTGTCCGTGGCGACGAAGCGTTTATTCGCGATGTTATGTTCTTACCTTTATCATTTCGGTGTCGAATCTCTGCGGCTCAATTATTCGTACATGTTTAAATTGCACGTTGAGAGAGAGAGAGAGAGTTACGGAATGAAATTATAAGCTGCAGAGATAGGTAACATAACAGTATGATCTTCTGATTTATGATACCCACTTATGATGAAACGTCCGTAAGTGGAGTCTGTGTTTCTTCTACTCACAGTATCTTTTTTAACTTTTCTATCGTTACGTGGCCGCTCCTAGACCTGTCAAGGCGCAGTGTATATGTATGTATGTGTGTGTGTGTGTATGTGTGCTTACGCGCGCGTGCATGTTGTTCGTTGGAAAAGTTAAGGCGCCGGCAGATTAAAGGGGACTGTAATTACGTTCACAAAACATTACAGGAATTGCCTGGATTGAACTTTATATTTCAGAAATTATGAAGTGCTTAGTTGTCTTGTTGAGGACTACTGTAACACCGGCTCTCACTTTTTCTGACAGTTGCGTCGCTGAATTATTGGACGGACAGGAAGAGAAAAAATATAATGGCAGAAGCTGTGCTTGTAATAAAACAATCACGGAGCTTAATTTTTAGTTTATCTGTTTCAAGCTTCCATGATACAACACAATTTTAATGGACGTATTGAAGAACACAAGACTGATGCAGGTTCAGCACGTATGCCTGCATGTGTCGATACTGCAGGTGTGTACATTTGTAAATGCGTCGCACGCCTCGGAACCGTTTTGGTACCAAGGGCGCACTTAACATATAGGCCTCCTCCATTATTGAGGTATAGGTGAGATGTTCATACCACGCCAACCTGCTTTCTGCGCTTCGCAAGTATGAAGCATTATGGTGTATCGTATTTAATGTGAAGTTAAAAAGGTAAAGTTCGCCCTAGAACAGGTCGCGAAGGCCCAGAGGGGCAGTAGATGTGTAGCTCTACTTTTTCTTTAACCTCGACGCTTGGTGGGGGTGGGTGGTCAATGCCACGCCCCGGTCGCTTTACCCCAGGAAAAAGCTGGTACCAATTGTATTGGAGGCTGGGCTAGCTGCGGGTCCAGTTTGGATGGGTGCGGAAAATCTCGCCACCCACCTGAATTCGATCCCCGGACCGTCCAGCCCGCAGCGAGTCGCTATACCGACTGAGTTATCCCTGCCCATATCGTATTTAATGTGGTAAACTGAATTGCATTCATAACTTATTAAAGAGTTACAATTATTAACAATACAAGTGTGTAAATCGTGTATTGTCTAAAAAGTTCTGTCGTTAGGTAGTCCCTTGAGTATGTTCGAAATTTGTCGAATCATGTCGGAGATAAAAGGATAAAACTAAATGTTTGTATGTTGCTGGAGTACAACGGAATGGGTACGCGTATTAAAGCAATGTGTCGCATTTTATAAATTTTGTAGTATTCTGTGTCTGAATGTATTACCCTTAATCGAAAATAATAGCGTAAAATTATCGTGACTTCAGCTCTTTCATACGCGGAATGTAATGTCATACCTTGACACATATTTCGATAAAACATTTTATAAGTTGTGACACGTAGAAAGACACCATTGACATTGACAAGCATTGTGTTCTGACAGCAGATTGTACAGTGCCACTTAATGAAAATTCGCTGAGCTCCAGTCACGGCTTGTTGTGTCTCCCCATGCATGTGTGAGGCAGTCCGTCGTTTGACTTGGTAATAATAAATCCCGTATAAAAGGCAATTTCGTGACAGATGCGTAAGAACTTATATCGCTTTTCTCATCTCTGATCCTCATATGTTACCGAAATGGTGACAGTAAGCTTACCGACAGCACACCACACACAACAGTTTTCGTTTTTATTTGTTCCCTCCGGTATTTTGAAGAACTGGTACAGACACGCTCGCTGTATCGTTCTATCGAGACTGTCAACGGGTCATCGACAACTTTGTTATGCTCTATAGGCAAGGCATGAGTAAATCGAGGAGCGATGTGCGTCTTAGTAGCTGCGTGTTTACTCTGTGAAATTATTTGACGTGTTTCTACTAAATACAATAGACGCACCTGCTTGTGTAACTGGAACAAACGTATTTATAGGGAAGCATGTAAAGAGGAATCTACGTTCAAAATGTCTCTGCCATAAAATAAAGTTGTTTTTAATGTCTGACATACTCTTTTAAGAGAGAAAAATGTGCTCAGGGTGGAGGTTGGTATCGCCAACATAGTATCTACGTATTGAAACGTAATTTTTACGAAGCGTACTGTGTCTTGGAATGTAACGCCATACATATTAATGGGTAAGTACCTACTTTTGGGGGTGATATGCTGCTCCGTCTGTAGGGAATGACGGCAGGTTAGATGTAGATGGAGGCAGAAGTTTCCTCCTCAACGGGTGTACCATCTACGAAACAACACGGCGTCACATACCAGAAGACAGTAATTTCATGGTGACCGCTGTTAGAATCGCAAATCTTTCTTTCCCCCTCGTTTCTTCTTTTTACCGTCCCTTGCTCTGGATGTGACATTCTATGAAGTTGCTGTGTTGCTTGTCTTCAGGCTGCTGTGTGTTGCTTTGTACTGTTCAGACTGTGTCTACGTCTCTAACTGTGCATTACGTACCTTTGATGTATGGAATATTGTCATAAAGTGGTTGGAGACCATGTATGTCCGTGTATACACGTGTATGTGTGACGGCTAAGTGCATCTTGCCCATTCCAGTGTAATTTAATTCAAAGGGACGAGAAATTAGTTTTAACATTAGACCGGTTGGCTTGGTCAGCACTAACATAGCCTGTGTATGACATGACAAGTCCAGGGCAGGGGAAGCTGCTGCTGCCCCGAGCGCATGTGCGTCCCTACGGTGGATATCGGAATCCCACTAGCTATGGTTTAGGGAGCCGGCTGTGCTCAATTCCAGCTGGCACGCTCCGTGGGGGTAACACGACATTGCTGTGTCACCCGTACCTAATTGCATACAGAGAGTGCTCTGCTTCGCATAGCGATTTTTAATAGATCAGTGTGTTCCGATGTAGGAATAAACTATATCCTCAGTGCGGTTGCAGATTTACTGCATCTGCAGTTTTCGACACATCATACAGGGCGTATCGCGAGGTAGACGAATATTCGGGTGTTTTAGGCCAACTGTAAATTGTATGACATTTTTAGGGTGGTCAAGGCAAGGACGGGGACACGGACGGGGACAACAGACGTCTTGTGCGTGAAGGATGTGTTAAATACATAAACAAATTTAGTCGAGAACCTTGAATAGAAGACTTTTAGGCAGACCAGGGCGTGGATGGGAAGGTGATATTAAAATAGACCGTGAAGAAATGGGTTGTGAGTGTGTGGGCTGAAGGCAGATTGTCTGGTGACGGGCGGTGCATGTGGTCATGAATCTTTTTGTTTCGTAAAAGACGGGGGATTTTGTGGGCAACTTACGAACCGCCTCAACTGATACCGAGGTCTTCTTCCCCTGAGGTAAAGCGGCCGAAACTTGAAGCTCACCACTCGCCTCGATCTAGTGCCGAAGCTCACCACTCGCCTGGATCTAGTGCCGAGGCGGAGAAAGGGCGGACCTATACGCCAACCTCAATATTCCTTTATGGTGTGTGCGAGCACAACTTTTTACTTTTCCCTGAAGAACTGCCTGGATTTTAAAAGGGCTTTTCTTCATTGGGGTGATATTTCCTTAGAAGGTGAGTCTCCTTTATGAGGAACTTCTAATTCTAAACAACACAGTGACCACTTACTATGTTCTATATCCCCGCATTAAAGGCATATTTAAACTTATGGAATAAATAGTGTACGTGTTCACTTTATTATAACCAACTTATGCACTTATATGTTTGTTTAAATTATGTTGATATTTTAAAACACTAAAATATAACACACTAAAACCATTAATCACTCCTACATGTTTCGGTTATCACATA
>Ga0123353_10019320_pt1 | contig 10117 bp, 3 predicted proteins | sample TergutLab28metaG_3_FD_92763 | JGI IMG/M metagenome (GOLD analysis project Ga0123353, IMG submission 92763) | Labiotermes labralis P3 segment gut microbial communities from Petit-Saut dam, French Guiana - Lab288 P3 | ecosystem: Host-associated > Arthropoda: Insects > Digestive system > Gut ...
TACGCACCGACCGCCTTTACCCCCAGGAAATACTCCTGGTACTCATTTCTGTTAGAGGCTGAGTCGACCCCAGGGCCATAGTGCGATCGGAAGGATTTTATGTCAATGAAAAATCCACTGCCATCAGCTGGGATCAAACCAGCGACCTTCCAATTTGTAGTACAGCACCTTAACCACTGTGCTATGCCGGTCCCACCTCTAAAAACATTTCACAATAATCCTCAGGGAAGTTGTATGCTTTCTTCTGGGTAATTCCCTGGCGTCTGAATTTTATGCGCCGACGTTTCGGAACACTGTGTCTGTTCCATCTTCATAGGCAGGTAGGCATGAAGAATGATTCTTCATACCTACGAAGAATGATTCTTCATACCTACCTGCCTATGAAGACGGAACAGACAAGAGTGTTCCGAAACGTCGGCTTGTAAAATTCAGATGCCGGGGAATTATCCAGAAGGAAGCACACAACATTCAGAACACGGTGAAAGTTTGAAATCAAGAATCCTCAGGGAAGCTGAGCAAGAGGATGACCAAATAACAGATGGTGGAACGGTGTAAAGATATTAATAAATGCAAAATTACACATTGGAAAGAGAGGTGAAAACAAACAGAGATAACTGGGAGAAGTGCATTAAGGAGGTGACTGTCCGAACTGGACTGTGGTGCCATCGAAGAAGAAGAAAAAGGTGGTTCCTCTAAAAGCTACACAAGCTAGCATTCCAGCAGAATGCATCTCAACGGTATGCAGTGTGAGAACCTCAGTTCTTGTATCAATACGCATGCCAAATTCAACTTATGAATAAAAATAAAGGTAATAAAGGAATATAATACATTTCAATACAGTGACAAAAATTAAATAAAAAAACCATGAAATTTAAAGTAACAGCAAGCTGAAGATAAATTATTATACAACACACTGTACTTAGGAAAAGTCTTTCTTCTGTTAAAATGGCAATAAATGGCCTACTACTTCCTCTTGCTATTACTGGTAATGAAAGAACAAGGTAAAAGTAAAGCAACCCCTGTCCACGAGGTTGAGGTTCCCAGATTTCAAGACTACTGGCACATGAAGGTGGTAAGGGTGCCAGCCCTATGCACCGGCCGCCTTTACCCCCAAAGAAATATTCCTGGTACTTATCTCTGTTAAGAGATTGAGTCGACCACATGGCATTAGTGTGGCCAGATGGATTACATCAATAAAAAATTCCCATGAAACCATCCGAAATCGAACCCGCGACCTTCCGGTTTGTAGTGCAGTACCTCAACCAACTCTGCCACCATGTGCCCCAGGTTATACAAAGACCGTAAATAATCATAGGTACAGGTGACAACCCAACGAAACAAGTAATGACTTCATAATACATCTACAAAATGAACAGAAGGAATCACTACTCACAATCAATTAACTCTGAAACCATAATATGAAGTTCCACACATTTCTGAACATCACTTTCAAAATATTTAAAGAAACTTTCTCTATTAAGGGGAGACAGAACAGTAGCTGGATGTAATGAATGGTTAAGTGCAGGTATCAAAACATCTGTCAAACACGAACAACATCCTTACCCACGCAGGTGAACTAGAAACAACCAACACAGATTCACTAAAAAAAAAATTCTGTATTATGTTGACTCAAAATTCATGAATCCTATTACACACATAACACCAACAGATTTCAGGAGTTTTATGATAATCTAGAACTGCAAACAAAATTTAAAATATTATTAATTCTCGCAAATATGAAAAATACCAGAAAAGGTAAAGCAATCCCATTACAGGCCTGCACAGGCCCTGACGGTTCCAGGAGGTTGAGGCTCCCAGATTTCAAAACTACTGGCACATGAAGGTTGTAAGGGTGTCAGCCCTAGGCACCGGCCGCCTTTACCCCCAGGAAATATTCCTGGTAATCATTTCTGTTAGAGGCTGAGTCAACCCCAGGGCCGAAGTGTGGCCAGGAGAATTATGTTAATGAAAAATTCCAATGACACTATCGGGAATCGAACCCGCGACCTACCGACTTGTATCAGTGCCCCAACCAACTCGGCCACCAGAAAAATACCAGGGGTTACAATAAAATAAAAAACAAAATGACTTAAAACTGGCATGCAATATATTACGTTATCTGTCTGTGGGAACTTTCCCATAATAGCATAAATAATCGCAAGTGAAATGTCCATATATAAAGACTGAAAGAGCTTGTACTTCTAGATGCAGGAAAATTTCGTTACTAAAAGTATTCTCTCAAATTTTTGGGAACGTTACATACTCCAGCAAGTCATTTAAATATGAATATCATCTTTGTAGAACAGTAATTTTGGCTGTGAACATGTCTGTCAACAGTCATAAGGTATAGGTAAAGTGCACCCTTGTATAGGCACTGAAGCTCTGTACAGGCTGTACGGCCCATAAGGGGAGTAGAGGTATAGCTCTACTCTTTCTTGACTATGGCACTAGAATGGGGTGAGGGGTCAGCGTCACGCCCCGGCCGCTCTTTACCCCCGGGAAAGACCCAGCAGCCATTGTACAGGAGGTTGGGTGGGCCCCAGGGCAGGTCTGGACAGGTGCGGAAAATCTCACCCCCACAGGGATTCGATCATCAGACCGTCCAGCCCATAGCCAGTCGCTCTACCGACTACGCTACCCGGCCCACGTCAACAGCCATACCTTGCACAAACTCACACACAAAATTTTGTGTGACCACTGTGATAACTTGCACATTTAAATATACTTTCAAACTTGTTAAGGAAGTCAAGTGCATGTTACAGACATAACTCTTTGAAAACTACTGAATTCAGGGTAATTATAAACACTGGTTTAGAACATCCATAATTACAGAAAGAAACTCAACAAAAACATCTTCAACTTGGGGTGTTGTAAAAGACTTCCTTAACCCTTTTGCACCTGAATTAAACTTCCCTTGAACTCTCAGAAAGACAAGAATTTAAATAGACACCATTACTGTGCATGTTACTGCCAATGACTCTGGCATTTTAAAACCCACAACATGCCTCGAATGCAGTCAACATTCGACATAGGAGGGTTAAGCGCCAATAATTAGTCCTCTGCTGCATTGCGTTGACCTACCCCCTTACCAATTCTTAATCAAACCTGTATTTGTTGCTGATGCCAGCGGTACATCCAGATTATGTCAAGCGACTGAAAAATCGATGGGCATCACAGGTATAAACTCAACACGATCCTTCCAACAAATAAGGCTCACAGGGATTCAAACTGCAAATGGAACTGTGTATAAAACTAGATTGCATAAGGCACATGTTCCCCATTGTTCCCGTGTATTCCCAGGACTTGCTGTACAAAATTTTACCTCAAGCACAAATGTTCCAGCAAAAGAGAGCAAAGCTCCCTTCAGACATTTTGTTTCGGGTCACGGTGACAGTCCGATATGTAAAATTCTTACTTGTGGTTCCCATAAATAACACCATATGACATAAAATAAACGCAAGAGTAGAGGCTCGGTGAGCGTGCTGGCCGCACGTTACTGATAATTCATCTACACCACACCTCCAAGCATAAGAACTACCTTACACTAAACGCAATTCATCCCCAATGTGTCCACAGTATCACAACAGTGACATACAGTCATACATCGCTTAATGAAGGGGATATGTTGAGAAATGCGTCGTTAGGCCATTTCATCATTGTACGAACATCATAGACTGTGCTTACCCAAACCTAGATAGTATACTCAATTATTATAACAACTACTGCACATATATAAAATTTATAAAATTTACACATTAAAACATTAAAAACACTCCGACATGTTTCAGTCCTAGGACCATCATCAGGGAGCTGTATCATCCTTGCTAAAGTTACACTATAAAAAGTCACATTAATTTCGCTGTACCAGTTGGGTATTGTGGCAGCATGCCGTGTTGTGTAATGTTATGTGTGCCCTGCATATGTGCATTCTGTGCTTCGTTGCATGATAGTGCAGTATCACGCAACAAAGCACAGAATGCACATCCGTAGCAGGGCACTCTTCGCAACATAACATCACACAACACGGCATGCTGCCACAATACCCAACTGGTACAGCTAAATTAATGTGACTTTTTATAGTGTAACTTTAGCAAGGATGATACGGCTCCCTGATGTCGGAGCGTTTTTAATGTTTTAATGTGTAAATTTTATATATCTGCAGTAGTTGGTATAATAATTGAGTAACTCAACAACATGCACGGTGTAACAATGAAAACTAGATAGTATAGCCTACTACACACTTAGGCTATATGGTATTGCCTATTGTTCCCAGGCTACAAATGTGTGCAGCATGTTACTGTACTGAATACTGCAGGCAATTGTAACACAACGGTATTATAACAGTATGGGACCGCCATCGTATATGCAGTCCGTTGTTGACCGAAACGTCGTCGTATGGCGTATGACTGTAATTCTGTCTAAATACAACTTTATTCTTGGATGTTAATACCAGTTGCACGTTTTCAGTGGATCACTGCTAGTATCGCATCCAGCGAAGACCGTCACTCGTGGCTTACTTACGATTACACAGAAAGTTTTTCTATGCAGAACTGTGATATCCAGAAATATGTGCTAGCATGTTCACATTTTTTTTACAAAGCCCTTTCAATAGTCAGGCTTATCACTCATGAACACAATCTATTCTACTACTTCACTTGTGGCAATGTCACAGGAAGTAACATGACGCACAGCATGTTTATCATATGTATGTGACACTATGATAATATCAATCACAGAACAAGCGTATCAGAACGTGCAAGCGTGACAGCCTGGAACGCATAAGCTAGCTTCAATGACGTTGGTGTGCTCAGTAAAGTCTCTTAGTATTACTACTGTTTCACATCCATAAAGGATTACTTTCACATCTGGTATCACTGTTACCTTCACCAAACACTTTAAAACAGGGGTTCTCAAACTTTGTGACAAGACCCTCTAAAATAGACATCATTTATGTGACCCCTCCCTAAATAAAGCTGATGTTGTCACTATTATTAATGCACGAAAAATTCAGCATATTTACTGGCTGGTGTCTGAATAAGTTGGTTGTACAAACTTATCATCATCATCATCATCATGATTGTCGTCATCACTATAATCTTTGGTTAGTCTGATGGTACATACATTTTATGCACCTATTTTATACACACACACACACACACAAAATGTATGTCAAGTGCCTTCTGAAGTGTATATAATATATTCACGCAAAAAGGCACCTAATACATTTTAAGCTATCGACAGTTTTCAGTGAGAAAGATAAACTCGCTCAGCAATTCAGCAATGACAGTTTTTAAACCTGGGCTTACCTCTCAGATAGCCACACTTATTGCATGTTGCACGTTTATTTGTGGCCAAATGATGAAGAATCTGTTACACACTTAAAAGACACTGCAGAGGGGATCAGTTTTCGTAACTTTCTCTTATTATTGCACTCAGCCTGCACAATGATCCAAAATTCAGGAACAGTCACCATCAGAAACCTTCACCGTCTGAGATCAATGAATGGATGGCTTATCCGTAATAGCGAGGCCAATCCCTTTCACTTGAGCAGTGAAACAGTTCCTGATCCAGCCATACTTCTCCATTTTCAGACCGGGAAAGTAATTTCCATAGTGCAATTCCACTGTATAAAGGTAAATTCAAACACAGATATCTACAAGCCCATTAATTTGTGTGCTATTTTCTAATTAATTACCAAAAAAATTGGAAATATTTCCACACTTGTACTTTAATTTTCCTCAAAGCTCAAGCAAACTACTGTCAATGCCTTACACTCAAATGCTAACAGTGTTTCCCCCCATTAAGTATGTCACTCTAATATGCCATCATTACATGATATCAATGTTGCCTGACACATACAAACACTAGCATAATTTATATCTGCTAAGTACTGATAAACTATCTTGATGTGTAGCAATAAAATTAATGAAGAGTATCCAGCAACCACACCTTCACATTTTACAGCCTCATTTTGACACAGTTAACAGTGTCCATGGCTCCAAAAACTCAGGGCCCATATAGTCCATACAATACAAAGACACATTTACATAACCAAGTCCTCCATAAATGCTTAATGAATCATACCACCTATACACACCAAACACCTTCACTATTCCACAACAGACAGTCATCAATATAGAAACAAACTTAAGTTCTGCTTATGCCTCTAATTTCTATGCGCGACAGTAAATCCTCTGTTATTTTTCGTTACATGGGTTACTAAATACGTGTATCACTGCATGCAGCCTTATCTCTCTGAATGACAAATGGTGTATTTATCTGTCCAACCAACTGCTCATTTAAATCTTCTGTTAGATCCAAGATCTGGTGGGACATACTGTCATGACACATTACAGGTGCCTTGCATTAGCTTTCCTCCAGCATGACAGTAATCACATCGACTGCTGCTGTAAGAATTAAATTGTCTCCAAATGTGTGGGCTCTGTGTAGTGTGCAATTCTGTGAGAAACTTGGTCAAGATAAAAGATCTTTTCATGGAATGCTAATTATGTGTCACTAGACCCACTTCCCGGAGCTTAATTTCATCGCGTTTATTAACAAAATATAAAATATGATGTCTGTTTGCTATGTCTGACCAGTGTCTATAAGCTACTTTAATTTGTTCTGCATCCTACTCTCACTAGGAAAACTTTTGCCACAGACAACATAAAACGCGGGTCATTCCTTGCTACCACCAAGCACGTGTAAATTGAAGGTACAAATAATGTTCGCAGCAGCAGCAGCAGAACCAAACCAGTTCCATCCTGATCATGCTTGCAAGCTGTCAGCAAACCAGTATTACATACACCATTGCTGTGTGTACAGTGAAGAACTGATGATGGACAGAGGAACTGTCCAAAACATGTAGTGTTTTATTCCAAAAATAAATTTGAGAAATTACAGCATCTAGTTGGTTTTATTATGAGAATGTTCGCAGTACTTTCTTCAGGTAGGCTTATTTTCACACATACTACTGGTATTGTACCTTTTTCCATTTGTCTCTCTTAACACCTAGTACAGTCAATCTGCCCTGTCCATGCCATGAAAGTATATACATGCTCCCCCCATTGTTAACCTCAGCACTAGATGGAGGTGAGTGGTTAAATTCATGCCCCAGTCACTTTCTCCCCAGTAACCCTTGTATAGGGGGGCTGCGTGGGTCCCGTAGCTGGCCTGGATGTTTTCCGGAGAAGAGAAAAATCTCGTGTCCTACCGTCATTCAAATCCTGGACCATCAAACCCGTAGCCTCTCCCTTAACTTCCATTTCTGGCCAACATTTCGAATGACCCAAGAAATAAAACAAAAGATGATACAAATGCCACCTTTAAAGACTCTGAAAACTTATGCTCAGGCACTCCAAAATACGAACAGTGACAATGGGTTCTAGTAATGACAGCCCACGCCAAAACTATTGTCACACAGTCAATGTGGTGTAGAAACAATTATAAAATTGGATAACTGAAGTGTAAAGACAATAAGGTTAAATAGATTATATTGGTTTGGGCATGTACAGAGAATGGAAGAAAATAGAATTCCCGAAAAGGCATTATACATGAATTTGGGAACAACAAGATTGAGAAGTAGACCAAGAAATAGATGGCAAGATAAGGTGAGAGAAGATGGAAGAATAGTTGGTGGAGAAGGGTGGCAGCAAAAAATATATAACAGAGAGGAATGGAAGAAGCTCCTGAGAACGGCAAGGAATCGACGCATTCTGCACATGCCAATGGAATGAATGAATGAATGAACAACTGAAGTGTGAGCCATGCAGTCAAAGCAGCATAATTGCGCTGATTTAATTCATATAATACCACCAGTTGGGTAGGCCTCTCTTTTGGACAGGAACAGTTTTACAATACATTTCACACGGTGGTTACAATATGCACCAACGTACTGAACAGAACAGTACCAACAGCACATCACCTGTAGATTTTTGATCACAGACGTTCGAAAGTCATCTCGTTCTATACCGCACTGTTACGTGTGTCGAGATGTGACAAGCAGAGCCCAAAAGACACCAATGATACCTCCTTTCCTGCTGAAAGTCATGCCACTGATTTGATAGGATAAATGTGAGCTGTGCATACCCTCCCATTTGATCACCTCTTCACAAACTTCCTATCTTACTTCTACAGCCAGTGAGAAATGCAAAACACACTTTTCCATGTATCTACCAGACTGTATGCTGGCAGCAATATTCTACATAAATTAAACTTTCCGCATGTACAATAAGCTACAAAATGATAGTATTCTGTCATGAAAGAATTTGTGATATGTGTTGTTCCCTTCAGCCGAATTTTCCGAAAGCAGCTTTATTTTATCTTCTGACTTGCCAAGAGCACTGTGAGAACCTGGTAGTTTCTCTGTGAGCAACAGTTTGAGAATCCATGGTACAAAGCAAATAACTTACACAAACAACAGACAAAACAAACTTCTGGAAAGTATACACTAACAAAATGTCAACCTAAACAGAAGCTAATATGGCTAAATCCCTCAGTCTACAGACTGATGACTTGATATGTGAAACACACGACAAAAATATTATCTTTAAACTGAATTAAGCATCTTTCGCTCTCACAACACTCATCACATCACTCACTCGAACTGATGCCTTAAAAATGATGCTGATTTTGCTTACATCCACTTCACCATCACATCAAAATGCATGAATCTTCTGGGGCAATTCAACTGACAACAAAAGTATTTCATATCCAAAACAGAAGCATTAGAATAATGGCAGCCATTAAAAAAAGTCTCTTGCAAAGAATCTTTTAAGAAATGTGCTATACTTCCCCTTGCCAGAGAATTCTCACTGTCATCGCTATTATTCAGTGTGGGAAAGAGAAAAGTTTCTAAGAAATTTAGTCACACAATGTAACTTAGACACACAACATAAATATGACCTTCATATGCTGAATGCTAACCTCAGAAACATCAAAGATATGTATACTATCCAGGAAATACATTATTCAATAAAGTTCCACCTACTATTAAAGGTTTCAAGGATGATATATAAGGACATTTAAACCAGTAATAAAAGATTCTGTTGTCAGACATCTCCTACTCTACAGAATATCCCTTTGACATAATTATTTTTGTGTAACATAATATGTAAACACTGTACCAAGTGTGCATTAAATGTACTACATCATTGGCTTGATCCTGTAACCTATGGAATTTATGTAACTTGTAATTCTAACAAACCAAAGCACAATGCTGACTAATAGCTCTTACATCTTTATAGACATAAAAGCCTGAAATATGTCACACTGTTACACTAACTTAAAAAAAATACAATTTTACAAGGAATTGCAAGAACACATGATATAGCACAGTTCTTATGTAAGTACATGTATTCTTTCCTCAATAATACATACAAAGCACATGTGTGACTAAAATTTTTCCAGTTTTTACATAACCATGTCTGTACTCAAGTCACATTTCACTGACATGGCAACCCAAATCCCATGAGTGCATCTGACCAAATTAAATCAGTGTAGACATGCTGCATTTACTATAAAGTCTAACATACTTATGATTATTTATTAACACGAATGTACGGAAACACGAGCAATAACCGACTTTCAATAGCATCTTGTTATCTTTTGCACCAAAAACACAATGCACGAATGTAATTTTACATTTAGTTTACAAATATGCGTAATAATAATATTATTATTAACAATTACCAGCACTTTCACAGTATAATTTCATAGTCACCGCAAACACTTACCTATCTGTGTTCACGCGAACCGAAATGGCTTTTAACAACCTCCTGTATCTGCTACAACCTACATCACAAACCAACCATCCTACTTTATTACCGTAATATCCGTATTAATAACTAAACATTTTATTCAGACATTGACAGTCTGCAAGTTACACATTACACACTAAACACGGGACAATATGTGAAACAAATTCCCCTTACCAAAATGTTAAACGACTGTCCTTCATTACAACATCGGTTCACGATATCAATTTTGGATCAAAAATGAAAATGGCGATGCCCTATCATTTGGGAAATTCCTATGACATCAACTGTACATTTGGCCCGGTAACCTTAGTTGGCCTACTTACTACACGGATAAAAAAAACAATTCCAGACGTTACGAA
>Ga0123353_10019323_pt1 | contig 10117 bp, 8 predicted proteins | sample TergutLab28metaG_3_FD_92763 | JGI IMG/M metagenome (GOLD analysis project Ga0123353, IMG submission 92763) | Labiotermes labralis P3 segment gut microbial communities from Petit-Saut dam, French Guiana - Lab288 P3 | ecosystem: Host-associated > Arthropoda: Insects > Digestive system > Gut ...
ATGATAGGTATTCAACCCATCACGCAGGGCATCCCTGTTCCCTGGCCTCTGTTCACACTGGAGGCGCTGATTGACGCCGATCCGGATATCATCTTCTTAAACTGTGACGCGGAACGCGCCGAAGTATTCTTCTTAACACCGGGCTATATGGATTTAACGGCCGTAAAAGAAGGCCGCGTGTATTTATGCGACCCCAATATCGCTTCCCGTCCCACGCCGCGCATCTTGAATGTGATGGCGCAAATGGCACAGGACGCCTTTGGACTATCGAATCTTCCCTAAAGGGCGGGAAATCGAAGCTCAAACAGCGCCCCGCCCATGTCGCCGGAAGAAGAGAGGATAAGCGTCCCTCCCATAGACTCTGTCAAGAGACGGGCGACGCTGAGCCCCAATCCGCTTCCGCCACCGCTGCGCGCGCTGTCCAGCCGATAAAAACGTTCAAAAACCCTGTCTGTATATTCCGGCGCTATGCCGGGGCCGTCGTCCTCCACGCGGAGGACGACATTTTTATCCTCCCGATTCGTATAAAGGCGTACACATCCGCCGGGTTTTCCGTGCCGCATCGCGTTATCAACCAAAATAGCAAGTGTTTGAATCAAACGTTCCTCATCGGCTTTTATATTAACATCCTGCGACTCCACCGTAAATGTGACACCCTCTTTGGCCGCCAATGGGGTAAATAATGACGACACACGATCCGTCACCGCCCGCAAACAGACTGTTTCTTCTTTTAGCTGCCATTGGCCGGCGTCCGCACGTGCCAGATCCAGTAAATCGCCCACCAAACGGCTCATGCGTTCACTTTCCAAGGTAATGGCGCTTAAATACGGTGTGAATCCCTTTAGTTCCGCATCCGCAAGCACTTCCGCGTTGGCGCGAATGGCGGCGACGGGTGTACGCAGTTCATGGGAAGCCGCGGCCACAAAATCACGCTGCTGCCTGAAGGACGCTTCCACAGGCCGGATGGAGCGGCCGCTTAGGTAAAAACCGGTCAGGAACATCAGGAGCAGCCCGCCTAAGGATACGAATAGAAAATTCCTGCGCAGCTCTCCGGCCGCCATCAATTCCTCATGGCGGTCTTGTATGACATAGAGTTCTGTTTGGGGCGTTAAAGGCGTGCGGCTCGTCAGGGTTACCGCGACACGGTAAGAATGCTTATCCAATTCCAACAAGACGGTTTTATCGATGATGGGGCCTTGCCTGTAATAAAAGGACTGCACCCCCCCGGCGTTCGATCGCAGCGGCGACATGGCAAAGGCATGCGTATCCGCATCGGCGGAATCAACTTGCCGGGTATCCGGGCCGTCAAGCGCGGCAGAGTACGCCAGGAACGAGATGTTTTCCAGTATATCCACCTCGGGTTCCTGGCCGAATGACATATACTGTGTTTGGCTGCCGTAACGGTATACGGCGGAATAGCGGTTAATATATTGTACACGCAGGGATGGTGAAAGCGCCGTAATGACCGAACGCGTAGACCTGGACATCTGCAGAAGATCCCCTTCGAATTGCGCGGCCATCGATTGCTGCGCCGCCGCCATCGCATAGAAGGCCATCAATAGCAGAACGGCGCCGGTTAGTAATGTGGAAAGCAACGCCATATGGAACCTTAGTTTTTTAAGCACCGCCGTCTTCCCGCCTTCCGGCCAGCCGGTAGCCGACACCGCGTACTGTTTCTATCCGCGCGCTGGAACCGGCGGAACGCAGTTTCTTTCTTAAAAAATGAACATAAATATCTAAATTGCCGTCCTCGACCGCCGCGCCGCCCCATACCCTGTCCATCAGCATGTTTCTGGTAAAAACACGGGCCGCGTTGTTCAAGAACAGTTCCATCAAGCGTCCTTCCCTCCCGGACAGGGGTATTTGATCGGACGGCCCGGCCAGCACCATCGCCTCCATATCCAGTACCAAATCAAACGCTTGCGCCGTACGGCCGGGCAGCCATTTTTCCGGACGCCTCATCAGCGCGTTGATGCGCGCAAGCAGTTCATCGGCAGCAAACGGCTTGACCAGGTAATCATCGGCGCCGGCATTCAAGCCCTCCACGCGGTCTTGAATGCCATCCATCGCCGTGAGCATCAGGACCGGCGAGGCTATTTTTTTGGCGCGGAGTTTGCGTACAATGGAAGCGCCGTCAAGCCCCGGCAGCATCCGGTCCAGCACAATCAAGTCATAGCGGCCGCTTAACGCTTCTTCCAACCCTTCCTGTCCTTCCGGGCAAGCCGTAACTTCCATCCCCGCCTTCTTTAGCTTATACGTTAGCGCGATGGACAATGAACGGTCATCTTCCACTAAAAGGACATGCAAAACGATCCCTCTTTTACATGGTTAATCATTCTTTTAAGGCTTACTCATTCAAATAAGCCATTGTGCGGTGATATAAAGCATATTGCGTATTTTCTGTTGAAACCTCTCCCCTGAAAAACGCGGCCGTTTCCTCGACAATAAAAGACATAAGCAGTTCATCGGCCATGACCGGCGCGTTTAGAACTTCGGCCATCGCTGTCAACATGTCGTAATGCGCGTCATCCGGTTGTTTCATTTCGATGTTGTTCCCGCCATCCATGGCAAACATGCTCCTGACTCTGTTTCCGCCGGTCTCGGAAACGGCGGATTTCATATTATCCACCATTTGATGAAAGGCGTCACGCGATACGGGCATCCCCTCAAATGTTTCCAGTAACTGTACGTCCATGGAAAAGAGCATACGCAGGAAAGCCTCGCAATCGGATTTTAAGGATGTACCTGCATTGATGCCCGCCATGAGTACCGGCGTATACGCGGCGCCCGGCCCGTATAAAGACGGCACGGGTGTAAAAACACTGTCCTCCGCGCCCATGAACGTGTAAGGCGTGGAAAGCTGCATTAAATTTAATAAACGCGTGACAGTCAGCAAAGCGGAACCATTGACCAGCGCCTGCATTTCACCCATGTTAATCGCCCGGCCGATGTACACCCTTGAACCCCCGCCCCGAATACCGGCGTTGCGTTCAAACGGATTATCACGCGGGTCATAACTCTGACGGTTATACAGCGCCAGCATCGTATCCAGAAAGTCTTTAAAGGCAGGGCTCAAATAATCCGGCTTGCCGTTTATGCCCATAAAAGCGTTTTGACAGGCAGGATAAAAAAGCTCGAGTAACTGTTCCGGCGTACGCGGATAAAGAAGGTCCTGCACATCGTCCAGCGGCAGGTCCGGAAGAGACAACACGGAGATGCCGTCATGCATATGCTCCTTGTTGCCCCAGAGCGTATCTGTGTAGAACATCGCGGGCAAATAATAGACATGCCCGTCCGATGCGCGGCTGCCTTCTAAAATACCGGGCAAGAGGTTTAAATCCGCGGCCAGCTCATCCAAGGGCATTAAGAGGCCTCTGGCCATGTAACGGTCAAGCGGAAGGCTATCCAAAACCAAAATATCGCCGCCGTAGCCGGACAGCAGACGCGTGTTTAATGTACGGACAGCGTCTTCAAGCGGCGTCTCTTCATCATTCATGCCGATAATCGTCTCCAGCCTGATTGTTAAGTCCGGCCTGGCGCGTTGAAAATCAGACACCGCTTGGTCCAGTTTGGTACTGCCGCGAAGCGCGGTAATGAGCAGTTCATGGCCCGAACTCATATCCAAACCGGCGTCATAGGTATATACCGCATAGGAAGAGACCTCAGCGCCGCCAATGGCCATACCCTGAAACGCGACACCCCCACCCAAGCTGGAGAAAGACATGCCGCCTCCCATCGCCGCGATGAGCGTCCCCCCGTTGAGCGCGCATACCCCGGATACGGCGGCATTCGGCGCGCCGATGATATACCGCGTTACGCCGCATATCCATTCCATATCCATGCTTCCCGGATAGAGCCGTGTGATGCCGTCTCCGCCAAGGAGCCATATTGTCCCGTCGGGTGACGCGGCCATGCTTAAATTGACCGGAAACGTTCCCTCAACAGACCGTAAGGCGGAACCATCTTGAACAGACAATTCCAGCAGTCTGCTGCCGCGGAAAATGAGCAGCGCGTCTCCGGCTGCCAATATGCTGTCCGCGTCGGAGCTTTCAAAGTTTAAAAGCACATCCCCTTGCATATCGTATAATAGGATATCCGCTGCAAATGACTGCACAGCCAACCTTCCGTCCGAGAAAAAAGCGTAATCCCTCGTGAAAGCGTCCAGAGTCAAACCGGTTATAAACACTCCGTCCGAATCGAAAAATTTCCACGTGGTTTGCGAACCGCCCATGATGCGAACACCGGGGCTGTCCATCCTGCCGGTCCGCATTGCCTGAAGCATCACGGCTATCCTACCATCCGCCGCGACGCGCAGGGAAGCTATGCTTTCATCCTGATCCAGTTGTATAGGAACCACCAACGGATCTGCCGTTAGTTCTTCAAAGAAAAGAAACACCCACTCTTGAGCGGCTTCCCTCATCGCGGCGATTAAAAAACCGCCTTGAGGAAGCGCTTCCGGGTTGGTAGCTTGTATGTATCCTTCCGGCAGAGCCCACTGCGTTTCATGGAATCCGCCTTCCGCCCGCGCGGATAGAATGGGTACAGAGACGGGAAGGATACAAAGCGCCGCGAGTAAACACAAGAACCGTTTCATGAGTCAAGACCTCCTAAAAGAATATTGTAGCCGTTGATAGGGGCTGAATACGCCATTATTTCGGTGAATCCCCTCTTGTTAACATGAGGTTAACCTTGCTTTGAAAGAGCGCATAAAAGGGTATCGACGCAAAGGCCAAGCCCGCGCTAAGCGCCGATAAGCCGCCGCGAACCAAATCGGGACGCGGTGTACCCCGCATACGCCTTACCGTAAAGCCATTGAACAAGGTTGTCAATAAGTTCGGGTAAAAATCCGCGTCAGACCAACGGGTGGGTATCCATTCCGCGGGAGGCGCGGCAAGAGGAATGACACCTGTTAAGAGCAGCGCGGCAAAAACAGCAAGCCCTCCTAACCTGTAAGAGACGGGAATACGCGCGCGTGCCAGAGATACGGCCGCCATCAGACATGCGGCCAGCGTAGGGAGGCTCGTTAAAAACGCGTATTTAGCGGCTTCCGTTTCCTGCACGGTTTGGGTTGGCGACCCTTGTACCATGGCGTCGCTCAGCCATTGTGAGGCCTGCTCATCGGGTGCCAGGCTCCCGCCCGCGGGTACTTTAAAGTCCACTCCCCTAAAGTAAAACGGTTTTTCTTTGATGGCCGCCGGGCATAAGACCATGCCGTCACCGGTATCAAACAAGGCCGGTAACGCTTCCGTTTGGTAAACACAAACCACCGTCAGTTCCATATCGTTAAATGTAACCGGACACCCGATAATATCCGCAGACCCAAAAAGACGCAGGGCTGTTTGCTGGTCCAGCGCGCATATACGGGAACGGGCAAAAAAGGGCATCTGACCTGTGAGAACATCAACCCCGTTCATTAAACCGTAACCATACAGCGCGTCCACGGTGATGCTGCCGCCTGTTTCCTCACTTTTCACTGTTGCGTCTTGTTCGTGCGTCCATGCAAAAAAAGTGTTGGGCGCTATCTCGTTGAGACGTTCCACCGTATCTTGTGTCGGGCCTTGGTTATCATATCGAAACAAGACTGTCCCCCGCGTGTCCGGGTATGCCGTTTGGTAAACCCAACAAGCCGACACCGATAACAGACAAAATAACATAAGGTACACGCAACCGCGCTTCATTTTAATCCTCCTGAACGCGAACGCGGTCCCCTTCCGATACGGCGCGATCGGAACGGGCAATGAGCGAATCGTTAAATGAAACGCCTCCTTGAAGGGCCGCGCGTGTGGCGTCCGTATCCAATACCGTAACATCACGGCGTACCGCGGTGGTTTCCGTGCCCAACGCGCCCTGGCGCATGGAAAGCAGCAAGACATAATACCCGTAGCTATCCTGCCTGAGCGCGGTTAACGGGATGAGTAAATCATAATTCTGCGTACGTTTGGAAACGCTCACTTCCGCGGTCACGCCCGGGTAGCCCGCGCCCTCCGGAAGCAGGAAGGAGACTTCCAACCCGTCTTCATTTTCAACGGCGGTCAGAATGGGGACGCGGTGCGATTTTCCGCTTACCCCTATCTGCGCGTTATCGCCCACTTGAAGAAGGGTTACATCATCGCCCGATAATGTTACGGTTAAGCTCATGGGCGTATCCGTCCCCGCCCATGTCAGCAACGCCGCGGAGGAGACGGCATCCCCCTCACTGACTTGAACGGTGGTGATAACGGCATCCTCCGGCGCGTAGCAAACAGGGTTATCAAGCAACCACCGCGCTTTTTCAAGCGCGTCCGACGCTTCATTGAATGTTTGCAATTTTTGGATATAATCGCGAATCTCCGTGATCTTATTCATTGTATCTTCGGCGTCCCGTACAGCCGAGGCGCGTGTTTCTTTATCCTCTTTAGAAACCGCTTTTTCATACGCTTCTTCCGATCGTTGCAGGTTTTTTTGCGCCTGCTCATACCTGCGCCATACGGATGGCACCACATCCGCGAACGCCCAATCCAAATTCTGTTTGGCTTGGTCATATGCCGCTTGTTTATCCGCCAAACCATCGGCCAGCGCGTTTACATCCAGGGCAATCAGAGGATCGCCCCGGAACACCTGCTGGCCTGTGCGGACATAGACACGCGCGACGCGTGAGCCGGATTCCGCGTAAAGGGGCACGCGAATATCCGCTTCAACCGTTCCGGTCGCGTTAAAACGCTTTTCCAGCGCGCCGCGCTGGGGTGACGCTTTACGCACAACCGGCACGGTCATCTCCGTTAAAATATTATTAATAAGCGTTAAGACCGCCATGACCAGCAGGAAGGCAATCAACGCCTTGCCTGTCTTCCTGCGTACGGGATCCAGCCTTTTAAACACCCGCGAACACCTCTATTCTTTGATTCCGGTCAACTGTATGCCTTCAACCAGATAGGATTCACAGAAGAAAAACAACATCAGCGCCGGCAATAGCGTTAAGACCGACGCGGCCATGGCGACATCGGCATTCGAAGAGCCGATACGCATTAAGTATAAGGACAAAGGATGCAACGCTTCCGTTTTTAAATACGTCATCGGCTGCTCGATGAGATTCCAGTTGTCTAAAAAGCTTAATGTCAGCATGGACGCGATGCCCGGTACCGCTAAGGGGATGCCCACCCGAAAGAAGACCATCGGTTCTGACGCGCCGTCGATCCGCGCGGCTTCCAGCAGTGAACGGGGTACCGCGCGAAAGAACTGCCGCAGCAGAAAAACCGAAAAAGTGGTGAAGATACCGGGCAGTATGACGGCATAAACCGTATCAATGAGCTTAAAACGCTCCAGCGTCAGATAGGTGGGAACGAGCGTCACTTGAAAGGGCATCATCATCAACGCGATATACCCCATAAACAACGCCTGCGAAAAACGGAAGCGATAACTGGCAAAACCCCACGCGGCCAGTGTCCCGACAACCATCTGCCCCATGAGGATTAACACAACTATGCGCATCGAGTTCCAAAACATGGTAAGGAACACGCCGTTATCAAACAACAACGCGATATACTGCGTCAAGGACGGAATACGCGGATATAACAGCAGGGTGGCCTGCCCCGCGCCGGAAGGAAGTACGGGAGAGATATGCGCAAAGAGCTCGTCGGACCCCATGAAGGAGCCAAACAGCGTCATCAGCAGCGGCGTGATGACTATCAATGCCAGCAGTGACATGACGACGGTTCTGACCACCTTGCCTATCATGTTACCGCCTCCTCGTGCTTTAGGCCCCAGGCGCGGTTTAATACGGCAACCAGAAGAAGGATGACTGCCGCCGTGACCGTGGCGGCGGCGGAAAGTTTTTCAATTTCAAGGGCTGTAAACCAGTTGTTTAGGGTATGCTGAATCAGATAGATACTCGTGTGCGGGTAGTTTCCGGCCACCAGCCACGCCTCCCGGTATGCCTTGAAGGTGTTCAGGAGTGACAGCACCGTAACCGTAAAGAGCGTGGGACGCAGGCCCGGCCATGTGATGGCTGTGAATTTGCGCCACGCGCCCGCGCCGTCTACGGATGCCGCTTCATACAGCTCCGGCGGAATGGAAGATAATCCGGCCATGAAAAGCACCATGTTGTACCCCGCGTTTTTCCAAACATAAGCGATAATCAAGCACATCAGCGCGTAATCCGTGCGCATCCAATCGACGGATTGTAACCCCACGGCCCCCATTAAACCGTTGATGAGGCCGTTGGAATGGAATAAAACCTGCCAAAGTAACGCTACAGACGCGGCGGGAATTGCCATCGGCAGTAAAAAAGTCGCGCGTAAGGCGCTTTTAATAAAGACGGGTTTAAACAGCATGACGGCCAGCGCTAAAGACACCGCTACCAGAATCGGTACGCACAGGCCCATGAAACGAAGGGTGTTAATGGACGCGGTTTGAAAAGACGCGTTGCGAAAGACCGCCTCGTAATGGGCCAATCCCGTAAAGGCGCCCGTAAAAACGTTTGTTACGGATCTTGTCACCGCGCCGAAGAAAGGCACAATAACAAAAACCAAACAGCCGGTTAGACTGGGCAGAATGAATATACCACCCCAGAAAACTTCCCGTTGAATCCTGAACCTCTTTTTACGAGTTGCTATCATGCGCCTCTCCCTTTATACAATGGTATTATGATAAACGCTCATTCTTTAAAAACTCTTAAAAACCTGCAAATTGCGGTAACCGCTTCATGCAGCATAAAGCCCGCCGCAAGGCACAACGCGTGATTGAACGTGTCATAGAAGGAAGCAGCCGGCAGTTTAGCGAAAACATAATAAAGAATGGTAACCCGGCAGGAGTAGCTTATCGGAGGTTTTTGTATGAAACTGTTACACATCGCTCACGGGTATGAGTACAACGGACGGATGCTTTCCCCTTTTATGTTAAAGGAGCTTAATCAATTTGGCGAACTCACCCTTCTTACGCGCGGGGACAGGATGACGGATGATGAAAAACTGCGTCATATCCGCGGCTGTGACGTGTTGCTGACCGGCTGGGGATCCGCGTCCGTCCCGGACCGGATAACGGAAGATCGCGGACGGCTTAGGTACATCTTGAACATCACCGGTGAGATGCGGCGTTGGATATCTCCCGAAATAATCACCTCGGGTATACCTGTAACAAACTGGGGAGACGCGCAAGCCGCGTCCGTCGCGGAAGGCGCCATGGCGCTGCTTTTGACCGTGCTAAAAAATGTCCGCGTTATCGGGAAAAGGGTGGAAGCCGGTGTTTGGGGCGGCAATGACCTGCCGCAGGGTTCACTGACGGGGCTGCGTGTGGGTATTTACGGGTTGGGTGTCATCGCGCAAGCATTCATCCGGTACATCCTACCCTATGAGCCGGTGCTGACAGGATATGATCCCTATGTTTCCGATCAATATTGGCCGGCCTCCGTCTCGCGCAGGGACAGTTTGGAATCGTTATGTGAATCCATCGACTGCCTGGTGGTTCATGCCGGCTTATCGCCCGAGACACGGCACAGCGTGACGGCGGAACTCCTTCAAAAACTGCCGGATAACGGCATCGTCATTAATACCGCGCGCGGCGGTATCATCGATCAGGAAGCTCTCATGGCGGAACTCTACACTGGCCGCCTGCGCGCCGGTTTGGACGTACTGGACAGCCCGGAGGCGGGAGATACCCTTTTACTGAACGATCCGGCCCGTTTATATCCCAATTTGGTGCTAACCTGCCATATTGCGGGGGACGACCGATGGGCCCGCGGTGAGGCTCCGGAACTGTTTCATCAAATAGCGCTGGATAATTTAAAGCGTTTCACGGAAAACCGGCCGCTGCGTTTTATCATGGACGAAGCCCGCTACGCACGCAGCACCTGATAATAGTTTATATTTTCGTTGTGTCGCGGCGGCTTTAAAGTGCATAAAAAATCCTGTGGGAATGGTGGAAAACGCAAAACGTTTACCTCATTCCCACAGGTTTAGTTAGTTAAATCTTATTTGTTTACTTGCCTAAGAAGGCATCCAACTGGCGTTGTGCCTCGGCTACGATAATCTCCGCGTTTATCGCCTGGGCGGCAATGTACGCATCTACCACAGCGTCGGGCTCGCCGTTGATGATACCCGATTCAAACAGCTTCTTGTGATCTTCAAACACCTGGTCGCGCTGC
>Ga0123353_10019324_pt1 | contig 10116 bp, 11 predicted proteins | sample TergutLab28metaG_3_FD_92763 | JGI IMG/M metagenome (GOLD analysis project Ga0123353, IMG submission 92763) | Labiotermes labralis P3 segment gut microbial communities from Petit-Saut dam, French Guiana - Lab288 P3 | ecosystem: Host-associated > Arthropoda: Insects > Digestive system > Gut ...
GTGCGTTTGCGGGGACGGAGAATTTGCGGGCGGCGTATGAGCATGCGCTTGTGGCGGGGTATAAATTTTTGAGCTATGGGGACTCGATGTTGATATGTTGAAATTTAAGATTGAGAAGTCGGAGGGGCTGGCGCGGGCGGGGGTGATTAAGACGCCACACGGGGAGATAAAGACGCCGGCGTTTGTGGGGGCGGCGACACGGGCGGCGGTGAAAGCGATGACGGTGCAGCAGATGCGGGATCTTGGTGCACAGGCGGTGTTGGCGAATACGTATCACTTGGTGTTGCGGCCAGGTGCGGAGCTGGTGGCGGAGGCGGGAGGGTTGGCGAAGTTTATGGGGTGGGAGGGAGCTACCTTCACGGATTCGGGCGGGTTTCAAATTATGTCTTTGCCGGAAGTGAAGGTTAGTGAAGAAGGGGTGGGGTTTCGGTCGCATATCAATGGGGATAAGCTTATGATGAGTCCGGAAAGTTCGATGGAAGCGCAGTGGCAGATTGGGAGTGATATTCATATGGCGTTTGATTGTCCGGTGGGGTATGGGGTGGAGGAAGTGGATTTCGAAAAGACAAAGGATGCAATGGAGAGGACGCATAGGTGGGCAGAGCGATGTTTAGAAAAGCACGGGAAATTAGTTCCAAGCCCCTCACAACACCAAGCTTTGTATGGCGTAGTACAAGGGGGAGACTTTCCGGAGCTACGAGGAAAAAGTGCGGAGTTTTTTGCGGGGCGGGATTTTGATGGGTATGGGATTGGGGGGATGTATGAGGCGAAGAAGGGGGAGAAATTGCTGAAAATTATGAATGAGATTTTGCCGAGCGCCAAGCCGCGACATTGGCTGGGTATGGGTGCGGAGCCGATAGATTTGTTTGTGGGGACGGAAAACGGCATAGATACGTTTGACTGTGTGGCGCCGACGCGTCAGGGGCGGAATGGGGCGGTATATACGCGAGATGGTAGGGTGAATATCAAAAACGCAAGATTTGCTCGGGATTTTGGGCCGGTAGATGAAGGATGCGATTGTGAGTGTTGTAAAAATTACACGCGGGCGTATTTGCATCATTTGCTGAGAGTAGATGAGATGACGGGCAAGACCCTGGCCAGTATCCATAATGAGCGATTCGTGGTGAGGTTGTGTGAGCAGATACGGGAGACGATACTGGCTGGCGAGCTGGAAAAGTTCCGCACGGAGTTTTTGGGGCGGTATTATTGAAATTTTTCGGCCGAGTATATATAATCATAAGCAGTAACTAGGAGTTTTTTATGGCAACAAAAAAGAAATTCATCGAAAGTCACTGGCTGATTTTTGGCGTGCAGGGTCTTATCGCCCTTGTTTTCGGCTGGTATATTATATTTACCGATATGACCGAGATTCCTACCCTCGTAAATATTGTCGCTTACGCTTTGCTAACACTTGGTGTTGCTGAGCTATTCAACGCCATTTACCGTAAACACCGCAAACACAACTGGGCTTCCTCTCTCATAATTTCTCTTGTTGAAATTGGTGTCGCTGTGGCTCTGCTCATCACCAAAGATTGCTGCAATGTTGCCGTCCATCTCACTATTATCGCTGCCTACACCGTAGTTCGTGGGGTGTTCCAGACATTCGTCGGACTGCGTGCTCTCACCGATCCTACCGACAAGTTCCTGTGGATTATTACCGGTATGTTTGGGATTATCCTCGGTTTTGTCATCTTCAACTCCGGCAATTTTGACCTCGCGAACACCACATTTATCAAAATCTTCGGTACTTATATGATGGTGTTTGGCCTGACCGACCTTGTTTATGCCGTCCATGTAAAGAACTCTATCCCCGAGAAGTCTGCTAAGAAAACTAAAAAATAATCTAGAGCTGATTTTTGATATAATTGTTGAATGAGACATCAGCGGCGTCGTCCGAAAATTGCGGGGAAAGTTATTGTTTTTCTCATCGCTATTTGTATTGTCTCTATTCTCACCCAAGTTTTTTGGCCGGGTAAAAAATTCATGGTCTTTACCAAGGTCGGCGGTGTTAATGTGACTGGACTTACTTACGAAGAGGCTCGGGTCAGGATGGAGGAGATTTTTGCCGACCATATTCTCCGCGTCGAGACTACTGATGGCGACCTTATTACCAACATCGATATTCCGCTCGAGCAAATTGCGATTGAAGCCATGATGAACGATGAGTTGGATTATCCTCTTTGGCAACGGTTGATTCCCTTCTCTTCTTTTGTGCGTATTTTTTATTCCAACTGGATTGGCGCCGAAGTTCATCTAGATGTAGATGAGATTATGAGTAGTGTCGAGACCGCTCCTGTCGATGCTCATATCAGTTCTGTCGACGGCGTTCTCACTATATCGCAGGCCAAAAATGGCTTTACTCTGGACCGGGAATATCTTGCTCGGCGGCTGTCTCGGCTTCGTCTCAGTAGTAGCGGGACTACCACCTTGCGTATTCGAGCTGAACTTTTGCCTTTTGAGGTCGATGATGACGCCATTGTTGTTCAAGCCGAACGTGCCCCTGCTACCTATTCTAATTTGCTCGCTACTTTTCGGGGGACAGAGTTTTCGCTCGCTGCGGTCGGCCTAGACGGTCTTTGGGATGTTTCGATAGATCAAAATAAAACTTGGACAGCTGCTTCTACCTACAAACTCTATGTCGCTTACTTCATACTCAAAAAAGTAGATGATGGTGAGTTGACTTGGGATGGCGTGAAATCATGCCTCGAGCGGATGATAGTTAATTCCGACAATGCTTGCCCGGAGTCTTGGCTGGTGAGATACGGTCACGCCAATATCAACACTGCCCTGCACCAAGATATACCCGAATTAACACAGACCAAAATAGCTTACAGTGACATGCGAACTTCCGCTCGCGACCTCTGTTTGTTCCTGCGAAAGTTATATAACTTTGAGCTGCTATCAAAGGACTCCACCAACCGTCTGCTTGATGTTATGAAACGCCAAACTTACCGGCAGGGGATACCTGCTGGAGTTGCTGGAAACGTTGTCGCCGACAAGGTTGGGTTTATGTGGGGATTGCTCCACGATGCGGGTATTGTTTTTTCTGCTGATGGTGATTATGTTTTGGCAATTCTCACCGACGGCTCATCATGGGGCAACATAGCCGCCCTCGCTAAAATTATCAATAATTTCAACGGTGACTAAATTTATTCTTCGGATTTTGCGGTTTTTTTCTTGCTTTCGGCGGCGGCTTTTTTGACCTTGTTCCCTATCGAGCTTTTGAGAGCTTTGGCTTTCTCTGCTCGCATCTTGAACCTATCCACGCGCCCCTCAGTATCTATAATCTTTTCTTCGCCCGTGAAGAACGGGTGCGACGCGCTAGAAATCTGCACTTTTACTAGTGGATACTCTTTGCCGTCTGTCCATTTTATAGTCTCTGTGCTTTTTGCTGTTGATCGCGTCAAAAACGAGAACTTCGCTGCCTCGTCAGAGAACACGACAAACCGATAGTCTTTTGGATGTCCTTCTTTTTTCATAACTGATGGTTATTTTACCATACACCCCTTGCATAGTAAAGGGCAAAATGGTAGAATGTCTAAGTTACTAATTAAATGAAACAGCCCCTCGGGGCAAAGGAGAAGGCAAATGCCTGTAAAAGTAAATATTAAAGAACTACTTGAGGCTGGCGTGCATTTTGGTCATAAGACTAGCCGCTGGCACCCAAAGATGGCGCCCTATATACATAGCAAGCGTCAAGACGCACATATTATTAATCTAGAAAAGACCGTTGAGGCACTAAATAAAGCTCTGCCGGAACTTACTAAAATTGCTGCCACTGGTAAAAAAATCCTTTTTGTTGGCACTAAAAAACAACTTAAAGATATCGTGAAGGCTGCCGCCGAGAGCATAGATATGCCCTATGTTACTGCGCGATGGATTGGCGGCATGTTGACGAATGTCGATACTGTCTCTCGCCAGATTAAGAAATTGGCCGATCTTGAGCGAAAGATGGCTAGTGGAGAGCTCGAAAATCGCTTTAACAAGCTTGAGGTGCAGCGTTTTGCGGAAGAAATTGATGTTTTGAATGAACGCTATGGTGGCATCAAAGATATGACGGAGCAGCCCGCAGCACTTCTAGTCACCGATGCGAACATCGACAAAAATGCTATTCGAGAGGCGAAAGTTTTGGGCATCCCGGTTTTCGCCTTGGTTGACACCAATATTGATCCTACGGGCATAGATTATGTTATACCGAGCAACGACGACGCGATAAAAGGCGTGGGGTTGATTATCAATTATTTCCTAGAGGCTATAAAGGAGGGTAAAAATGCCAAGTAATATCTCGATCGAACAAATCAAAAAACTAAAAGAGCTTTCTGGAGCTGGTCTGACTGACGCAAAATTAGCTTTAGTCGAGGCCAAAGGCGATTTTGATAAAGCCCTTGAAGCTATGCGCAAAAAAGGTCTGACAAAAGCCGAAAAACGCGGCGATCGCGAGACCCGCGAGGGCGTGATTGATGCTTATATCCATGACGGTCGGATTGGTGCAATGCTAGAGCTGAACTGTGAGACTAGCTTTGTCGCCAAAACTGACGAGTTTCGTGATCTTGCCCACAAGCTCGCGATGCAAATCGCTAGCATGAACCCCAAATATGTTTCCGAGGCGGATATTCCGGCCGAGACTATCCAAGCGAAAAAGGCCGAGCTAGAGGAGGGCTTCAAGGGTCCTGCCGACAAAAAGGACATGATTCTGCTGGGTCAAATCAAGAAGGCCTTTGCTGATCAGATTCTGCTTGAGCAGGCTTATATTTTCGACGATACGAAGACCGTAGAGCAAGTTGTCAAAGAAGCTATCGCCAAGACTGGCGAGAATATCGCCGTTCGCCAGTTTAAACGTTTAGAACTCGGCGTTTCCGAGCAATAACGTAGGAGTGTGATATTATATATACATGAGTATATTGCTTGGGATTATTGTCGGTCTTATTATCTTAATGCTGCTTATTGTCGTCCATGAGTTTGGGCACTTTATCGCTGCAAGGCGTAGTGGTGTAGAGGTCGAAGAATTTGCTATTGGGTTCCCCCCGTCTGCGATTAAATGGCAGAAAAAATACGGAAAATGGACGCGTATTCCCAAAAAAGATTGGGGCAAAATAGACAACAGCAAGATGGTTTTCTCGCTGAACTGGTTGCCTATCGGTGGTTTTTGCAAAATGAAGGGTGAGAGCGATGACGACACACGTCCTCGGACTTTTGGCAGCTCCTCGTTTTTTAGCAAGACCAAAATCTTATTCTCTGGCATAGTTTTCAACCTGCTCGCTGCTGTTGTAATTTTTACAACACTCGCCTGGATTGGCATGCCTATTTTTTTGGATAATCAATTTCAGATCTCTGCTGATAGTCGTATCGGTACGGTTGGCAATGTCATAGCGACCTTTGTTCACGAAGACAGTCCTGCCGCTACCGCTGGACTTGAGATTGGCGATGAAATTATAAGTCTGGCTGGGCAGGATATTGCCGATGCCTCGCAGATTACCGAGATAACCCGAGCGCATGCTGGAGAGGCAATTGACTTGGTCTATTCTCGGGGGGGTGAGCAGATTGAAAAGACCATTACTCTACTTGCGCCGACCGAGGATAGACAGTGGGTCTTTGGCGTGACTTCCGCCCAGGTTGAGCGCTACTACTCTACTTGGAGTGCTCCGCTAGTGGGTATCGGCACGACTGTGCAGCTCACGGGTGAGACTTTCAGAGGTGTGGGTGTAATGTTATATAACTTTGTGACTGGCGTTTTTCGCCAAGTTTCCCTAGATGATAAAACTCGCGAAGAAGGGAGAGAGGCTATTGGCGCCGCTGGTGATGGCCTGACTGGTCCAGTTGGTATCGTTGGTATGATATTCCCGGCTTTCATGGATACGGGTATTACTAATCTTGCTTTCCTCGCTGGTGTTATCTCGATTTCTCTTGCCTGCATGAACATTCTGCCCATCCCCGCCCTTGACGGTGGTCGCTGGACTCTTATTGCTATCTACCGTCTGCGCAAAAAGACTTTAGCGAAAGCTACTGAGGAGCGTATTGTTGGTCGGGCTTTTATGGTTCTTATTGGGCTTATCGTTTTGATAACTATTTTAGACATCACGAGATTTTTTAGATGAAAAAAACTTGGCAAAAGGGTTGGCAAACTGCACTTGACGTTATTTTTCTGCTGGCTTGGGTTTTTGCTAGTATAGTCGTTAGCCAGATTGTTATTGGCGTAATCATGCGTGTACTTTTGGGCGACGCCTTTGATAGCCCTCTCTGGATGACTGTCTATACTGCTGCTATTTATGTCCTGACACTTCTTGCGGTCATCTTCATACCCACAAAAATCAAGCGGCTCAAACTCTCTACTTCGCGTGACGAGCTTGGCCTGGCGGAGCTGCCTAGGTGGCGCGACATCGGTCTAGCCGCCGCTGGTTTTGTCGTTTACTTTATCTTTGCCGGTGCTTTGGTTGCACTGTTCTCTCTTTTTCCGTGGTTTGATCCGAACGAAGCTCAGGACATTGGTTTTGCTGGCCTAGCTAATACGGCTGAGCGTATTCTCGCTCTGATTGCCCTCGTTTTTGTCGCGCCGATTGCCGAAGAAATCATCTTCCGTGGCTGGCTCTATGTCAAACTGCGCTCCCGGGTTGGCGTTTGGTTGGCTATCTTTTTGGTCTCGGTTCTTTTCGGTCTTGTGCACGGGACTTGGAATGTCGGTATAAATGTTTTTGCCCTGAGCGTTGTGATGTGCCTGATTCGCGAACTTACCGGCACTATATATGGTGGCATGATTCTGCATATTATCAAAAACGCGGTTGCCTTTTATCTGCTCATCTACACTGGCGTGTTGTGATACAATGTAATCTATGAGACTAACGAAATTATTCACCAAAACTAGTAAAACTGCGCCAGCGGGCGAAACTTCTAAGAATGCACAGCTGCTCACTCGTGCGGGATATATTCATAAAGAAATGGCGGGGGTTTATGCCTACCTACCTTTGGGCATTCGTGTTATCGAGAATATCAAGCAGATAGTTCGTGAAGAGATGAATGCCATTGATGGGCAAGAGCTCATCATGACCGCGTTGCAGCCCAATGACCTATGGGAGGCCACGGATCGTTGGGACAAGTCCAAAGTAGATATTTGGTTCAAGACCGAGCTGGCTGCTGGTGGCGAAGTTGGTTTGGCGCCGACACACGAGGAACCAATCACCAATATGCTGCGCCGATTTGTCAGTAGTTATAAAGATTTGCCGATAAATGTTTATCAGTTCGAGACCAAGTTTCGAAATGAACTACGCGCTAAATCTGGCATCATGCGCGGTCGCGAATTTTTGATGAAAGATCTATATAGTTTTTCGCGCAGCCAAGAGGAACACGATGCTTACTACGAGAAAGCTGCTGCGGCCTACACGCGTGTTTTTGAGCGCTTGGAGATTGGCGATGACACCTATAAGACTTTCGCTTCTGGCGGGGTTTTCAGCAAATTTAGCCACGAATACCAAACTCTCCTGCCCGTTGGCGAAGACACTATTTATATGAATGCCGATAAATCTATCGCCATCAACGAAGAAGTATTTAACGACGAAGTGATAGCGGAGTTTGGCGCGAAACGAGAAGATTTCACTGCCCACACTGCTGCTGAGGTCGGCAATATATTCACTTTGGGTCAAAAATATTCTGAGCCGCTTGGTCTGGAGTTTACTGGGGAGGATGGTCTGCGTCGATTCGTCTGTATGGGTTGCTACGGTATCGGTATTACGCGCTGCATGGGAGTGATTGCCGAGAAATTTGCCGATGATAAGGGCTTAGTTTGGCCCGAAGCTGTGGCGCCGTTCAAATACTACCTTGTCGCTATCGGTGAGGCTGGGGCTAAGGTTGCAGACGAACTTTACGATGCTCACCCTGACCTTTTCCTTTATGACGATCGTGACGCTCGTGTTGGCGAGAAATTTGCCGACTCGGAGCTGCTTGGTATCCCATACCGTGTTGTTATTTCCGACAAAACTCTCGAGGGGTCACAGGTTGAACTCACCACTCGCCGAACCGGCGATACAAAGCTGTTGACATTAGATGAATTTCGAGCTACACTCGGGGAATGAAAAAACCAGTCAGTATTACTCCAGCGGGGAAGCTGGAATTAGAAAAAGAACTAGAATCTCTCAAGGCTCGTCGTCCCGAGATTACTGAGCGTATTGCTACTGCTCGAAGCTACGGCGATCTCTCTGAAAATGAAGATTATTCGAGTGCTCGTAGTGAGCAAAAAGTCCTCGAAAGCCGAATCCTCGAGATAGAAAACATCTTAAAGTATGCTCAGATTCTACGGGCCGCTAGGCGTACAAATGTTGCCCTCGGTGCGACAGTAGAGCTCAGTATCAGTGGCAAAAAACAGACCTATACGCTCGTTAGTCCCATCGAAACCAACCCACTGGAAGGCAAGATTAGCGATGCTTCTCCCATCGGATCCGCCCTTATGGGGCAAAAAGTTGGTGATGCTGGTAAGCTGCCCAACGGCAAATCCTACAAAATCACTGCCATATCTTAGTTTTTATGTTAAAATGACAGCATGGCAACACTAGAGGAATATAGAGGGGAACGAATTAAAAAACTTGAGGCGCTGCGTGAGTTGGGACTCGATCCTTACCCAGCCAAAAGTCGTCGCAGTAGCAAAATCAACGATATTCTATCCGATTTTCCTGCTCGCGAGAACCAAGAAGTTGCGGTCGCTGGTCGTATCAAATCCATCCGTAGCTTTGGCAAACTTTCGTTTATTGTTATAGAGGATATTACTGGCAAAATCCAACTCTTTATCAAGACCGCTGAGTTGAGCTCTGATTCTGGCAATCTTCCCGGAGACTATCTTCATCTTCTTGATCTTGGAGATTTTGTCGAGGCGCGTGGTACGGTTGGCAAGTCCCAGACTGGCGAGATATCTGTTTTTGTCCAACAAATACGCGTTCTGACCAAATCTCTCCGTCCTCTACCTGGTTATGATGGGTTCAAGGATAAGGAAGAACGCTTCCGCCGCCGCTATGTCGATATGGCGGTGAATCAAGAAGTACGTGAACGAATGACCCGCAGGAGTAAATTCTGGCAGGCTACTCGAGATTTTCTTAATTCCCACGGATTTGTTGAGGTGAATATCCCAGTGCTTGAACACACTACTGGTGGGGCTGATGCCAAGCCATTCGTTACGCATATTGATGCCTACGACGAGGATTTGTATTTGCGCATTTCTCACGAACTTCCGCTGAAAAAGCTCCTTGGGGGTGGGTTTGAGCGGGTGTATGACATTGGCCCAAGGTTTAGAAACGAAGGCGTGGACGACGAACACCTTCCCGAACATATCGCTATGGAGAGCTATGCTGCCTACGAAGATTATGAGGACGGTATGCGCCTATATGAGGACATGATTAAATACGTTTGCCGAGAAACTTGGGGGACGCTGAGTTTCAATATTGACGGATTCGATATCAACTTGGATTGCGATTGGCCGCGGGTGAAATACGCCGATATTATGCGCGAAAAGTATAATATTGATGTTTTTGCTCCCGAACAGAACCAACTGCGCCAAATTCTCGCGGATAACGGGATTGTTCTAGAGGGCGAAATTGGCATCGCCCGGATGCTTGATCGTATCTGGAAATTGATTAGGAAATCTTCGGCTGGGCCTTTCTGGCTGATTAACGAGCCACTCGAGCTTTCTCCGCTCGCAAAAATGGATGCGAACGACTCGCGTGTTGTGCAACGCTTCCATCCTATCATCGCTGGGACGGAGCTCGGCAATGGTTATAGCGAGCTGAATGATCCGCTGGATCAGCTGGCACGTTTTTCTGAGCAGCAAGCCCTGCGTGACGCTGGCGACCCCGAAGCTCAGATGATGGATCGTGATTTTGTTGAGATGCTGGAATATGGTATGCCACCGGCTTGCGGTTGGGGAAATAGCGAGCGTAATTTCTGGGTTTTTGAAGGTGTTCCTGCCCGCGAAGGTGTTCCCTTCCCCCTGATGAAGAAACTATGATAGAATAAAACCATAAACGAGGTGGTGAGCTTATGAGCAAAAAAGTCATGATAGTGGGGACGGGGAATGTTGGTATGAGCTACGCCTACGCCCTCATCAACCAGCGTATTGGCGTTGATGAACTGTATTTGGTA
>Ga0123353_10019329_pt1 | contig 10115 bp, 7 predicted proteins | sample TergutLab28metaG_3_FD_92763 | JGI IMG/M metagenome (GOLD analysis project Ga0123353, IMG submission 92763) | Labiotermes labralis P3 segment gut microbial communities from Petit-Saut dam, French Guiana - Lab288 P3 | ecosystem: Host-associated > Arthropoda: Insects > Digestive system > Gut ...
GACATGTCATATAATTCCTCACATTTACTCACCAATTCTATTAATTTTCCATCAATTTCTGAGGACAAAAACAGGCAGCACTCGTTGCAAGCAAACAGTCGAAGTGTAGTGGAGGAGACGTAACACTTGAGCGGGTACACACAGGTCTGGACCCGTTCCGTCACGTCGAACATTTTCGCTCGGTAACGGCGACGGAACGGTAGTGAGACGTGACGGAGACGTTCCTGTCGGTGTGAACATGTCCGTTTATTTACACACGAGAAAATTTTACTGAACGGTGACGTTTCGCGACGGAACGGAAACGTGACTATAGTGTGAATCGGCCCTCTGAGCCGAACGCAATGCTATGAGTGGTTTAAGCGTTTTAAAGAGGGCAGTCGGTCGGTGAAGATCCCAGGCCTAGACGACCTTCCACATCAACAAACGTCGACCATGTCGAGAGAGTTCGTGTTGTGAATCGTGGAAACTGTCCGAGAAGGAGCTGACGAAGTGGGCATCAGCATAGGATCTTGCCAACAAATTTATACTGAAAAAGTTCAGATGCATCGCTTCAGTGCAAAAAATTCGTGCCGCCTTTGTTGACTGACGATCAGAAAGAGAACCGTGTTGAAATCAGTCAGGAACTGCTTGCGAATGCAAATGGTAATGAAAACTTTCTTAAGAACATCATAACAGGAGACGAGATGTGGGTTTATGGGTATGATGTTGAAACCAAGAAGCAATCGTCGCAGTGGATGGGGAAAGGGTCTCCTCGACACGCCTCCCCCCCCCCCAAAAAAACAAAAGAAACACGGTTGAGTCGGTCAAAGATTAAGGTGACGTTGATTGTGTTTTTTGATTGGAGAGGCATTGTCCATCATGAATTTGTACCGCGTGGTAAGGTGGTAAACAAACAGTTGTACCAGGAAGTTTTAGCGCGTTTGAGGGATGCTGTGCGCAGGAAGAGGCCTGAATTGTGGGAAAACCAGACTTTGATGTTGCCCCACGACAATGTGCCGGCTCACGCGTCGCTCCTCATCCGCAGTTATCCAGCAAAACATCAGTCATCCGTTGTGACCCATCCACCCTATTCTCCGGACGTACCCCAGCAGACTTTTTCCTGTTTCCCAAACTTAAAACCACTTTGAAAGGACGTTATTTCCAAACCATAGAGTAGATTCAGAAAATGCGATAAGAGAACTGCGCGCCATCACAGAAAGTGCGTTCCTGGAAGCATTCGTACAGTGTAAGAAACGTTGGGAACTGCGTATCGCCAGTACAGGGGACTGCTTTGAAGGGGGCAGTGCTTAAAGTGCTGTAAAATGAGCATTAAAGTCTTTATAGCAAAAGTTCGGTCTTTTTTGAACACGCCTTGTACTCTTTCGGAAATCGGGGAGCGCTGAATACAAAAGTACTTTCACTTTTGGCTTCAAAGGGTTGATCACTGACATCCTGACTCCAGTATACACTGATCGTTGTGTTTCTTCTCTCCAGATGCGTGCCAGCTGTATCCAGGTATGCCAAATTACTCTCACAACCAGATGTCGGACTGTACAACCACCTCCGTGGCGTCGCAGTCTCCCACGGCAACCTGCACTCACTCCCGACCGAGGTAAACTCTGAACACTTATACTGAAATTGAAGCAGTCTCCAATGCCGACACCTCAACTAACCCATTAAGGACTAAGTCACAGTCAAAGTCTAACGGTTAGTCAGTCCGTCCGTCTTGGTGTCGAGTCTCTCGTTAAAGACTAAGTGGCGGTACTTGTCTGTCCAGCCCTCGCTGATTTCCGAAGGAGCACTGCTTTTTGGAAGGTTCCCAGGTCTCGCCCGTCTCTCCTTCTGTTAAGAGCAATATGTAGATGAAGAAAGGTTGGAACACTGGTGAAATGATACTGACAGGGGAAAACCGAAATATTCGGAGTAAAAACTGTCCCAGTGCCACTTTGTCCACCACAGATCTCACGTGGAATGACCACGGATCAAAACTGAGCCTCTGCGGACACAGGCCGACGACTGACTGTCTAAGCCATGGTACAGCGTCAAAGTCTAACACAAATGTCAGTTACACCTAAAATTTCAGTGCGTTTCGCGCAGTCAGCACAACGTATCTGTCACATGTTCTGTCTTTCCGAATTTTATACTCCCAGCCTAATGTCTTGCACGTTATCTCCTTCCCCACATTCTCAGTTCGCAGCAGACTGACTGTTCTTTCACTTACTTAAGAATCTGACAGTAGTATTGATATACCACATTTAATACCATTCATCTTTTGGGTTTCAGTTTATTTGTCTCATTTGGCACTCTGTCTCATAAAGCCACTCCTAGCAGAACCTGGGATATTCAGCATTTATAGCTAGTTACTTGATATCGATGACAAATGCCTGTTATCATTCTACCCAGCAAATCAACTGTCAATTTTGCACCTGTTCTGTCACCATCTGCTCATGTGCAGGTGCGCGCATATATCCAGGAAACCACATCACTGTGTGAGCCACAAAATATCCACATCTGCGATGGATCTGAGACCGAGAACTCCTTCCTTCTGAGACTCATGATGCAGCAAGGAACAATCCAGGCATTGCCCAAATATGACAACTGGTGAGTTGGCAGTGGCTGTCAGGTCAGCAGTGAGGCCACCGTACAAGCACTCTGCTGCTGGCTTCAGAAATGTTACACTTTGTCTCTTCACTGGGTACTTATATGGTGTGACTGATGGTATGCTACACAGGTCCTGAGACTGCATCACATCCTTTGGAACTGCCTAAGGAATGATTTGTTTAATGTGGGTGTGAGACTTGGACTACCATAACAGGGCGAGAATACAGGCTGAGGGAGTTTGAGAGTAGGGTACTATAGAAGATATTTGGGCCTAAAAGATGGGAAGTTACAGGAGACTGGAAAAAATAGCATAATCATGATAGCATGATCAATACTCCTAGCCAAATATTATTCAGGTGATAAAATCAAGGGAGATGAGATGGGAAGGACATGTGACATGAATCGGAGAGAAGAGAATTGCATACAGGGTTTTGGCTGGGTAACCAAAGGAAATAAACCACCTCAAAGACACAGGCACAGATTGAAGGATAATATTAAGATGGATCTTAAAAATATAGAATGGAAGAACACAGAATGGATTCATCAGGCTCAGTACAAGGAAAAATGGCAGGCTGTTCTGAACATTCAGCTTACATAAAATGCAAAAAATTTCTTGACTATCTGAGGAACTAGCAGCCTTTAAAGAAGGACTCTGCTCCAAGAAATTAGTTATTGCTATGATGACCCAGTCAGAGACTGGGCATGCAGCCAGGTGTACAAAATATATATGCAAAATATGGTCCTTACTTGATTAATGTTAAAGCAGGTTGTGTATATAACAGTGTCTAGACACACTGACTTAAATTTACAACATCACATGTCAGAATATATATTATTTCCAAAAACATTTCAATTTCTTCCACATTCAGCTGGCTGGCCATAACCAATCCAGCTGATGTCGCTCGAGTAGAAAGTCGAACATTCATATGCACCAGTGATCGCCAAGAAGCCATTCCAACACCAAAAGCGGGTGTTAAAGGGGTCCTTGGTAACTGGATGTCACTTGATGACATGGATACTGCCATCAGACAGAGGTTCCCTGGTTGCATGAGAGGTGGGTAGAAGATGTAGCAGGAAGGGTCATCATACAGTGTAAAAGGCAAATAACTGAATGTTGTTTTGGGATTTTGGGTTCTCACAGCACAGCAGTGTCTTCTGAGATGTGACACTGTCCCTGGACAAGTGGTGCCAAATCTTACAGGATTGTAGAGCCTTCACCTTCAGGATCAAGTAGCTCAAGAAGAACTGCTTGACCCTTGAAAATGAGGGCACAACTATATTTCAAAACAATGGTAACCACTCCCACAATAACACAGTGTCACATCTCAGTAGACTTGTGTACTCAAGTGTAGGCTGTAGTAACCAAAGATGAATAGTATACAATATTTGTAGTCTGGTAGGTGACTTCCAATGTTTCATAGGAATGTACTGCCTCCATTTTCAGTGTGTCACAAACCCAAAGACCACATTATGAACCTTTTTTATGATCTGTTACTGTCCAACCCCAGATTAACCTGCAAATCTCAGTACATCAGGCACCAACTGAGTTTCTGAAATTGTATAGCAGCAGAATGGAAGCCACTTCACCATGGCGACTATTAAATCGTGTCACAAAGAAAGAGTTGCTTTGTGAACTTCTGAGGTGGGAACATGAATACACTTCAAAGTAGGATCTGCACTTCTGTACACAGTTTTTCATCCTGTAATTTATATAGCCAGAACACTCTGACAGCATGCTGTTCTGAACTTATGAATAATTTTGAAGGTGCATGATGTACTAATATTTTGTAACACCTTGCACATTCTGACAGTGGGTCTGCAGAAGATTCAAGTCTTCTGTGATCCCTGATTGACCACGATGATGAAGGCACTTCAATACTTCAGAATATTTAACGCCAGTCACCTAAAAAACAGCATTACATCCCAAACAAAATTTAATCTTCATACACACACACTTACTACTGGCACATTATAACACATCTATTAACTTTTTAATGTGAGTGTACAGCAGTTGCATGTAGTGCTGCACAGTATGATCAAGAGGAAACGGCTGGCTGCAGGTCCTTGTGTAACTTCAGTGCAATATATCAGTAAGTCTTGTCCAAATTTCAGGTCGCACAATGTATGTCATTCCATTCAGCATGGGACCTGTTGGCTCACCACTGTCTAAGATTGGAATTGAGATCACTGATTCACCATATGTGGTGAGTTCAATGAGAATCATGACTCGCATGGGAACATCCGTGTTGCGAGCCCTGGCACAGGGTGCAGAATTTGTGAAATGTCTGCACTCAGTTGGAAGCCCTCAGAACATGGACACTGCAACCTGTGGCTGGCCTTGTGACCCTGAGAAAACGATCATCCTCCACAGGTAAACCATTTGCTATTAACGATCAGCTCCTCCCTGCTAACATATCTCGTTCTTTCAACACAGTTTATGACTAAGAAGAATGAAGGTGCGGTAACTTATATTTAGAAGCTGCCTGGTTTCACTCTTGGTCACGACATTTGATATACTGACTCAGGGTTGCCGTGGTATTCCTCAGTCTCTCCAACTTCCAAATCCTTTCCAACTGAACAGACATCCTGTCATCCAGTGCCATGTAGTACAAGATACTAACAGTGTGGTAAAATAATAATAATAATAAACGTGGGGAAAAAAAAATAAAATCCTGTACAATCCAAATCCAACACTGGATCTGATCCTCAATCTGTTCATCTCAGTACATTCTTGTTCTGTAAGATTTTAATACTATCTTCCCATCTACTTACTGGTCTTATAATTGGCAAGACGAGACCTTTCCACCAACAAAAAGTTTCAATTTCTCGTGCTTTTCTGTCAGAAATCCATGTCTCGATCACTACAGCCCCATTCATTGAATGATGTCAGGAACAAACTGCATAAAACACAAATACCTTAGGTATAAAAATTCTCTGTTCTTCCCACACTCCACCTCTTCTCTTTCCAAACATGACTTACAACACTTCGTTTCAGATACTTCCAGTTTAAATTCTTCTCTCAATGTAGGATGTAAGGAACAGTAATAATTGTAAAAACAAAATTTAAAAAACTTAAAACTTGGTTATGCTGGCTATAAGTAAATGTGTCATAAATATTATTATATTTTTGCTACCTGTATGCAGCATTCAAATACACAACATACTCTGTCATAAACATCCTTCCCTTTTTAATTACAGGCCAGAAAAAAATGAAATTGTTTCATACGGCAGTGGGTATGGTGGAAATTCATTGCTTGGAAAGAAATGTTTTGCTTTGCGAATTGGTTCCACGATAGCACTGAGAGAAGGCTGGTTGGCAGAACACATGTTGGTAAGACTGTTTGTTATTGAACTTTTATGTTGCTGTGCCTGTAATGTTGGGGCACTTGAACACAGCGTTCCTGGCACATGATGTCCTCTTGGTTGATATATAGATATCACTGCTTCAGATAATCTTGTGCCTACATCTTCGGTGTAGTCCAAGAAGTCTACCTTGAAGATGGAGGCAGAAACTCCACTACAGTATTACATATAATCACTCCCATCCTCACAGATCCTCGGCATCACAAATACGGCCGGACAGAAAAGATACGTAGCAGCTGCATTTCCCAGTGCATGTGGCAAGACAAATCTTGCAATGATGTGCCCTACACTACCTGGCTACAAGGTTGAGTGTGTGGGGGATGACATCGCATGGATGAAATTCGACAGTAATGGGCAGCTCAGGGCTATCAATCCTGAAAATGGCTTCTTTGGAGTAGCACCAGGTAGGTCTACAGACTTCTTGCACTATTATAATGGTGACAGTACAAGCAAGTCAACAGTGCAGTAAGACCGAGTCCCTTTGTACTGTGGCTTACTGCACCAGCCCTTTATTTTAACTGACAAATATCACTTGTCGTCACTGCTATTCCACCACACTGGCAGGTGGTCAACTGAGTGGCCTAATTAATACAATTAATGAGCTGACAGGAAGTAGAAACTGATTGTTGACAGATAATATGATGACCCTGTAGACGACTTCAGAATATTAGTGAAATAATAACAGGTAAGGGAAACTGAAGTGCTTCAAGAAATACTCGCCCCCACTCCGACTTTGTCCACCATAAATTACACAAAGACTGAAGTAACTAAACCATGATTGTGCACTGATAAGCACACAAGAGGAGAATGGAGGAAAAGTGTGTAATGAGGAGCTTCATGATTTGTACTGCTTGCCAAGTATTATTTGGATGAGCAAATCAAAGAGGATGAGATGGCCAAGCATGTGGCACGCATGGAGAGAAGAGAAATGCATATACAGTTTTGGTGGAGAAACCTCAGGAATGAGTTCAGTTGGAAGACTCAGGTAGGCCTATAACTGAAAGGACACTACTAAAATGGATCACGAGTAAATATGATGGCAGGATGTGAACTGGATTCATCTGGCTCAGACAGGGAAAGGTGGTAAGCTGTTGTGAGCATGATAATGAACCTTTGGGTTCCACAAAATGCAGCATATTTGACTAGCTGAGGAATAATTTGGTTCTGAAAGGCTCTGCTCCACAGTTAGTGACATGTGGTCTGATGGTGTTGTGGGTAGTCACAAAAGGATCCTTTTCAGCACAAAATATCATTCATTGAACACATACGATGTCCTGAAATTATCTGAAACCAAGGTCCTTGGGATCACAGCATGACAGGAAGAAAAGCTGGAAATAAAACAGGCAACTGAATGTGGATACACAGGCAAGATTGGTAGTACGGCACGAAAATGACTGGAATAGTGAAGGAAACAGAAGCAGAGGGAGATCAAATGCAGCAGCCAAGGAGGCAGTTCTGAAAGAAGCAACTTAGCAAATGTATACATCATGTAACAATTCACTACGCTTTGTTTAATTACAGGACAAAGCTAGCAGACTGCTGTGGGCACACAATACCGGCAAGTGCTGAACCCCGACTTACACAATTTAAAGTTTAGCGATTTAAGACCAGAAATAAATTTAAAAAATAAAATAAAATAAAATAAAATAAAAAACCATAAATAAAATAAAACAATAACACATCTGAAACGTGCATCACACTTTTACTTGCAGAAATAAAAGGGCAGAGAGGGGAAGGTAGTGTAGAAAAACAACCCCCCCCTTCCGGATTGTGCAAGCCCTGTCTTACCTAAGCTTGACCTAATTATCCACAAACTATTTTTAAATTTATATGCATAGAATGACCCATTTACTGTACCACAATTATTTGTATGGTTTTAACACAATTACACATTGCTTAGTGTGTCTGTAGACAGTTACAGGATTGACAGTACACACACACACACGCATGTATGTTATGAAAATAAATATCATTATGCACTGTACGTGTTTGGTGGTAGCGGTTTAACTGCGACAGATGCAAAAGTCTGAGGCATGCAGAACTTTGTGGAACAGACCCCTCACTTAAGTCGGTGAGTGTCTGTGCACTGTTGATTTAAAATATTTATATCTGTTGAATATTTAGAATATCACAAAGGATTTAACATTGAAGAGTGGTGCAGAGACAAATTACGTCTCCATACAAATTGTTAATTTTTTTTATCCCTTTTTGATGGACCCCAGTTGAACTGCCCACTCTCACATTTCACAAATTGCCCTGACTGCTTACACCAGCCGCTACACAGGGATGAAAGTGCTCCTAAGTGCTGAACACGAAGAGGGCCAACATTTAGCAATGTATGGACTGTGCATGCTTGTTCCCCTGCTGGCTGTCCCAGCTATGCTGCCCATCATTCAGTATGCTGCTTTGAGCAACTTTGTTATTCCTCTGCCTTATTCCCTGTACATAATGATAACTTTTCCAGGCACATCAAGCAAAACAAATCCCAATGCAATGAAGACGATTTTTCGAAATACTATTTTTACAAATGTGGCATTAACCAGTGATGGCGGAGTGTACTGGGAAGGAATGGAGGATGAGCTGGCTCCTGGGGTCACTGTGACAGATTGGCTAGGCAGACCATGGAATGGAACGATGCCAGCAGCACATCCCAACTCACGGTACAGTACATGGCAAAACATTATTAACAATGGTCCTGAAGATGAAGGCTGGGATGTGACGCTGTGTTGGTGGGTAAATAATTCAGGGTCAAGCAGTGCAAGAAGAATGGCCGCACAGGACCAACAGCATGTGTGACCCTGAAGATGGAGGCACTACGATCCTTCGAAACATTGGAAACTACACACCTGCTGACATGGTGTCACATACCAGGAGATTTACATCTTCAAACACACACTGCATTCTGCAGAACCGTTAATACCACTCATGTTAACACCAGCCATAACATGTTAATACCACTCAGTCATAACACTCACATTAACACCAGCCATGACAGGTTAATACCAATCACTCATAACACTCTTGTTAACACCAGTCATAACGTGTTAATACCAATCAGTCACAACACTCACATCAACACCAGTCATAACACTCACACCTGATTAAGCAGTAAGTTGCTCCCAGCAGAACTCATAAACCCTACTTTCCTGTGGCACAAATTTATTGTCCTACAAATCAGCTGACTTCACAACTTCAAAGGTTTTCGACATAGCCGACGATTCCAGTGTTTTCCTCCAGAAGAATGGAATCCTTGGCTAATCCCTTGCTAAGACAGAACACCTGCTGTGTATTCATACATCCTACTGTGCTGACAACCAATAACTGCAGTACACCGACACGGCATGAAGTTGCAAGGAAGGTCTGAAACTCCATGATATTTGTATTTCAGGCATCTTGAACAGTGATGAACTTGTACAGAAACTCTGACCAGAGTGAAATGTTGGGCACACACGACAGTGGTGACACTTTATTTGTACCTTCATATCTTCATCCCCACACCATTTCTCCCTTTCCCTCGTATCTTCACCACCACACATTTTATTTCTTCCCTCTGATGCAATTATCACCTTCCCTTATCTCTCCCTATTCTGTTTTCATCCATTCTGTCCACCCCAGAAGCAGCCCAAGATGATGAAAATATGAACATGGTATTCGATAGGATCCCATTTACATCGGTAGCCAGCGAAATCAGCAGGAAAGGACTCGAACAGTGGCAGCTGCAATGGAACAACGTGGCGAAAGGAGCAGCATGTCGATCCTTCTTCCCAAACCTGGAGCAGAGGTTAAAAAACAAAAATCCCGATAACACCCGAATTCACAGCACTCATCACTGGGCATGGAAAAACCAGAGCTTATCTACACAGATTTCAGCTAGCAGACAACCCCATGTGTCCCTGTAAAGAAGCACAGCAAACATCCGACCACATAATCTTCGAATGTAATATTCTCAAGGCACAAAGAGGTTCCATGATAAAGACAATAGTGTGCAGTGGAGGGTCCTGGCCCCCTCCAAAGGACGAACTGACAAACAAGTACACACAAGCATTCGCAACTTTCGTTAAGTCAATTGATTTTCAAACACTGTGATAGTTAGTCATAGTTCGAAAAAGATCTCCACATGTGGTGCCAAAAACTGACCAAAAGGACAAGCAGTGAATCACATGAACACTGGA
>Ga0123353_10019330_pt1 | contig 10115 bp, 6 predicted proteins | sample TergutLab28metaG_3_FD_92763 | JGI IMG/M metagenome (GOLD analysis project Ga0123353, IMG submission 92763) | Labiotermes labralis P3 segment gut microbial communities from Petit-Saut dam, French Guiana - Lab288 P3 | ecosystem: Host-associated > Arthropoda: Insects > Digestive system > Gut ...
GCATTCTGATCTCGAGACATGACCATGTACTTAGTTTTATCAGCACTTACTTCCAGTCCAGTCTTCCTAGTAGCAGCTACTAAAGCTTCTGCATTTTCCTTTAGAGTATGTATGCTTCCTCCCAGTATATTAACATCATCGGTGTAATCCAGAAGCTGATGTGTACCATTTAGTTTCAAGCCAACCTGGTTTACCTGAACCCACCTAATGGCGTATAGGTAAATCAATGCATATTCTAATTATAACATATTTAGTTACATAATGAAACCAAGTATCTCAGCATTTCATATGTGTCAGGTTTTAGTTTGGTGGCGCTGTACAAGAGACGAGGTATATCCATGGAGTCCACTGGTGAAAGATCAAGACAGAGCCAATGTGCATGTGTATGGAATAAATGGGTAAGAAAACTTCTTGACAATTTTTTTCTGATACATCACACCATTCTTCTGTAGAACAGTTATCAGCAAGTTAGGAAATGTACACACAGTGTAACTGTTGTGTCACATTCACTCCTTTACAAGTCTGGTGCTCCAGTCAGTTCATGATTTCCCCATCTTTCCAGCTGCAATGCTACAGTGAACACAAATTTTCTGTTATGCGTAATTGCACTGCTAAGGGTTCAAAGTTCATTATAAAATGAACACACACAAGTGGAGATGTGAATGTGCTTGCAGGGAGCAGGGATTTAAGCTCATTCCTCCAGACAGCATATAGTTCTTCATGTAAAGTGGTTATTAAAACTGTGTGATAGTAAAAAACAATCCTCCAGAATTTTACATAACATTCTCTAGTATCAGATTTCATTAAAATCTACTGCACAGTTCTTGAGTTGCATATACATATACAGATGGTGCGGTTTTAATAGGCAATATTTGGGAATATGAACACTTCTAAAAACTGCCTTATGGATGAATCTGAAATAATTTAAATCTTAGTTATTCCTACGAACCCATGAACTAGACAACTGAAGAATTGGAGTATGAGTCCTGGCAGAGCCTTTTCTCTTCTCTTCAGCATCCAGACTGGTTCTGAGGCCCTCCCAGTGGGACCTCTTATCCAAATGGTGCCAGGTTTATTCTCTGGGGTTAAAACAGATCAAGAAGCAGACCACTCATCTCCATCTAGTTGCAAGGTTCAAAAGTATGGAGTTATACCACCACTTCCCATACCTCCATGGTGTTGTACTTATAAAAGTATAGGGCCCTTTTTACCTCTACATCAAATTTAGGGCTGTCTGTGTCATGAACAGTAGGATTGGTGGCTCATTTCTCCAGTATTACTGGCTAAAATAATTGGACGATGGGACAAGGGTTCAGAATTTTGCAGCCTGTAAAAAGAGGGTAATGGAAGGCAATGCTGTGGATATGAAGAGGATAGGATATGAAGTAAATTCATGGCCCATTTTGGTAGGAAGTGTTTCAAGATATGCTTGGTAAGACAAAGATACCATTTCATATTGAATAACCTGCTCAAGTCAACATCAAAACCACATTGGTAAAGAAGCAACTTGACTTGCCAAGCCCTGTGCACCTTCTTAGGTTTTCATGGCAGTGCTGAGGTATCTGTTCTGTGACATTTTGACCCTTGAAGAAGATACCACTGTGTTGTCTCAAAATGTTGGGAAACCAGTTACCCAGTGATGCAGCATAACATCCCAGAAGAACAGGTACCTAAACTTTCTAGTCTTGTGGACTTATTTACCATGAGTTTGATGAACCCCATGATGAACAGTGCAGAAGAGTGCCATTAAAAACCATTATATATATCAGTAATTATCATTCAAATAATCTTTTCTTTACAGTACAAAAGTAGAACTCCTGTGCTACTACAGAACAGAGTTTGATCCAGTCTGTGTGTCTTTTAGCCAAGTGCAATCCAGTGTAATCCATTCAGTTGAACAGAAAGTATCAAGAAAGGTGAGAATATTTTACTGTGTATAATTTTAGTACGTAGAACAAATACAGTGTCACATAATAACTGATCTAATAAAATTTTACTACTTTAAGTATTACAAATGATATGTACCTCTGTGTCTCAGAGTATTTTCAAGTGTTAAAAGTCTAGTGTATTTTAAATAATCAGTGAAGAATTACTGCTGGAAATTTAATGTTTGCCATTCCGGAAGTGTTTAACACATTTATAAATATAGAATGATGTGTCAGTCAAACACAACAAAAACTTTATTATATTTATTATTGTACAAGGGCAACATGTTTCGATTCTTATGGAATCATCTTCAGGCCCTTCTAGGCAAATAGATCCTTACTTAAAATGTTTAAAAATGTGCTGTGGGATCCCAAACACTTACATTCTTGTTAAAACTGTGTATAAAATGCATGTGTTGTTTTGCAATATGACACATCCATTTTATACATAGTTATATTAAGAATGTAAGCATTTGGGATCCCACCGCGCATTTTTAAACATTTTAAGTAAGGATCTGTTTTCTTAGAAGGGCCTGAAGATGATTCTATAAGAATCAAAACATGTTGCCCTAGTACAATAATAAACATAATAAAGTTTTGTTGTGTTTGACTGACACATCATTGTATAATTAAATTACTGCTGGCATGGGTTGATGGATCTAAGTACTGAATATTTAACTATTCTGGTATATGACACTGCATTATTTGCAAATACTACTCCCCAAGTAACACAATATCGCATTCCAGAAGACACATTTTCAGCAACACCACTGTGAGGATCTACACCATTATTGCCAGAGGTTTTCAGATGTATTTAATGATGAATGAGCTAACTCAATTTTACCTTTCCACAACCTATTTCTCTGCATTCCATTTTATTAGGCATGTTTGCAAAGTTGTGAGAAGTGACTGTTAGCTTCATTGTGTCTGTCCATTGTCTATCTGCATGGAACCACTTGGCTCCCACTGGATGGATTTTCATGAAATTTGATATTTGAGTATTTTTTAAAATCTGTTGAGAAAATTTAAGTTTCGTTCAAATCTGACAAGAATAACAGGTGCTTTACCTTAAGACCTATGTACATTTGTATTATATCTTACTTAGCTCTTCTTAGAATAAAAAATGTGTCAAACAAAAGTTGTAGAAGAAATCAAAACAGCATTTTATGATCAGTAACTTTTTTTTTTTTTAATGTTCCATTTATGAGACAATGTGAAAAAATATTGTAAATCCAGACAGGCCACAGATGACAGTATGGCTTATGCATATTGCGTGCTAGATAACTAAGGCAGCAAACACACACGCAGAATATGTAATACTTATTGCTTTTCCATTGCACCAGTGGTTGCACAAACATATCTCAGTGTTGCGTTACATGTAAGTTGCCCATCTTGTTTGTAATAAAAGCTACATTTGTTCCAATTTTACAACTGGTCTTCATGCTTACTACCAGCAGTCTGATACAGCATTGACATCAGTAATACTAACACCTATGCTCAGCTGGTAACAATTTTGCTTTTATACTTTTTGGTCCAAAGTGTTTAAAATTTTGGAGGTTGTACTATGTGTGTTTGTGCATGTACATGACTGTAGTTGATATGTATAACAAACAGCCTAAGCTGATACCAGTGTACACACAGAAGAAACAGTATTATAAATTAGCATATTTCAGTATTGTTAATATGGCATTATTTCTTGAACTGACAGTGAGTATAACATTTTATGAACCACTGTAATGGGACACTCATCATGAGCTGTTTCCTAACCTGCATATCATATCAACCTGCTACAGGATTTCAAAGTGCTTCTGCTGTCTTAGTCTGAAGTAATACAATTTTTTTTGGAGGCATGACTTTATTTGTGGTACATCCAAATCCATGATATAACTGTCTTTTTACATTTTATGTTGTGGCATTGTAACATCTTCTCAGTTTCAAATTTTTTATGCTGTTGTGTTTTCCTTGTACAAGGGTGAGGTGACTGTGGAAAGTTGTACATATGAGATCAGTAAGTCCAGACTTCAGCGTACATCTGTGACATCAATACCCCTCCAAACACAAGTTTGCTGTCATGGCTTCAGTCCTGATGAAGAAAAGTTGCTGCTTGGTTGCATTGATGGATCCCTGGTTCTGTTTGATGAAGGAAGAGGAATTACACACTTAGTCAAAGCAGCTTTTGTAAGGTTCTATTCTGAAGTAAACACAAATCCGTACAGGGCATGGATCATCCCAGTGATTAGGAATTTTCATAATATTTACAGTTATCCATATGGACTTCCTCTTCTTGGCCATAATTTTGGTGATCACCTACAGAGTAAATTTATTTTGTTACTCTGGAAGACTTCAGAAAATAGTGTACTCCTTTTTTTGCCAGTGTATAAGAGGAAACATTGTATTACATTCAACAGAATATTACATTTGTATGGACAACACAGACATGTCAGTATATATGTGTCACTCGTAGGCAACTGTCACACTTCTTTCACCCCAAATTTAATTTCATTAAAACCAAAAATTTCATATGCAGAATTTGGTGGGGAAGGGGGGTTGCATTATTCTTTATTTATTACTTTCTATTTCCCTAACATCGGCACTACAATACTTGTCATTTTGTACGGTAACAGATCTTGGGGAACTGTGTAGTTTTTGCTTTTATGTAAGTTCTTATTTGGGTTGTTCAGTGACTTACGTACCTATAAAAGCTACATACAACAGGTATGTGCAGTGTAGTAACATGGTAGAGGTGAAGTTCACACTGTAACAGGCCATGAAGGCCCAGAGTGAAAGTAGAGGTATAGCTGTACTCTTTCTTTAACCTTGGCTCTAGATGGAGTTGGGTGGTTAACGCCATGCCCTGACCTCTTTAGGTCCAGGAACAGACCTGATAACCATTGTATAGGAGACTGGGAGGCTAGTCTGGATGATTGCAGTAAAATCTCACCTCCACCGGGATTGTAGTAACATACACCAACATTTTTATGGCTGCATATTATCATTGTCAGCTCAGTAGTTTGTGTTCAGGAAGAAAGCATGTTTTCAGCTTTATGCATCAGTGCCATTGATTTAGTGGATCTGTAACACCCAACAGCAATTCAGATCTCAAGACAGTAAAACTCCAAACAATATTTGTGTTTCTCTGTCAAACATTTACAAGGAATAATTATCTACAAAGTTACTGACAGAGGTTTTTCAGTGCTTAGTACATAGTATTTATTAGATAACTTGACTGTTGCCAGCAGTCGTCTCAGGAATATTTCCCTCGCAAATTTGTCAGGTTGGGCATATTATAAATCTATATTAGCATGTGTCACTGTACTTTTGCCTTGGGAATTCAGAGGGAATTAAATGTCACTGGGATATGTTAATAATTCTTTGTTGTGAAACTTTTAGATTTCCACAATGGTCTCTTGGCATCCTGATGGAGCAATTATAGTTGTGGCCAATGAAAGAAGTCAGTTCCAGTGTTACGATATTGCTCTGGCTTGTATTAAGAATCAGTTAATAAGTGAAGATGTTATACCATCCAATTTGCTGGACTTGGCATCTTATTTTAAAAATCAACCAACCCTTGTCCAAATGGAATGGAGCAAGAAACCCGATGTTTCTGGCTACTCTGAAAGCTATGTACAAACAGATGGACTCTTGCTGTTGCGGTTTGAGAGGTGAGAATATATGAGCTGATGCTGTTACAATTCTAGATTTGAAAACTGTTGAGTTGTGTAAAGTTTTCACTACATTCAGAAGACTGTCACACTGAAATGTGTTACAGGTAATTTAAGTGATGTGTTCAGTATCAAATCAGATACTAAAAATTGTCCAGTAAGATATGCCCATTGTTTTACAATATGATAAAAATTTCATAATATATTCTTGAAGTATATACGAAGACATAATTACACTCAATCATGCATAAGGTCTATCACATATATTTCCAAAGCATTTCAGATGTTGTTTCTGTATCATTCTTATGACATGTCCAGAATGTTTTCATCTCTAGGCCTTTAAACATCTGTAACCTTCTACTTCCTATCTGAATTTCTCATCTCCCCCCCCCCCCCCAATTTTTTTTTCCCTAAAATTCTGCTTTTTAAAAGTGTCTTGAATTTCTTTTATTTTATGTTTTTTTTGTATTATTTTTTTTAAATGTCCAAAATGTTTTCATCTTCAGGCCTTTAAACATTTGTAACCTTTTTCTTCCTATCTTAATTTCTCATCCCCCCCCCCCCCCCTCAATTTTGTCTTCCCTAAAATGCTGCTTTTTAAAAGTGTCATGAATTGCTTGTATTTTAGGTTTTATTTTGTCTTACTGTCCAGCACTGTACACTAATATTAATTTAAAATCCATCCTACCCAATTATAATTAACATTGCCTTGGGATGTCACAGTGTAATACAATTAACTTAATGGAAGTCTCTTATTAATTTCTGTCTAAGTCTCCCCTGTGGCCTTAATTTTATTCCCATAATACATATTTTTACCTGTACAGCATTGTCATAAATTCTTGTAATATTCATGAATGCTTTTTTTTTTTACGAAGGTAAGTCATTAAATAACAGGAATTTTATAATAACTTTTTTACAATAGTAATTACAGAAATTGTGTGTGTCTTATTTTTCTACATAGTCCCCCTGCTTCGCAACACACTTGGTCCACCTGTCCACAAGCTTGCAGATGCCCTGTAGAAAAAAGCTTTTTGGCATGGCCTTTAACCAATTTTGCATCGCCTCCATTACCTCGTCGTCATCTGCAAACTTGTGGCCCCACAAATGTTCTTTCATAGGTCCAAACAAGTGAAAGTCCGATGGCGCCAAGTCCAGACTGTATGATGGATGTTTCAACACCTCAAATTTCAGATCACGTAATGTATCCACTGTATGCGCAGCCGTATGGGGACGGGCATTGTCGTGAAGGAACAGTACTCTTTTTGAGAGAAGTCCCTGGCATTTTGATCGTATCTCGGGCTTTAACTCGTTCACTAGCATGTCACTGTATCGAGCACTATTCACAGTTTGACCCTTTTCCTGAAAATGCACCAATATAGGGCCATTGACATCCCAAAAGATGGTCAACATGACTTTCCCAGCGGAAGCCTGTGTCTTGAATTTTTTGTTGGCCGGAGACGACGGGTGCTTCCACTGCATTGATTGTCTCTTACTCTCTGGTTCACAATGGTACACCCAGGACTCGTCTCCTGTCACAGTTTCATGGAGAAAAGCATCTCCTTCACCAGCATGATGGTCCAAATGCTCCTGACAAATCATCTGCCGTGCACGCTTGTGATATTGGACAACTGCCTTGAGACCCATCTGCTACACACTTTCCTATACCCGAGGTCATTATGGACAATATTGTACGCAGAGCCATGACTCATGTTGAATGCTGCGGCAGTTTCATCAACAGTGACTCACCTGTAGTCACGGATTCGCTGCTCGACCTGCTGTTTCACTGTCTCACTTGCCACACTTACTGGTCGCCCACTCCGGTGTTCATCAGACATTTTCCATATTTCCATATTTCATTCTGTTACGTCTAACTTCAGTAATGAGTAATGAGGTCTTTCTGGTATCCCCAGCAGATAGTACAAAACGTCATTAACCACAGAATTTAAAAATGGCAAGTAGAAGTGTTCCTCCATATCTAACATAACTTGAATTCAGATTTTGGGCAGTAAAGATCTCAGACAAACAAGATTGATTATAAATTACATAAATACAATTTTCTCACATATATGACATGTTTCATCTCCCTCAACAGGGGTCCGTTGGCTGTTTTACGGCTTGTAGGAGGAGGCGGACTGAGGGGTGATGCTCATGGAACAGGTCTTACTCCAGATGTGCTGGTGTCACAGTATCTGTCAGTCAATCAGGTGGATCGGGCAATTAATTTATTACTCAGTCTCAACTGGGATTCTTATGGCATTATTTGCTTGGCTTGTCTGTACCAAATTGCAAATCACCTCTTCAGGCAGCCACTCACACCAGAAAGGGAAGGTGAGAGAGCAGTGATTGACTTATGAACTGTTTGTACTGATTTGCAAGACCTTTAACATAAGGATGTAATAAAATAACAGTAACGAATTATAAGCCCTGACGTGATTGTCAGGTGACATCATGAGCAACATGTTACATACCTCTTCACAGTTTACATTCATTGTTATATAGCCCAGCTACAGACAGCATTAGGAAGTTTCCATGTCCCTCTAAGACCCATCTGTCATGCAACAGAAGTTGAATTTGGGGATCAAGTACGGAAATTGACTCGCCGTTTCTTTCACCATTTACTACGGTAAGAACTGAAATTATTACAGCACTATATGTATGTTAATGTTGTTGTTTTGATAGGGACAAGTGAATAAACTCTATAGTTAGCAGCTAAAGTGGCAAGATTGAAGAATTTCTATGTTCAAAGAGGAAGAAGAAGTACAGAAAATGAGGAAAGGAACAGTCTCAGTCTCTGTCACCTTTATTAGTTCACAGGAAGGTTCTTATACAGTACACTTAGAACACCGAATGTGTAAGAAACATTGCTTCTCCCCTGAGTGTGGAGGTATGGATCCACAAAGATTTTAACAGGAAATTGATGCAGCTTCCCTGGATAACTGCAATCAACAAATCACAGTACACTTATACAAGCAGTTTTTTGAGCATGTAGGTCTGGTCTGTATGCTAAAATACTACTGAAACAATACACAAGAGGTAAATGGAGAACATCTAAAATGTAAAATATGTATTTGATTTTACAGCAGCTGACCGCAGAAATGATTAGCCCACCCTTTGTAACTTCTGAGGTTGATGTAATGATTAGAATTTGAATTCTCACTCTCACAAGGGTGAGGCCATCCTCATACATAGACAGTGCTGAATTAATTTCCCCCCAAATTTTAAAGAAGCTTGTGAGCCATTCTCTAAGGGAAAAAAAATCCTTTTTTACTGAAAACAAAAAGAGGTAGCAGAGTTTGTAATATGCCACAAAAGGTCAGATGAAATTGGCACCTAGCATCCTCTCAGTAGCATTTTGACCCACTAGAATGAAGGTACTTCATTGAAACAGAATTAATCTAAATTAAATACATTTAAAATTGAAGACTGTGAAGCATAAAATAACTATAAAAAGAACTTCCATAATAATTGTGGGATCAGTTACCATGGCAGAAGACAGAGGGCCCTAACAGAGGCCAGCATGAAATATGCACTCATAAGTCACATATTTAAAAATTATTGGTGTCTACCTCCAGAGAATTTATTGCATCTATTCAGTCAATAATGTGCTGTTTTCAGAGGCATGTTCTTTGAAATGCCCGTGTATTAATTCCGAAGCACAAAACATTCACTTGCATTATATTTATTTAACCCAATGTAGTCCACATGGGGCTTTTGATGGGAAAAGTAACATTGGGTCATGTTTCTCTGTCCACTTCATTATTCCCTTGCAAGTTAATTTTCATCAGTTTCCCATACTTGTGCCTCAGCTGTAGCTGGAGCAACATAACCACACAGCTGCTGCACTAAGAGACTCAGCTCATGCCATTTGTACAATTAAAATGTCTTTTTTTTTTTTTTTTTTGCACCATGCATGTTGTCGAGTAACTCAATTATTACATGAACCACTGCACGTATATAAAATTTACACATTAAAACATTAACCGTTTGATGCCTAACGACCCCTGTAGGGGTCATACCACACCGCTAACCTCTAAACGTTGCATTTTATATATTTATTCAACAAATATAGGTACTGAATATTTTAAACATGGTATAGACTCTCCGCTCTTTTCTCTTCCAAATTCAGTTTGCTTCATAATTCTAACATATTTGGTTCCTGTATTATTCACATTTTATATACAGAGTGTGCTAAAATTAAAAAAAAATAATTCCGGTGCCAAAAGGTTAAAAATGCTCCAACATGTTTCGGTCCTAAGACCATCATCAGGGAGCTATATATTCCTTGCTAAAGTCACACTAGAAATAGTCATAGATTAATTTCATTGTACAAGTTGGGTGTTGTGGCAGCATGCCATGTTGTGTAACGTTATGTTGCGAAGAGTGCCCTGTTACAGATGTGCATCCATAGCAGGGCACTCTTCGCAACATAACATTACACAACATGGCAACACAGCATGCTGCCACAACACCCAACTTGTACAACAAAATTAATCTGTGACTATTTCTAGTGTGACTTTAGCAAGGAATA
>Ga0123353_10019331_pt1 | contig 10115 bp, 6 predicted proteins | sample TergutLab28metaG_3_FD_92763 | JGI IMG/M metagenome (GOLD analysis project Ga0123353, IMG submission 92763) | Labiotermes labralis P3 segment gut microbial communities from Petit-Saut dam, French Guiana - Lab288 P3 | ecosystem: Host-associated > Arthropoda: Insects > Digestive system > Gut ...
CACATATACGTACATACATACATACATACATATATGCATACATGAACACATACGTACACACATACATACATACATACATACATACATACATACATACATACATACATACGCACATACATACCTTTGTACGTACAGTTAGACAGACAGACAGACTAACAGACAGGCGGACGGACACACGGACAGGTATTAAGCAGCTGTCACTTTCCACAACTTTTCGAACGCCCCAACATTTTTTTATGAAAGGTGTGCCACTGAGATTTTAGAGTAAATTTAACTGGGGTTTTGTTCCGGTCTGTTTCAATCTTGGTCTGTCTTTTATGTCAATCTAAACATCTTCCATTCAGACCTGCATTAAGCCTGCTGTACTGATGATTTGTCAGTCTGTCCATACCTTAATATTATGACATGTAATTTTATAACAAAATAACTTCGGTTGTGAAAGTAACCCCCCCTCCCCCCTACTGTCCTGGATCCTCGTGACCTCATCTCGCTGCAGCAAGCTAATAAACCCAAACACGACGTTGAGAAGTTTCTGTTCTTGACAGTGCTGAGGTGTAACAAGTCAGGTCCGTTCTGTGTACGAAGGCAGATCATATTCCTTCCATGCCTGATGTTTCTACTATTGGTTGGATATTAGGTATGAAGCATGTCTGGCAAGGTGCACACTGGGATTGTACTTCGCACGTGACCCACGTGTATTCCTACCGATATCATACTGCTTAGAATACTTGGGCATAGATGTATGAACGCCGACACTGTGAGTGTAATATATATAGGAGACAGAGTCAAAACCGATAGATTTTGCAGCGCGTCAATTGCACAGCCTCTACAGATAAAGTCTCTTTACTTTTTTTATACACGTTCTTGCTATAGGCTGAGGTAAATAGGCATATATATATATATATATACCTTATTTGTGCATTATGTATATCATACGCATAGTTAGCTCAGTGTCAGTTATTCAGTATGGTATATTCATTTCCGTTATCTAAGTATAATTTATGCTTATAACTTGGAAGAGTAAAATTTATTCAAGTCATATCTTCCAGCTAATCGGTGTAATTTAGCTACACGTAATAGCTTTAATTAAAGTGCTGGAATTGTCTTGGACCCATGAAATTAAAAGCCGCGAATTGGAAAGGATTAAGAAATACGTCGTGTGAAAGGAGTCGGTACGAACTGCTGACACGCAACATTCGGTTCTTCGGAAACGGGAATTCGGATTTCCTTAGAGCTACAGGTTTTTCGGTGCTATGATATAAGGGTACTGAAACCCGGCTTTGGGGTTAGAACTATGAAATTCTAATGGTCATAGTGAGACATATCGCTTATCCCAGTGACCGCGCGACCTAAGGCGTGGGTCTGCGGCCGCTCGCTTGGTGGGATTGTGGATTCGAATCCAGCCGCGGGCATGGATGTCTGGCGCTTCTGAGTTTTGTGTGTTGTTAGGTAGAGGTCTCTGCGTCGGGCTGATCACTCGTTCAGAGGAGTCCTGCCGAGTGTGGTTGGCTTGAGTGTGATCATTAATCCTCGACAGTGAGATGACCTTGGCCCAACAGGGGCTATTGCACCACTGTAAAAAAAGAGGCTAATAAATGGATGGCGATTTTAATGTAGTCGTTTCATTTGTACAGACTGCAGACCGTTTGATTATTTCGCGTAGACGCGTAAACGCCATCTTAAAACAATGAGGTGGTGGTTTACAATAAATACATTTGTAGACATAGAGCTAATAAAGTGGAAGAGAGCAAAGTAACGCAGGTTCATCTTCCTTATTATGTGGCTGTTAAAGAAATTTTTGTCTTGCTTCATCAGCAAAAGCGATTTTATTACTCAGTTTCGACGATGGAAATAATAATTTGTGTGAAATGTACTGACATGAGCGCAGCTGCAATACGTAGCAATAGCAAGAGAAGTACAGGGACAAACAAACCCACTGAAACGATTTACTTTTTGACACTAACTAAACCCAACTCGCTGTTTGGACGAAATCGACGGTATGAGAGAAAATCAAACTTCACGCGAATACGCTACATCTTTCCTGACCGTCATGTGCGTATATTTTGTAGCTGGCATACGTGTGGGGAGAGACTAAGGTAATGAATATGGTTCTGGATAGAGAAAACTGAAAGAACAAAAAGTTGAAAGAGCCAAACACTGCTAAAGCTTAATAAGTTTATTACAAAAATTTACATAAATTATTTGTATTTGAACAAAGACGTAAAAAATGTTATACAAAGTAACGACGTTTCTCATTGGTCAAGTTCCAAAACATCCGAGCTGCTCCACTATAAACGTTCCATGGAATATTTAAAATTTCCAATCTTATCGTAATTACGGTATAAGCTGGTATAACATGAGCGTACGAAATGAGCACAAAATGCTTGCTGCTTTGTATGTGCTCTCAGTTTCATAAATAATTCATTTTTGTCGTTTAAATTTATACGTATAAGACAGAGTTTAACCATTTGTTTGAAAAGTAAAGAAGGGACTGCTATTCCCGCTAGAGTCAAATTCCCACCCTAACAAGGATGATATGTTAGGTAATCCTACATCTTGTTGAAATACTGTCATCTGGTCTTCTGTGTTTGAGACTGCATTTAGTATTGTGATTTCCTAGATTTCAAGGGTGCCTTCTACCTCTGTTTTCAGAGTCAGACAAGTAAATTTCAAATGACTTTTAGATTTATTTGTAGCTATCGCTAGAAGTCACTGGGTAGCCATCTTACTGTGAAGGTGACGCGAAAAATTATGCGAATTATTGGCAGAATATCTACATCAGCACTCTCATATCAACCGAAAAAGTATCTTCTTGTTAAACTGCCTTCAAAACCTCAAAACGTAGCAATAAAGTATAGGTTGTTATCTCCTATAAATGAGTTAGTTTATGTGGTTGGTAGAATTAAGCTAAGAACGATTCTTGGCTGTCATTCTTGTGATTTAAAATGATGATTAGCTTGATTGTCGGTGCTTCTTTTTGAAGTCCTGCAGTGGAAATAACATCTCACTGATGCTCCAAGATCAATCCATTCAGTGTTAGAGAGACTGTTGTTGCCTAGACAACGCACACATCAACCATGCAAGTCACAAACAGGCTCATTCATCTGGAGCCGGTGCTCTCACAATGAGATCCGTGCCATTAAGTGCTCTTATTACAACTACCAAACTTAACTCAAAATTCAGAAACTGTCTTCATTACAAACTTGGCATGACACTTCAACCATCTTGTTTGTGTATAAAATGAAATTCGAGATCAAAGAGAGTTATGTGACACTAAGATTTCATTTTCTTGTACCTTGCTGTATGTCTGGTGCTACATTGTACGTCGTTCACAGGAAATCTTCGCAAGACGTTGCATTACATATGCAGCAAAGACAAGCCTCACAGATTTGCGTAACCCCAGATCCGTGAGGCTGTGGATAGGCAGAATCCTCTTTGCACTCTGGCGTTATTCACGTACCCGGATATAATAAATTTCTGTCTTATGTGAGGAAGTAAGACGGAATCGAGAAAAACAGGAAAGGAAGGAGTAGTGGAAATAAGAAAGGAAAGAAATATGGAAGAATTCTAGGAAGTAATACGTAAGGAATGAACATTAATGGAGTGAAGTAAATTAAGAAAGAAGTAAAGAAAATGAGATATTGATAATAAAAAAAGAGAGAAAAGTGTATTTTCATTTTCAAACTTTCTTATACCTTGCGCCCTCTTTCCCCGTAAGTTTCGTCAGTTAAAACAAATAGTATATAATATACTGTCGAATTATAAGTAAATATTTCTCCGACATTCAAGCATCGGAGTGTTCGGGTAGCCTTCGTGTAAGGTGAAGACTGAAAAGACTGGGGCTCTACTTGTATCGTCGGCTGTTTGTAGCTCTGCAGAGGAATTCAAGTTTTCAAGCTGTGTTGTCGTCTGTGTATTCTGACAGATAGCACTAACTGAACAGAATATCGTACTTTCACCTTCTTCATCTACATATGGAGACCTGTGTTCTCCGTGATATTAGTACCAACCTACCAGACTACACGGTGTCAGAATCAAATTCAGAATAATACGGATTTCAAATTATGTTGTCCTACATCAAATCAAGAAAATAAACGGCTTCCATCTTGCGTACATAAATTTTATAATAGCTTTATAAACAACCACAATGAATGAATATGAAAATTGTCTACTTGCTTGAGGATTCGGTGAATGGGTAATCGAGTCCCGACGTTTCGAAGCAATATAATGTCCTTATCTTAAAGTGTACGAGATATTTTCTAGGACATTTTGACCCCTGAATATGAATAGGTTATGTTGCATATATATATATATATATATATATATATGCGTGTGTGTGTGTGTGTGTGTGTGTCGGGACCAGCTTAATCCTTCACGCAGCTTCATACCTCAGAATAAATCCTCAACTTCCAAAATGCGAAGGTGTCAGAACTCTCAAAACGTTCAAGTTATTTTTTTTGGAGACACTTTAATATTCCCATATTCGGGTGACCCGGCAGAGTGAGTGCTTCACAAATGTCTAACGACCTCAGATGTTGAGGTCTTCCCTCTCTTGGTATGATACACAACGTTGTTAGGTAGTTAGTATTCGAAGTTTGGTGACAGTCTAACGGTCCCCCTGCAAGGGTCAGGCTAGACCTTTGAAGATGAGACCGATATGCCGTCCTCATCGTCGGTAACTAGCCATCAATCAGTGCTGCGTAACGCCTCAGAGGAGCGGCGCCCTAATTTGCAGTCTTAAATCCGAAACGTTCATTTCCTTTGTAATTTGCAAATTCCAGTTTTAAAAACTGCATCCGCTTTCAAAGTCCTCCTAAAACAAAGGTTGGGACCGTGTGACTCTGACTCACTTGGAAATGCTGCATCAACTGAACACGTTATTTCAGTCATTAATAAGAAGGATGATTTTAGTTGACTGTAACACTGACGTTGGGATGACTGATAAAGAGAAGGAGAAGCTCTGAACAAATTATTGCCGCAGTAAAACATTTTTCGCCGTAAGTCTTGCCTGGGTCACCCTGCTACCGAACCCGGTACCGTAATACAGAACGTCTCCTAATCGCCTGGTTGAATGCCATGGCCACAAAATCACTTCGCAATAAAGTGTTTAAGTCGGTGGTGATGTCAGGTTTGATAGCTGGCTTATTCATAGCTGCGACATCAATAATATTTTTTCGGAAGTGTGGAAGTATCACCATGAACAACTCATGTTAGATATACAAGATTTTAAATGCATAAAGAAAACAAAATTACGAAGCATACACGTTTATCTCAAGAAACCTGTCAAAGAACGGTGGCTGGGAGCTGGCGAGGAGACTTGTTTGATCGTTGATTTTCTCCCAACTCTGTTCAAGATATGATGACGATACACCCGTTTCATCCATGAAAGGCTTTGCGCCGTCGTTGGCAATGGAAGAATGAACAGAGATTACTGCTAAAGACAGACCGAGTCAGCAAAAGAAGAGGTTTTCCACGAACAAAAACCAGGGGACGAAAATGACCGTGTACGAATGTCCGTGCTTTTCAAACGACCGGGTCTATATTTTATTTTTATAAAAGTGGAATTATATGACAAAGGACGTCTAGATTCGTGTCCATGACCACAAGGATTTTAAATTACTTAGGTAATAGGCGCTCTTTTTCAGAACATTTTGTTAATTTCATAGAGCCCGGATAGCGTAGTCTGTGTAACGATTCTCTAGGGCTGGACCGACCGGGGTTTTAATCCCGGCAAGGACAGTAGATTTTATCGTCTCCAAATTCTCTTCTACAAAACCTTTCAGACTCGCCCTCTAGCCCATGCGGCCTCCTACTCAGTGGATACTATGATTCTTTATCTGGGGTAAATCGGCCGGATCGTGACGGTTACGCCTCACATATATCTAGTCCTGATGTTAAGAATGAGCGGAACTATATCTCTACTGCGCCCCTATGCCTTACTGGCGGGCTAAAAAAAATCCTTTTTTTTATCCCGCCAGTAATTTTATACCCGAAAAATGGTGGGAACGCATATATATAATCATCATATCGAACCCGGCAATTTTGTCGTATGGAAACACTGCATTTGCCGGACATTCCCCTTACAGCTACGGTGCTCAGAAAAGCCTCAGAGGAAACGCAAAATATAAGAGCATTTTTAAGTAAGGCTTATGGCCATCACTAGCACCAACAAATTTAGACCACGTAGACAAGTTTTAATCTACAACAATTTCGTGAAACGAAAATTTGGTTTCAGAGTTCCTGTGATTCAGCTTTTTTTAATTTCTTAAGCGTAAATACAAATTTTCTCTATTTATGTGACTAGTCTTCGTATTACAATCATAAAAATAACATTACTGTTCTTTTTGCACGTGCGTGTAAATAGAGAAAGATGCTAAATTCCAGGACTCTATTCCGAGAACCTCTTTATTTTCTCCATTATATCTATGCTAGTTTGTAAGCAATAAAGACCCTCGTTTAAGTCAACTATTCGAACGATACAATTAATTTGACCTTAATTAATTTTGTATTGAAACTGTTACCTGTGCAAACAGTGATTTTATTTCTAGCACACATACTTTCAATCTTATGCGGTATGACGTATTAAGGTACTACGCAATCCTTACGTATTCTTTAATGACTAATGTAACGACCGGTCTTTGCTGAAATATTGTTTTAAAGCAGGCAATGTTGGTCCAGTCTTATACTCCGGTAAAAGAATATGAAATACTGGGCCACTTGTATCATATGTTTTTTTAGGCACCTGTACTGAGTTTCTACACTTCGCTCTTCACCTAATATTCCGAACAGAATTCAGCGTGTTCTAAAAATTTCCACTCGGGAAAGGACTCAGATTGTGTCTCCAAAGTGTTATAGCTCTTTTGAAAAACAGACATTGAACAAATTATTCATGTATTCTCGGTGACCTGTTAAAAGTGGCTAATCCATTCCCTTTGCATCAAATTTGTATACGTAAGCGAAAATCTTCATCTCTTATCTTTGGCTCAGTTAACTGATCTAAAGCGATTTTTTTGTATCCAATTTCTAGTTACTCTTGACATGTAACAGTTCAGTAAGTTGGTTTAAAGAAGCACCCTGCTACCGTAATAGTTACCAATTTGTTATTTGGTAACAGGAAATGTCTCACTGAACAGTCACATCATACCATGTTGGTAGAAGGCACATTCATACCCTTAGGCAGCTCTCAGAAGTTAGAATACATGAGCGTATGAAAACAAACAACGTGGTTATAGCTGCAGTTACTGTACGTGGGGTTAAAATAAATAGCATATTCCGAAATTTGAAATTTATAAAGTGTATATAACTGCTTACTTCTAAACCATGGATTCGGATTTCTCAGCCTCAAGCTGTGAGAAATAGTCATGGTCTTCTTAAACAATTCCATCTTTACTTCTGTGGGTGAACTGTGCAGTTACCGACATGACGATCTGCTGAAAGTTGTAGAGTGTTTAGTTATTACTGAATTATTTTAAGTGTTTTTTTAATTTTTAATTTTATTTATGAAAACTTATTTTACTATGTTACAATAAAAACGTATTTTGATTGCAGTCAAAAAAACAATGAATGACCGAAACATGTAGTCATAAAAGTAAAAATATAAAATAATTTATTGTTGTGTTGACTGGAATCAAAATACTGTTTTCTTGTATCGTAACACTAGGCATGTCCTCTACAAAAAATATTATTTTACTTTATCTAGTTTTAATGCTTTTTTACATGTTCCGGATGGTCATTGTACTTTTAGCATACAAATATCTTGTAGTAACTATCCGAACTGCACCGACTGTATGTCTTCCGAGTGGACAGTAACTCAGACATTACTGTTCTTCAAGCTGTTCATCCTATTTCTAAGTAAAATGTAGCAATTTCACTGATTAAGGAACGACAGGAAAAAAGAAGAAACCGCGCAGCGGGCTTCTCCAATCAACATATACTACTAGTAGTGTGTATTGTTAATGGAACAGACGAGAAGCACGTGGAAAAGATCAACTGGTCTCTCTATAGGAGAAAGCTTCTACGTAATTCTCCTTATTAGACGCTTTCAATAAACCTGAAAATAATGTAATCTTAATATAATAGGCCCCGCTGGATGGTAAATATTATTTGTTAGGCCTATTGTGTACATAGGTGGTTTTGCTGAAGTTGGTGGTAAGAAAAAATATGCTGAATAACCTAATCGGTTGCAGGGTACAAATTTCCGTCAGAAAACCAATTACCGGTAGCATGGATATTGGCTTTCTGTACTTCACACAGGCCGTAAGGTAAAGGTAAAGTTATCCCTTTACAGGCCCGGTGTGGCCCAGAGGGTGGGTAGAGGTATAGCTCTACTCTTCCATGAACGCGGCACTAGAAGGGGGTGAGTGGTCAGCAGCAAGCCCCGGCCGCACTTTACTCCCGGGAAAGACCCGGTACCCATTTTACAGGAGGCTGGGTGGACCCCAGGCCCGGTCTGGACGGGCGGAAAAACTCGTCCTCACCGGCATTCGATCCCGGACCGTCCAGCCCGTAGCTCAGTCGCTATACTGACTGAGCTACCCGGTCCACTTACACACGCCGTAAATTTCGGAATTTTGTCTTGAAACCGGCCACGGTCACATCCCCTGGTTCGCTGATCACGTAATCTTGTAAAGTAAGCGATAAAATAATTTGTATTTCTATTGTGAAAAAGGAAACTGGCCATCACAAATGGCATTTGAATATATGCTGTGATTTACACACAATGAACCGGCATCATAGATTTGTGTGACACAGGACGCACTGACACCTCCACTTGCACTACTGCACCATGTCTTCTGCTGCTCATCACCCACTGTCACTAATGTTGCACTAAATCGATTAACACATTTTACTGCTCAGTTACAACTTCACGCAGCGTTTAGTTTGGAATCGTTAAATTCTTTAATACTGTCCTTTGGTCCTTTCTAAATGGAACGATTCTTAATGTAATATATTATCAATAGAATCCCATAAACTTCATTAAAATACTTTTTACTCCTCCTGAATTCTGTATATATTTCGGCCAGGTTTGTCTGTAGGGTATAAACTGCGTTAATTTACATAAAATATCGTTACCCATCTTCCAAAACACTACATGATGCATCCTTGTGATTGCGAGGTATCTGCAAGACGGATGGTCCCTAGGAGTACCCCAAGATCCCCTGGCACTCATTCACCGGAAATCTTAGCGAAAGCAAGACAGTTAGTAAAACATAAAAGTTCTAGCCATTAGCACACCAAACTTATACACATTTCAACACGTAAATAATGAACAGTTTGAGATTATACCCATTTGTGTGCAATTTATGTCAATTTAAGTAATTTTTTAAATGTGTTGGCTATTACCGGTTTATGAACACATTATCTCACATCCACAGAGCTTTCTAAGCAATGAGTCGTTTTAATTATTCCATAATGAAAGCTATGGTATAAATAACACAGCCAGGATCGGCCAAGAAGTTTGTGAGGCCCTCGGTGCAATATGATTTCAAGGTCCATTTGTGAGGAAGTGTTTGTATTTCAATTTATTTAATTTAAAAATATATAGTATATTAATAATTGTCCAACGAGATGCAACACAAGGCAGTCTATTTATTATTCTGCAAGTTCTCTCTACATGTTTCGTGTGTCAACCACACCTATCATCTACATTCCTCCAACGTGGTCAAGCTAGTTTGGCCACGGTAGAGGGAGGTAGCTGCACAAAAAATATAACCGTACCGGGAGCTGTAGTTACAGTTTTGTGTACTCCTAATGATGGGTGAGGTTGACACCCGAAACATGTAGAGTGAACTTGCAGAATAATAAATAGACTGCTTTGTGTTTCATCTCGTTGGACAATTATTAATACAGATCAGCGATGCACGGAACCATAAACATAGAATGTAGTATATGTAGTTTATGTTGCTCAACTATTAGGTCGTGCCAACTATACAAGTGTCAAGCTTTAAACCCTAAAACTCAAGGCCAGTATGCCACAAAATAAATTGATATTGATAAAAAAAAAACTCCGTGGCCTTAGTCCGCACGCGAACTATACCGACAGAGCGGCCGCCGCCGGTCGGCGAAGTTAGTGCCAACTTTTGCGGATAGAGGGGTGTCACGTGGTCAGCGCAACG
>Ga0123353_10019332_pt1 | contig 10115 bp, 2 predicted proteins | sample TergutLab28metaG_3_FD_92763 | JGI IMG/M metagenome (GOLD analysis project Ga0123353, IMG submission 92763) | Labiotermes labralis P3 segment gut microbial communities from Petit-Saut dam, French Guiana - Lab288 P3 | ecosystem: Host-associated > Arthropoda: Insects > Digestive system > Gut ...
AATTATCGGATTAGGTGTTTGCCTTCGGCGATAAATTTAATGTGTGTGGAATAAAAAAATAATTATTGCCCCCAATAATAGTAAAAAAACATCAATTATTGCCCCCAATAATAATAAAAATGTATATTTGCATTTAATTTTTATTGTTTTAATAAACATATAATATTATGAATAACAAATATTTAATCCGTAAAATTGACACTGACTTATTGGAGTGGAAAAATTCCCAAAACAGAAAACCGCTTATATTACGTGGCGCAAGGCAGGTCGGTAAGTCTTCATCAGTGCGGAATTTGAGCAGTAATTTCGATAATTTTCTGGAAATAAACTTTGAAAATAAAGACCATTCAGCAGCAAAACGTGTTTTTGAACGACATTCAGACCCACGATTGATTTGCGACGAACTTTCAGCTATTTTCGAAACTCCAATTCTTGCGGGGCAAACATTGCTGTTTCTTGACGAGGTTCAAAATTGTCCGGATGCCATTTCATCATTACGATATTTTTATGAACAAATGCCTGCTCTTCACGTTATTGCTGCAGGTTCTCTTTTGGAATTTGCATTAAAAAAAATCCCCTCTTATGCAGTCGGAAGGGCGCGGTCAATGTATATGTACCCGTTTTCGTTTGAAGAATTTTTATTGGCAATGGAACGAAATATTTTACTCGAAAAACTGAAAGCGGCAACGCCTCAAAATCCTTTGTCAGAGGAAATTAACAGTAAATTGAAAGAACTTTTATTGCGTTTTATTGTCATTGGCGGAATGCCCGAAGTGGTATCAAAATATGTTTCCGGAGGTTCATTGCTTGATTGTCAAAATATTTTAGACGAACTGACTGAAACGTTTTATAACGACTTTGCCAAATATAAACAACGCGTACCTGTAACCCGACTTGAAGAAGTATTTTCTGCAATAATTGCTCAAACAGGACAAAAATTTACCTTTTCCAAAGCTAACACATCAGCTAACCAAGTGCAGTTTAAGGAAAGCATTGAACTGCTAAAAATGGCGGGTTTAGTTTATTCTGTGAAGCACAGCTCGGCAAATGGTTTACCATTGGCAGCCGAAACGAATTCACGTTACAGAAAATTAATGATTTTTGACACGGGAATTTATCAGCGATTTTTAAGGTTAGATATGACCAATTTGTTACTTGAAGATAAAATTGAGCAAATTAATAAGGGCGCTTTAGCCGAAATGTTTGTAGGAAATGAACTTGTAAAATTTCAAAATAATCGTCTCCCATCCGAGCTTTATTATTGGCAACGTGAAAAAATCGGCAGTTCCGCCGAAATAGACTATATCATCCAACAAAAACAAAACATTGTACCAGTTGAAGTTAAAGCAGGAACAAAAGGAACAATGCAAAGTATGTTTCTGTTCCTTGCTGAAAAAAAGCGCCGATTTGGTGTTAGATGTTCTATGGAGAATTTTGGCGAATTTCAGAATATTAAAATTTATCCATTATATTCGGTGGGAAGTATTGTAAATGGTTGATTTTTTTCTTTTAATTTCAATAAGTTGCGAAATAAAAAGACTGCCCTTTCGAGCAGTCTTTTTGTTTTTATTTTGATAAATAATAAAAACCGTGGTTTCTATTCTTTAACAAATTTCTGAGTTGTAACGCCTCTACCTTCAATTACTCGAATCATATAAATTCCGCTTGGGAATGAAGAAACATTAACTACATTCCTTGAATCTGAAACTTCGGAAGTCCAAACTTTCAAACCATTTGCAGAATATACCTCAATTCGTGCATTTCCATTAGTTGAACGTACAATTGTCAATATATCTTTTACAGGATTCGGATAAAGTGTGAAACCTGAAACCTGTTCACTTCTAATACTGACAGATTCAAAGGAACAAACGATAACTGTCTCTGAAACAACGGTATAATCATCACCGCTTACGAAAGGCTCATCATTAACAGTTAAAACATCTAAAATATAATCTGTGTCAGGATCAGCAGTGATTGTAAGTACAGTACCATAATCAACCATTGTTCCGCTTGGTACAGGAGTTGTTCCGTCCAATACTGTCAGCGTACCATTGTCAGGTGTATTGTAAGTTACCTCAAATTGAACAAGCGCATATTTAGCTGTTATTGTTTTGTTTGAAGCCGGCATTGTATAACTATATGCCTGTGTTTCAGCAAGTAAAGTTGTACCATCATACCATCCCTTAAATGTATAATTATTATTTAAGGTAGTATTAATTGAAACAACTTCGGCTGCATAATAACTTCCTGCTCCTGACGGCGTACCACCTGCAACAGGGTCTGCTTCAAGAGTGAGAATGTATTTAGCGTCTTCTTCAAAGGTGCATACAATTACTGTTGCTGCAACTACAGTATGAGTACCTCCGCTTGTAAATGGAGTTCCGTTTACAGTCAAAGTACCTAAATGGTAATTATCGTTAGCTGTTGCCGTAATTGTCAGCACAGTACCATAATCAACCATCGTTCCTGTTGGAACAGGAGTTGTACCTGATAATACAGTTAGTGTACCATTTGCAGGCGTACTGTAAGTTATCTGGAATTGGTTAAGCGCATATTTAGCCGTAATTGTTTTGGCTAAAGCCGGCATTGTATAACTGTAAACTTGCGTTTGGGCAAGTAATGTTGTACCATCGTACCATCCTGTAAATGTATAATTATCATTTACAGTAGTATTGAGAGAAACAACTTCTTCTGCATAGTAACTTCCTGCTCCTGATGGAGTACCTCCTGCTGCCGGGTCTGCTGTTAGAGTAAGAACATATTTAGCATCTTCGACAAAATTAGCTACTAATGTTCTTGGACTTAAAACAGTGAAAGTATAAGTTGCGCCAGCGCCGTCTATTACCTCGCCATTTTCTGTCCAGTTTGCAAATGAATAATGTTCATTTGCTGTTGCAATTAAAGTTGCCGAAGTATTATATCTGTATAATCCTGCTCCTGCTACTTCGCCTCCTGATGCCGGACTTGCTGTTGCTGTGATCTCCATTTCAACTCCTTGGAATCTGGCTGTCAATGTTTTACTTTCAGCCGGCATTGTGTAATTGAAAGAAGCAGTTTGTGAAATTTGGGTTTGACCATCAAGCCACTCAACAAATTCGTAATTAGAATTATTAGAAGTAGCATTTATTGGTACAACTTCATCTTCAAAATAATCGCCTCCTCCGGTAAGTATTCCTACACTAGCAGGATTTGACAGAAGAGTAAGTCCAAATTTTCCATCTTCAGTAAAGGTACATACAATATTTATAGTTGAAACTACTGTGTAAGCATCTCCGCTAATAAACGGATCGCCATTTATCGTTAGAGATGAAAGATGGTAGTTTTCATTTGCTACTGCTGTAATTGTCAGTACAGTACCGTGATCAACATCTGTTCCGCTTGTTACAGGAGTTGTTCCTGCTAATACTGTTAAAGTACCATTTGCAGGCGTATTGTAAGTTACCTGATATTGTACAAGCGCAAATTTAGCTGTAATTGTTTTGGCTGAAGCCGGCATTGTATAATCATACGACTGAGTTGTAGCAAGTAATGTTGTGCCATCATACCATCCCGTAAATGTATAAATCTCATTTACAGTAGTGTTAAGTTGTACAACTTCGCCTGCATAGTAACTTCCTGCTCCTGATGGAGTACCTCCTGCTTCAGGGTCTGCTGTAAGAGTAAGAATGTATTTAGGATCTTCTTCAAATGTGCATACAATTACAGTTGCTCCAACTACAGTATGTGTACCACCGCTTATAAATGGAGCTCCGTTTACAGTCAAAGTACCTATATGATAGTTAGTATTAGGAGTTGCTGTTATTGTTAGCACAGTATTGAAAGCAATATGTGTTCCGCTTATTACAGGAATTGTTACTGCTAATACTGTTAGTGTACCATTAATAGGCTGTTCATAAGTTATTGCATACTTTTCCAGTTCAAACACCGCTCCAATAGTTGTTGTTCCGGTTACTAAAAATGTATTAGCATACGGCAAACCATTTACCAGTATTGTATTAAATACATACCCTGTATTAGGCGTTGCAACAACAGTAAGTATTGTTCCCAAATCAACATAAGAGCCATTTGTAACAGGTGTTGTTCCTTCGAATACTGCTATACTACCATTTGCAACAGTAGCCAGATTAATTTGAGCGCTTCCTCTCTGATTTAATTGCAAATATCTATAAACAATACCATCATTGAAAACAATCTCTGAAATACGGTTTTCATCGCTTAAATTAGCAGTATAGTTTACGGTAACAGTTGCATTTCCTGCGCCGCTTTCAGTTGATAAAGAGTACCATGCATCTTCAGGAACATTTGCTTCCCAAGCGATAGGCGAGGTTATTTCAAATGTTGCAGAACTGGCTGTAGAGGATAATTGCAAGATATTCGGATTAATTGTAAACATTGATGTTCCTGCTGCCTGAACAACTGTTAATGTTTTAGTAATTGTTCCCGCTTTTACAGAAATAATCGCTGTACGTGTTACATTTGAAGGATTAGCATTGAAATTAAAGTAAACTGTTCCATCTAATTCCCCTGCTTGTTCAGTGAAATTAATCCATGCAACGTCTGATACTGCATACCAACTTGAATTTGAAGATACTGCAATACTTCTACTTCCATCCATTTTATCCACCTGAATTGTACCTGTCGGGTCAATTTCTAAGAATAGTTCTTTTCCTTCCTGAATCAAAGTAACAGTTTTGGTAATATCGCCACCTGAAATTGTAATTTCAGCGCTTCTTGAATCAAGCGACAGATTTTCATCAACTGTAACAATAAGTGTTGCGTTATTAACATTTTTCGGGCTTTCAATAATTACCCACAGTTCCTCACAAGCGCCTTCCCATTGTACATTTGATGTAACGAAGAATGTAACATCTCCTGCTTCGCAAGGAACAACCTGAGTTTCGGGAGTAACATTTAGAGATAGCGCTTCAAATGCCTGAAGTACATTAACTACACGAGTAACTCCACCGCCACTGATTGTGAATGAACCTTCACGGGGTGTACCTGTATTTGTTTGATACTGGACATTAACGCCACCTTCTACAACAGTAACTGTAAACCATGTATCTTCTGTTTCTGCTGTGTAGGTTACATTTGATGTTACAGGAACTAATTTTGTACCTGCTGCAGATTCCAATGTAAGCAATTGGTTTACATCTATTTGAGTATAAGTAAATTCTGGCCACCATGCTGCTGATGATTCTGGTTCTCCGACAAAAACATCTGAAATTGGAGTCCAAACACTACCTGCTGTATTAGATATAAACTGATAAACCACACAGGTAGAAACTTCACCTTCTTGAACAGAATCTCCCATTGATCCGGCAAAATATAAACGCGTAGCTGCATTATGAGCAACAAAACCTGTCATTCGAATAAAGAAAATCTGTCCTTCCGGAATTAGTACAGGCGGGTTTATTTCAAAGTTGACTAAAGTGCCACCGGCACCAATTGCAGGCATCTCATTTATATTAAAAGTAGAGGTGTACAATACATCACCGTCCGGATTTCCTGTTTCTCCCGGCAATACTATATCTAATGTGTATTCTTTCGATCCTGTACCTTTACCTCCAACCAAGGTTAAAACACTGGTTATTTGTCCTGCTGTATTAGGTCCTTTAAATCTTTCTGCTATTTGAGTCCAACCATTATTTGAAGCATTTGGGTTATTGGAACCAAAAACATACAAGTTTGTTCCAAAAGTCCAAAAACCTAACGAAGTTCCGGGGAAATTACAGTTGGAAATATTTTCAGGTCCATATCCCACATATACCAAATCTTCCTCAAACTTTGTTGATTCGCCTGCAGAGTTTTTTACTGTTAATGATGTGGAATATTCACCCTCATTTTTATAAAAAACTGTTTCATTTTTTGATGTTGAGGAGGCTGGATTACCGCCTGCAAATGTCCATTTGTAAGTATTTGGCAATTGTTCAGATAGGTCTGTATATTTTATAGTACTACCCGGAGGTATAAACGAGTGGTATTCATCAATATATTCTCCCAAAGCATCATATCCTCCTTTTACAGCAAAATTTACTTTTGGGGCTCTATCTTTTACGATAAGTATTTCAGGTTTATATATATTATTTGAACCGTTTAAGTTCGTAACAGATAAACCTATATCATAAGTTCCTGCATAAGGATATGTTACTTCCGGAATATCTTCAAAAGATTGTACTAACGGAGTATTACTTCCCGGAAATTGCCAATCCCAAACTACCGGAGGACCTGTTGATAAATCTTCAAGATACAATATTTGGTCTCTGTAAATTTGAAATGTTCCAAGTGGATCCATTACGCCTATAACTACGTCATCAATAAACCAGTTATGAGCATCTGTTCCGGTATATTGGAAACCAATGTAAATAGTTTCACCTACAAAATTGTCTAATGAAAAAGAATATTTGAACCAATCTTCCGTAAGTTCATCCGACGCAAATTGTTTTAACAGGACAAAACTTCCAACTTGAGTATCAGTAGTAGATACATGTATTCTGGAACCTCCAGTTGTATAATAACTAAGATACTCAACTAAAGAGTAAAACTCAAGTTTATAACCTGTTGATGAAATTTGAATTGCCGGAGTAACTAACCATGAATTTTGAGTTCCTGATGCAGTATAATTTCGTGCAGCGCATCCGGGACTACCTTCATGCCCGCCAGATTCCCAACTCCAGTGATTGCTTCCACTTACATCTAATTTTGTCCAACCTTCAGGGAGGAAATCTTCTTCAACATCAAAGTTTTCTTCCATCTCCGGGTTAACTCTTACAGGACCTGTAAAGTTGGCAACCGGCATCTCTGAAGGTGTCTTTTTCAATAATTGAATATTCGGAACCTGAGCGTTTGTAGTTGGCGTTCCTGTTGGTTCAGTAGTAGCGTTGGATGACCATGTACGGTTTGTATTTGTACCTGTTGTTGTATAACGGGTAGCCGTAGTATTGTTTGCATTAGCTGTACCAAGCGCTTCTACGTAGATAATTACATTATCTGTTCCATTATAGTCGAATATACTCTTGTTAAACTCCCAAGTATTCCATCCGGCTAAATTAGTTTGTGAGAAATACTCAGCAACTAAAGTAGCAGTTTCGTTTGGTACTGCATTTTTCTCCCATGCTTCTACACCTTGAACATCTGTTTCTGTAGTATATTCCATCCATACACGAATGGTACGTGCAACAGTACGGGCAGTATTGGTTCTCCATCCGATTGAATGTAATGTGCCGGGTCCGCCTATTTGTGCTGCCGTATATAATGATGCAGTGTGTGTGCAAGCATTGTTATTAGCCCAACCAATTGGATGATTTGCTGTGGAAGTTCCTGCTCCGATTTCAATTATAGTTTCATTTAATTTTTCGGTACAATTGATATATCCGGTTTCTAATTTTGTCAGATTACCGTTAATTGTAAGCGAAACATCATGAGGTCCTCCGGGTACTGCATAAACTACAATCGGATTTTGTTCGGTTGAAGTTGAAGGATTACCGCCGGGGAACGACCATTGGTATGATGTTGCGTAAAACGATTGACTGTAAAACTGTACCGGTTGCATTGCATAAGGATTGCGTGTTGAAGCGGTAAAGTTTACAATAGGGTCGGTCCCTGTATATCTTCCTTCACAAACTCTTTCTCCTGTATCATCAGGGTCAAGGAATGGTTTCATAACAGGCACAGTGTTAAATCTGTCAAAATGGTAGCCCATTTTACCATAAATATTTGAGCCGGATGCGTTTGAACAAGATGAATTTCCACCTGTTAATGTGCCGATAATATTTTTATCGGGATTAAATAACGGTGAACCTGATGATCCGCCTTCTGTTGCAGACGGATTGAAACTGCACGACCAGTGTCCGCTATTAATTCCGCCTGTCCAGGTTGTTGATGTCGTATTTCCGGATGCCGTACTGATTTTCTTTATGTCTCCTTCCGGGTGATGTATTCCAACTTGCGTAGTGGTTAATGTAACGCCACTGAATCCGGTAGCATCCCAACCATTATAGAAAACATCCCATTCAACGGGAACAGGTTGATTAAATCTTATCAACAATCCGTCAGAACCGCCATAAATTGAAGATTCTGCTACCCATTGACAGCCTGTTATTGTCCGATACTGAGCGAGTGGGCTTGTATTAGCGCAACCGGTTCTTTCCCAATGGAAATAAAATTGCCACTGATTATATTGGGATGTCGTAGGACGCGCTCCATCATCATCCTCAGAGCAATGCCATGCCATCAGGAAGTACGGTGTCAGGTCTTCTTTTAAATTGTTAATCAAAGAGCCTGAACAGATGTACCAATAGGAGCCTATTCTCTGCAATGTAGCTGCAACTCCTTTTTTCTCGTTTTGCCATTGGGCTCCTTGCGCACAGTTAACATTAACCTGACAACTGCCAGACATGCCTAAATCGCTCGGTGTTTTGGAACTGTCAAAAATATCTGCCATCGGAGATAAGTCATTATAGACATAACTTACCCCTTCAATTTGAATGTCAGGATAAATTGGTCTTGGCGCTTTCTCAACAATTTCAACTGAACCCGTTCTAGCGTTAAATTTTTGCAAATTACTTGCAACCCTTGGCGCAACGTACTCTAAAATGATATAGTCTCCGTTCACCATTTCGGTAGAGAACTCTGTCCCAAAAATAGGATTGTTTTCCTCGGTGTATGCTCCGAGTACTTGAGTTCTTGCTTTGTTGTAAATATACAGTTTCGACCCTTTTGGAAGGTTGAAATTGCTGTAAGTTAACAACAAAGCCCTTGCTCCCGGCGCTTCGATGGCTAATTGCCATACTGTTTCGCCGCTTTCAAGCGTTGTCCATTCGCCCGAGTTGCATGGTGACAAATCAACAGGCAAAACAACTGCCAAACGTGGAGCAAAATTACTTCTCTGTTCATCTTCCGCTCTCAATGCTCTTACATCGGGAGCAGGAACCATAAACACATTACTTTCATCAGGCATATAAGCCTGTGTAAAACTTGGCGGGACGCCACCTTTACTTGGTTGCGCCTTCACACCTACTACTGACGCCGTAAAAATTAACAGCATCAGTAAAAAAATAAACTTTTGTAATTTCATAAAAAAAAACTTCATGATTAATTAAGACTTCTAAATTAACTATAAATTATTTAATTAAACATTAGACTTTTATAAAAGAGAGAAGTCTATTTAAACCCTTTAAAAAAGCCATAAATAAACGCTGCGAAACTAATATTTCTTTATAATATTTCAAAAAAAAACCAAATAATTTTAACACAAATTATGCATTATTTTTTTTTTGTAATTTCAATGTGATGATACATAATGCTTTTAACTGTGTTTCTAAAAACCATTTTTTGCCCATTAGGGCAGTTATATCAATAGAAAAACAAAAACAATTAAACCAAATTCTCCGTAGGAGATTCACGTAAAAAGAAAAAAGCAAATGCGCTCACTAACCTTATTCGCTTATTAATAAGGAAATAAGGTTGGTGGGTGGGGTGCATCTTTGGCTACTAAGCGTTCTGATTGGAAATAAGGATTTTATAAGAACTCAGGGTTAAACAGAATATTAAAATTTATCCGTTATATTCGGTGGGGAATTTTGTAAATTCAACTAATTTATCTCCTTCGACTTAACAGCATTTACAAATAAAACATCGCCTATATCATTAAATTCCGTAAAATATTCAGTTTTACCGTGTTTGATAATTTCTTCGCGGAAGCCGATGATAGTTAGTCCTGCATTTTTTGAATGTTCGGCAATAACTTCGCCAATTGTTTGATTTCCTGTTAAACAGACAATTTCAATATTTGCTAAAGTTATGGGTAGTCGTCCTGTATTTATGCGTTCTTCTAATTCATTTCTCAATTCTTCACTATGACCTTCGGTACTGATACTGAATATTTTAATATAACTTTTTTTCCAATCGGGATGCGCCATAATTATATATCCAAGCAAAATCATCAGGTTGGAGTTTTTTTCATCGGCGTTGCCAATCCACACGTGAATACCGTTACGGAACTTAATGGGTGCTATGCAGTTACTGAAAATACATATATCAAAATTACCGGCGCGAACGAGATTGATATTTTCAACTATCCGAACCAATTCTTCAGGATAATTTTTATCATATTC
>Ga0123353_10019333_pt1 | contig 10115 bp, 1 predicted proteins | sample TergutLab28metaG_3_FD_92763 | JGI IMG/M metagenome (GOLD analysis project Ga0123353, IMG submission 92763) | Labiotermes labralis P3 segment gut microbial communities from Petit-Saut dam, French Guiana - Lab288 P3 | ecosystem: Host-associated > Arthropoda: Insects > Digestive system > Gut ...
AAATAGTACTAGAGCCAGTTTAACACAAACTCTTTTACTATGAACATAATTTTTCTTGGTGTAAGGAATGAATACCCAAGTAGTAGTAAAATTACTGGGATGTTGTAATTACTTGTGATGTTTATAATATTTCTGATATGTCTTTCTGGTCAAACATTGACCATTTTTGGGAGCTTCTCATTTTGCTTCAAGCTATTAAAGAGTGGTATCATGTTATTAATCTGTAATCCAAAAATATGTTTATAACCTGCTATCAAATAATTATTGTAGTATTTGTAAAATGGTAAGTTGTTGATGTTTGGGGCAACATTAAATCCAGACTGCTGTATACCAACTTACTCAGGTACTCAAGTTATGAGCAGAAAATTTGTGAACATGGGCAAAACATTACATATGAAGGTTTTAATTTCCAAGATAAATTCTGATAAATTTTTAAGTTTTGTTCTTTTTTGCTTGAAAAGAGTTCTGCTCTTATATAACCTGTCATTGTGATAATCCTGGTAAACAGGCATAGACATTATTTGATTTACACACTTAGAGGCACAGCATAGTGAATAAGTTTTTAAAATGTTAGTACTGGGAGAAACAGAGTAAGTTGGAAGGAATTTTTGTAGATGAAAATCATATCACTTAAAAAGCATGACTACCGGAACACAATTCTTACTGTTGGAATAATGATGCTAATGGTGATATAAGGGAGGCTACGAATTGGAGATGATAAATAAGTGATATGGACAAATAATTAGCTATTCATGATGTTACATACTTGGTCTCAAAATCAGATTAGTGTAAAAGAGGTATGTTTGTTTTATGAAAATGGTCCTTTGAGAACAAGCTGGATGTAGACCAAATCAAATGGTCATTGGTCTGGACTGACCAACCTTTCTAACTCTAACTCATGCAGACCGCTATATTGTGACTTGTATGGCACGTGATGTCATGAAATATGTTACAGTTTCCACATTCATCGTGTTTACTTAACCAATCAGAGATGACGTTAAGTTGACTCACTGTTATTTTTTGTCTGTTACAAACAAGAGTACAGTTGTATTTCCCAATATGTGTTTAACCATGGAGCCTATTTGGTCTTAAAAATACTGAATCTCAACATCTCCATTGTTATGGAGAGAATGAGGGACACCATGAAAAACGAAATCACTGTAGCCAACTGGTGAAATGAGGATAAAACCTGAGATCTCTGTGAATATGAAGCAGGAATGATAACCCTCAACCATGACATTCGCAGAGTGTCAATTCTAGTATAGAAAGCTGGATATATTATACAGTTTGTACACCAATTTTCCTTTTATTTCACTCTGTATTTAGATGTATCAAGTTGTGGCTGTTACATGTGGCAATACTCAGGCCTTCATGGTTAAAAATCAGGAACAGAATACAAAAATGTACAATCCCGAATACTTCTGATTAAAAATAAACTGTGGAATCCCAGAGTTTTTCTGTAGAACTTAAAAAAAATGAGTGTAATTATTACATAATAAAGACAGATCAGCACTTACCTGTTGATTTAGAAAACAAATTTTGAATAACATAAACACTCACCTTAGAATAAAACTACACATCCATGGAGATGAATGAGACCAGTCATTTATTAGGATATTAACAACATCCAGATTATGGATTGATGTATTACATGGGGAAAATATCAGGACTTTCAAACCTGTAGGACTCTTCATAGGTACATAATTTTAATGTTCTATGGGAAACTCTGGGATGCCACAGTTTATTTTATGTGGGATTGCCTGTTGGTGTAATCTGTTTATGACTTTTAATATGGACTGCCTCAGCATGACCACACATAGTGGCTGAAACATGTTGCAGTAAAACAAAGTGAAATAAATGGAGAACTTTTTGTGCAGTATAATTTCTAAAGCACAACGGAGATAGACCAATTGAAAGCCAGTTGTGGTATTTGTATGTGATAAGTTATCGAGGGAAGAAATATCTTTTGTGTGTCATGACCATAAAATGAAATTACTATAAAGCCTATAGTTTGTAATTAAACATTTAGTAATATTTCAACAACATGACATGACCCTAAAATATGTCTAAAATCTATGAAAGTCATGTAGCCACTACAAATGTAATGGACAGAAAGAGGTTTATAGAACACAGTTTGGGACTGAGTGGTCTTAGTATCTATTTGGTTTACCTGTTGTAATAATATGTATATAGCCTATATACAAATGTATCTGTATATTTTACAGTGAAGTAAACTTACGCATACGGGAGAATATGTATTTTAAATGTGGAAATATGTGACACCTCTTTATTTTCACCACACCTAATCATCCCTTTGTGGGCCGGGTAGCTCAGTCAGTATAGTGACTGACTACAGGCTGGACGGTCTGGGATTGAATCCTGGTGGGGATGAGATTTTCCGCCCATCCAGACTGGCCCTGGGGCCCACCCAGCCTCCTGCGAAATGGGTACTGGATCTTTCCCGGGGGTAAAGTGCGGCCCTTCTAGTGCCGCGGTCATGGTAGAGTAGAGCTATACCTCTACTACTCACCATCTGGGCCACACCGGGCCTGTAACGGGATCACTTTACCTTTACCTTTAATCACCCCTTTACCTTTTCATCCACCTAGTTTTGCCCTGGGTATAACTTTCAATATTATTCATCTTATTCAGTAACAATAATAATGTTTTAAGGTACATACTGTACGTGTTCTAGTGTTGAGAGAAGTAACCCCACTTATACTCTATTCTGTTAGTGCATTGCTTCACTACAAAAGTTAACTATATATTCTGCCATAGTCTTAGGAGTTCTGTAATGGGCTGTTCACCTACAAATACAAATGTAGTTGAGGATAATGATCCTTGGTATTGATTTCCTTGATGGTGACCCAGATTTCAAACAGGATTTTTATTTTTTTACCCTTTGGGGCCGGAAATAACTCCTCCCCCCCCCCCCCCCCCCGTCAACTTTAATGGCCGGTCGGCCATTTAAAGGGCTCACTGCACGACATATATATATGTCATTCGACGGCTAAGGGTTAAGCCACTCTGATTAACCTGTTGGTGCTGTCGCAAGGAACATAGATAAGTTGAATTTATATGTAGCAATGAGAAGAAAAACTGATTTAATGTGTATATTGTTATTGTGATGTATAGCACTTCCTCAGTTATTTCCTGAATTTAATGTGTGGCAAACTTGTCCAAAATTCTTAAGCTTTGCTACAGTGTATTAATAGGGAGTATTATTTTAATACTAACCTCGTGTCTAGGGTTGAACTGCATATTTCAGTCAGGATTAATGTCCATTTGTTTGTTTGACACCATACCCACAACAATTAGACATATACTACTGTTTATCAGATACTGTAGTTTGATTGTAGATTCTATGGCAGAAATAAAAATGCCCAGAGATATGTGAGTTGTTACTTTATTGTGAAATATTAACCTATTAAAATATAATAATAATAATAATAATAATAATAATAGTAAATTCCTTTTGATATTAAGTTAACAGTCAAGTACAATGAGGACGTGTGGTATGTACACAAGAAAATGTTCACAAACATGCTTTATAAGAAAGAGATACATTGTTGTTTAAATAGGAATCAGATGTAATGTAGTTAATCTGCTGCTAAGATTAATTTTTAATGTAATTTTGTAAGTAAATAATATCACATTTGGCTAAGAATTCAAATTATAACTGTTTACTAAGTGTCTATATATGCACACGTTTGATAGACAATTCAGATATTTGTACTTGAATTTTATATTTCAACTTTTAGCAATTGGTTTATGATGGGAGGAAGACAGTGTTTTGCTTTACCTCCTTTGAACACACACCAAACCTCTACATTAGCTGTGGACAGACTGTTCCACAGCTGTTAGGAAGAAAGAACTGCCTTTATAACACTGATGTCATAATGTCTTCATGGATTATTATAGTGTATCGAATGCAGAGATAATTTAACTTTACATCTTGAAAATGTGAAAATATTGGCACCAGTTTCCCTGAAGGTCCAACTAAAGTTAACAAGTGTGAAATTAGGTACCAGATAATTGTGTATTTCACAGATTCAACAATGGTTGATAATTGTTTTGTTGGTGAGTCAATTACTTGCAATTATCTTATTAAAACAAAAGCACAAAGTGTATTAAGTCCATGTTTCATCATCTTACTCATAACATATTGCATCATCATACCTGTACTTTGTGCTGTGATGAGGACATTATCATGCCATTTGTAATGTTAAAGACTATGCCTTTCTATCTAACATGCCATTTGTAACGTGAAAGATTATGCCTTCCCGTCTGCCTTAAATGACGCAGCTCATAATTACTGCTACACAAAACAGACTTTCTTTGCATGAAACTAATTTTTTGTAAATAATTAAATATTAACAATAGCTGTCTCTGCTCCATATATGTGGAGAAAGCAACTTCACTTTTTTCTCCTTTTGTCACAGTACTGATTGATACATGCATGTAGTCTGTTAATCATACCCTACATAAACTGGATCCCCTTCTTTTACCACACCAGGAATTCGAACACCCAGGTATACTCCCATTATAGGGTCCACTCCTTCCACTTCTCTTGCTCCGCGTCTTGTAACCAGACGATAGCTTGGAATCAGATTAATGGAAGTCAGAAATGATATATAACTCTCACAGGGCTGTATGAAATTTTTTAGGCTGTATGAAATTTTTATTTACTGAAAGTGCTCCAATATTGTAAGAAATTTAAATATGTATAGTTAGTTCCTAACTCACATTTAGTTATAGGAATTATTTACTTTTTTCTAGAAGATATGATGCTGGCACCCTCTATTTTTTTTTTTAGTACATAAATAACATAGTAAACCTAACTTAATTGCAGCCTTATTTCATTTCCTGTTATGCCCCAGCTCTCAGTAACATGGGCAAATTTTTAATTTTTGTAATTTTCCTCCTTGAAAGATGCCAGAACGCTATATCACTGTGCAGGACGGAAAACACAGCCTTGTTTCCAACTGTTCCAATGTTCATAGATTAGCCATTTCATATTCTAACCTAACCACTAGTTAAGGTTATGGACTGTTCTCTTGAGTTAATGAAATTAACTTTGAAGACAGTAAAAAAAGAGGCAGAACACAATGTATGAGAGAGGGAGAATGAGAGAAATAGTAAGTCAATGGGTGGGTGGGTGGTTGTGTGTGTGAGTGAATAATAAGTAGGTGAGTAAGTTAGGATGTTGATACATATATGAGTAGCGCCTCACTGTCGACATTAGTGGCTAGAGAAATGTATCTGACCGTGAGAGAGTAATTTAGAGAAAGTGTGTGAGAGAGGAAAATTGTATGTATGTACAAGTGCATGTGCAATCTGCATATACATAATTCTGTGCAGGACATCACATGTTTGTATGAATGCTTACATTTTAGTATTACATTATTAATGCTGAAGTGTACCTAATTACTGTACATTACATTAATATATATTTAGACATATGATACAAGAATTTCTCTCCAACATACCCTCTTCTTATATCATTACTGTTTTATGTATCCAAATGTTTGACTCTCTTAGTACTAAACTTCATTATTGGCCATATTATTATTCCATCTCTATGGTTAATTCTCATGGTAATACATACTGTTGTTCTGAGTAAAATGGATTTAAAAATAAAGAACAGTTAAATACTACTTACGATCTCAGTGTGCGTAATGGCTCCAAATCAGGGTCCCTCACTCCGTTTTCAGGATCTATGTTTATGATAATGCACCTAAAAATATAATATCCAAGAATTTTGTGTTTGGATACTGTACAGTTCACCTATAAATTAGCTTATTGGTTTTAAACATTTTAAAATAGACATTGACAGAAGATTTTGATGTTTTGCTGATGGTGCATCTAAGTATATTTATCTCAATAATTAACCAACTTGATGCACAAAATTTTTGTTTTGAGAGAGTCCTCTCTCAACCTGTGCACGAGATGGCCACCTATAGGTGTGATGATACCAGAGGCTGTGTAATGCAATTTTGACCTCCTGATGATGAGCACATGGTGCTCGAAACATGGAGAGGCATGAAATAAACTTATTGTAAAACAAAACTTTTGTACATCAAGTTGGTTAATTACTGAGATAAATTGACAGAAGATGTTATTTGCTGTTTGTTTAATGAATGCTTCACAGACTTAATTGTTGTCTATCAGTTAGTTCTTAAGACTATGTAACAACAATACTGCTTTTATAAAGGAAAGGGTAGGTGAAGCTAAATGATAGAACTGTCTAATGAACAAAGTAACTAACTAATTAAAAAACTCTGTGGAGCAAATTCCTTCTTGAACAGCTAGCCAAAGATTCCCCGACATTTTATGGAACCCAAAAGTTCATCACTGTGTTCATAGCAGCATGCCATTTGTCCCTGTTCTGAGCCAGATAAATCCCATTCACGACCTCCCAATCATTTTAATATTATCCATCCATCTATACCAAAGTTTGCTTTTTCCTTAAGGTTTCCCTACAAAAACCCAACATGCATCTCTCACATCTATCACTTGAACAGCAGAAGATGTAAAAATTCAGTAATGTTTTATTAAAAAATGACATCTGTAAATATCAAGTGACATTAAACCTGAAACAAACCGAATGTTATGGTCGAAACTAATATTCACCTGGCAAATGTGAGTGATGTATTTAAAAGTGGCATTTACCTGGAGAGATCGAGGGAAAAAATCTCAGTACAACCTACAATCTGGCAAAGAGTCAAACCATTTATCTCGTGAAGATTACTGTTTTCTGGGACAGATTTAACAGCTTACTCTGAAATGTCACTAAATTTCTACTACACTGCATGGTAGAGTAGTCCAAACACAAGTAATATTCGTAGTCACAACCCTGGAAATTTCATATCTCCCGAGTTATCTTCCGAAAAGAGGTTTACTACAACATTAGCATGTGTGATTAAATGAAGAGTGTAGTGTAGTGTAGTGTAGTGTAGTGTAGTGGAGAACTGTTTCATACCCAGTGAAAATTCAACATGTATTGTTCTATGAATTTCCATCTGTAAGAAGGCTGGCAGAATCCACTGATGAATAGTATTCATTTGTGCTGTAACTTCATTGCATTTGCTTTTGTTAGAAAGATTTTGTATTTCAGTGGGATCCTAGTTGAAAGAATAAACAATAGTACTAAATCTTTGGCATATTGTCTTATCAGCAATTTATCTATGCAAGGTACTGAAGTTCAGAATGAAAAACGGTAACGTTTCCATTAATTATTGTCCAAACTGGTCCTAGGACACACCTAACCACCTACTTAGTACCTGGAGGTCTTTATTCAGGGATAAAGCAATTGGGGTATGAAGTTAACCTCTCACCTGCATGTAGTGCTGAGGATGAGAAACAATGGAGCTACACATCTGTTCACCTGCTGTTATATACCTTCATGGAATGGACAGGGACTTGTTTACTTTTCTCTTAATTAATTGCCATACTTCTACATGTGTGGCATACCTGCTGTATGGATGATTTAACTACATTGTTGGCTGTGAAATGGAAAGTCAAAATAGTTTGAAGATATATGTATTCTTGGATGTTTTGCTGTTTGAGCTGCTAAACAGTGAACATTATTTTGAAAGGTTACAGTGCCTTCATTGTCAGGAGAAGAGAGTTATGATCCTTGAAAAAGTCAGTGACTATTAACCAGTCAAGACAGCATAACATCCAGAAAATTGGGATTTTTATCAAAAAGACTGTGAGAATCTGAAATCTTGTAACTAGTAACTCAAACCACCCATCCATTGCAATCAGTTGACCCATTGATAATTTGAAGCAATAGATAAATCAATCCAATCTTCAAGCACTCACCACACCAACCCTAAAGCTTTTACAATTAGTACACATTTTAGTGTATATGACTGAAATAAGAGCTTCAGTTACCTTGTGCAGGGTTTGACAGTCCGGAAGATAGCTTGCTCACCCACTCTGACCCAGTCCCATATGTCCTCCTCGTATGGAGCAGTGCCACGAATGATGAAGTTGCCTCGGAAGCGTTTGTGGTTGAGATCTTTTAGGCGTTCTGGCAGTCTTGACCTGAGGTCATCCATGGAGGACTCATTCAACAGCATAAAGCCTGATAAGTATGTGTATGCTCCCTACAAACAGCACAGATATACTGTAGCATACAAAATAATTTATTTTGAAGTGTAAAGTTTGTTTAAATGTATGTTATGTTTTTGATATAAAGGTTGAACTGAATGTTTTGTTTGTTACAAGAGTCAAAAGCATACTTCAGAATCCCTATGCTTTACAAATGTGCTCCATGTGACTTTGCATACTTCAGTGGGCTTGATATTAATTTACGGAAGGAATTTATTCTTGTGAAGGTATTCCCATTACAAATATGACACAGCATAATGTCAAAAATATCTACTGTTAACAAACTGCTAAATATTCTATATTACATGGTATGAACAGTCAGCATTACATGACTTTACATTCTTACATTAACTAACTATTCACTGCATCAAAAAATATCTAAAATGGCTTTTTTAAACCTGTAAGGAACCCATATTTTATGACACACCAAAATTTTGTGCGAGAATTTTATCCATAATTGATTACATTTAATTTATGATTTTGTAAGACAAGGACTGATACGAATCAAATGAAATTTATGCAGCACTTTTACTGTTCAAGCCCCCTGCCCCCCACAAGCAATACTTTTTCAAAATTCCATCTGCAGTCTTGGATATGAAATGTGTAAAATGTGCAGTTATTGTTAAAATTTTGATAGATGCTGTATCTGTGTACAATATATCTTGGCTTATCATCAGCCAACAGCTGTAATTCACCTCTGTAAAGAACTCACCACGTCATGGTTGAGCAATCTCTTATAGTGCTGCTGGAATGCAGTCAATTTCACCTTGGAGATGTCACGCCTGAAAGCAGGATTTTCTTGCAAGTAGTAGCCGAGTCTTGCTCCTTCATCTTTTCCCAGTATGTACCTTGAGAACCAAATTGCTGCCTCGTCTCCACAGTCTAAAGTCTGTACCTCCTCATTCCACCAGACTCTGTAAACCACCGGTCCAATAAATAAGTCAGACATTTGTTTTACTGAATGTTGTTCATTCCTTTCCAAAATATATTCTTGTCAAGAGGCTGGTTGGACAAATTTGAATTACTTGTTGCAGAATGTTGTGAATATATGGATGAATCTGAATGGTTCTAAGACTCCAATGATGAGGCATATATGACTTAAAATTCAGTGAAAAGATCTATAATGCCTGAAGCTTTACATAAAACAGTTCTTTCATAATTTGATGCTTAGATACAAAAATATATATTATTTGTTTCTTATTTAACTGTACTGTTTTAAGTGTGGATCTAGAATAACTTGTATAGTTAGCACTTGTGTTTCATATTCAAAATGTCAGTGGGTTTCATTCTTAGCTCAGAGATGTTATCCAAGAGGTTGTTGCATACTGGGAAAACTGGTCTTAGAGAAGTAGAGTGTTAAGTTGAAGGCTGGATTTCGTCTTCCAGTGGGCTGTTGAAGATTCAGTATTGAATTTGTGGGTTCCATTTTTCTTTATGAGATAAAAAATTATACACGTTGCCAGAAAATAATTGATGTGTGGAGGTATTTTATGATCATCAGTTTGGATTCAGTACAGTTAACTGTAATTTGGGAATTTTCAGTAAATTCTGTACTCACATGCAAGTGGATGTCTTCAAGTCATTATTGTAGTCTGGTATCCTGTACTGTAATTCTGGCATATCTGGAGCCTGGAATGTGACACTTCCATCGCATTCTGGAATAATAGTGATCAGCAGCATCTTGGGGAATCTTGCAGCAGTCATGTATGTCCGATCATCAGAACCAAACACCAAAAATGACCTGTTGAGAGTGTATCTGTCACTTAGAAACTTAGAATGGAGCAGTTAAATGTACATTTGCTTCCAGTTACCAAACACTGCTGTGTATTCAGTCTACAGCCTAGCTAAAAACCTGACACTGAAGAGCATGAATGTTTCAATTGCCAACAAGTACAGAAAAACAGTTATGCTTTATTACATTATGAAATATAAACCACATGTAGATCACGTTCGAAACGTGATGGCACACGCGCAGAAACCAGATTTGGCCTTTCAGC
>Ga0123353_10019335_pt1 | contig 10115 bp, 5 predicted proteins | sample TergutLab28metaG_3_FD_92763 | JGI IMG/M metagenome (GOLD analysis project Ga0123353, IMG submission 92763) | Labiotermes labralis P3 segment gut microbial communities from Petit-Saut dam, French Guiana - Lab288 P3 | ecosystem: Host-associated > Arthropoda: Insects > Digestive system > Gut ...
CAGCTGTCAAAGTTTCAAACTTCTCTGGCCATTATCTCCGTAACCGTTCAACTTTGGATATAGGTGTTTTGGGTTATATCGGTATACTTCAACATAAGGAACACTCTCCCGAAGTCTGGCACATTCCTCCTGGGACACCTGTATAGTTACTACTGCTGGAAGAATGTCCGTTCAGGCCAATTAAAATTCCCACACGCAATCAACCAGGGGCGCCTTAGTTGTATTTCCAGCACTCAAATCCAATATAGGCATGGCTTAATTACTACGTTCGCCCGTGCTAACTTCCTCACAAAATAACTTCATGCATCTTTATAATAATCAGAATTTATCATCGCTGATATCTGAGGCCAAAACTTGTCACTCTGCTTACAGCCGTCTGAGGAGACCATACGCGAATTTGAGATTCAAGACTTCTGGCTTGTGATGCCGTGCATCTGAGCAAGTGGGCCCCATGAGTCAAGGAAACCACTCATCCAACGACACCGCATCACATCCCAGAAGACCTGAATCCACTGCAAGACCGATACCAGAACTTCTAATATCCCACAGTCCATACGGCTTGCAACAGATTTCCCACACACATACAGAGATTACTGTATTTGAACCTTTCGAAAGAGATGTTCATCTAAACTGTATACAGAACTTTCAGTTCCTACCTCGCAGAGAACACAGTCCTCCCTTATAATAAAGACCGATAGGTTAACGCTGTTTTGGAAAACGATGGCTGCTTACCGTGTTACACACTGCAATATACAAATATATATAGATAGTTACCACTTGTGTGGAGCTGATATGTCACAACTGTACACTCCGATTTTGGTCTATCGGTCCTTACGTAATGCCATACGTCATACCCTTGCTTTATTACAAGTCCGATCAATCTTCCAAACCACAATGCACAACGCCCTACACCACAAGACACAGAAGAATGACACAGTAATATCCAAGAACACTCTACACAGTGTTACTGTTCAAGCGCCTTTTCTTCCACGAGGAGTACAGACAAATCTGTTTGCGTGCGTGCGTGCGTGCGTGTGTGTCTAGTTCCTGGCAGCGAAACACATCTACCAGCCGACCAGAAGGCTTACAAACATAGCCCTCGATTAATACGAATTAAAAGAAACACTTGCCCGCTAGAAGGCACACACTCTCAACCCGTCCAGAGATAAGGCAGGCACGTCATCCTCAGGCTGAAATCAGGGGTGACCAAACGTTCCCGTACTACGAGATATACAGGAAGATGGCACGTGCAGCCTTACGTCTTGGTACATAAGTAGAACCTATCTGAAAAGGAAATTGGACATAACGGAAACCTGTCTTTAGCGTAAAGATTCCACGGCCCCGAGGATGAGTCTCGAGGAGGCACCTTCAAGTACCTGCATTAAACGGAAACTGCATACAATGGGGGGGATTCCCGCGTCTGCTTACAGGCAGGTTTCACTGTATAATGTACAGTCTATGTACACTGCGATCGTCTGCTTTTCTTACGACACTGTTTCTCTTTTTCACTCCTATTCCTTCCTTCATTTAATACTTATCATCTCAGACACAGGGGTAAGAGCAGAACATTTTCAAATCAAAGAAACAAGAAGGATTTGCAACCCGAAACAGTTGTACAATTCAGGCGACAAGCGACACTCTAAGCAGGTTTCACTACTACAATTTAATTATGCCCCTATTGCCACTGAAACCAATACACTTCTCAATCTCCGGAGTTCTCAAATACTAGTATGGTCGTGGATAACGATAAACGGAAAAGATTATTATCAACGGCGTCGTGTCCTAACATTGCAAGAATTCTCTGAAGGCAGCGAGGAAAACCACGGAATGTCTTATTCAGGATGGCGGGTATCCCGGCTGTGATCCGAACAGTGCGCCTCCCTAACAGACGCATGAAACGTTACTCCTTGGGACAATTTGTTATGTATAATGTCGCAGTACAACGTCCTTATTTTATACGACAACTATGGTTTTTCACGTCCCTCCGTTATATCAACGCGCGTGTGTGCGGTCGGTAGAGTGGGCTACGCCAGCGATCCAACAGTAGGCAACAAACAATATTTGCCAGGTAAAAGACATTGACCAGATATTAAATGTTAAATACTAATATTACACGGCAGGAAGCATGGGTTCGTTTTGAGATGATCAATGTGAGTGCTTCACTGTATGTGACTGCGCCTTTGCAGCGTAATTCGAATCTGGTAGCTTGGTTCGGCCACATGTGACATCCTGACAAAACCTGATGCTTGTCGTACTGCTGTGTCGGTGTGGTCACAAAACACCACGCACACTGTACAGGCACTCTTCATGTTCTACCGGCATCAACGACGATTAAAACACTTTATTATCCAACAGATGCACAAATATACAATTCGTAGATACAATTAGAATTATTATAAAATATTTAAAATGACTCCAATATGTTTCGGATCACAAGGGATCCATCATCAGGCAGCTCTATACAGTGTTTGGCTAAAATTACAGTAATGGTTCTATCTTGTCCGTTGATACGGACGTAGTCGGTGTTATGGCAGCATATTTGCCCGTGGTGCGTGTGTACACACACAGTGTCTCTCTAGACTGTGCAGTACACACACGCACCACGGGTAAACAATTTTAAATATTTTATAATAATTCTAATTGTATCTACGAATTATATATTTGTGCATCTGTTGGATAATAAAGTGTTTTAATTTTGTTCAGGCGCTGTTTTATCACCCCTGTCATACGACTCACTGACAGACCAGAGTGCATTTCAATGTGATCGCGACCTTACGACACAGCGCAGATGTTCTGAAGACCCAAGATGATCAGCGTTCAGCGCAAAAGTCTATTAAATCTCAACATATCGCCTTTCGTATTCAGAAGGGCACTGCTAATGGAAGAATTAGTGGAATCAAGGACCAGAGACAATACCCTGCGTTTCAACAATTTACAGTTCACTAATCATGAATAACATATACTATACATCTATTGGGGACCGCGGTAGCACAGTGGTTAAGGTGCTGTGCTACAAATCGGAAGGTCGTTGGTTCGATCCCAGCTGGTGTTATTGGGCACAGTGGTTAAGGTGCTGTGCTACAAATCGGAAGGTCGTTGGTTCGATCCCTACTGGTGTCATTGGAATTTTTCCTTGACATAAAATCCTTCCGATCGCACTATGGCCCTGGGGGTAAAGGCGGCCGGTGCGTAAGGCTGACAACCTTACCACCATCCTGTGTTGTTGTCGTGTAATCTGGGAACCTTAACTTCCTGGAACCCTCTGGGCCACTCGAGGCCTGTAATGGGACTCCTTTACCTTTTACTACACGTCTATTGTTCGACAGTTTCGGAAGAATTGAACTTCCATCCAAGTGTTTTTATGGTTGCGCAGGTTACTAAACGGCGCTGTGTCAAACAAACAGGCTATTTTAGTGCGAATATGGGAGAAGCGTACGTGACGTGAAACTCAGAGGGCCTGTAGCAGCTGTCGCAATGTATTCCGGTGTGAACTCTCTTCTGTCTCTCGAGCAGTGGGATCATGCGTTTAAACTCAACTCGAGGCATTTGATGTTATTTGCGTCTGTGTTGTTGAGGGTTCGCAGACGACTTGCGCCAGAGTCATGCCAAATGTTTACAAATAAATACCTCACCCGACAATAAATAATTTTTGCAGACGATACAGCAATCTTTATACAACACTGAAAGGGTAGAGGTAGAATTCTCCTTGTGCACATCGTGGAAGCAAACCTAGCGATGGAGGTACATCTCCACTCATTTTCAACTTCGGGACTAGATGAACGTGAGCGGCCAGGTCCAGGACCCAGCGGCTTTATCCACAGCAAAGATCCTCCGGAGCTGACTGACTGAATATGAGGCTCGGCGGGCCCCAAAAAATGCCAGATGTCTTTGGAGAAGAGATATCTCTTGCCCATGTCGGGAATCGAAACATGATTCCAGCTGTCCAACTCATAGCCCCGTCGCTGTAATAAATTATGGAACCACTAATACTGAAACATGACGCCTTAAGTTCGTAGCAGGCCTGCATTTTGACCATTCATTTTTGTTTATTTTAATAAGATAACCAACATATTACACAAATACATAAAATGCATAAAACAAGAGAGATTTATTTAGCCCTACAGTGTTTTCCATGATGACAAACAAAAACGGCTACCATATGTAGGGGTAAATAAGCAGTACTGTTTAATGCATGTTATGTATTTTTGTACTGTGCTGCTTATTTATTAAGCAAACGTCTATTTTTTACCTTCCTTTCACAGAAGCTTTGTAACAGATGTCACTTTACATACGATGTTCTCTCTGCGCTGTGGTGAAATCGAACTGTCGCCCTTGACAGCGTCAACTTTGCCCTAACACATAAATACAATATATGATTATCCACGATTACAAAAGGACACGTACAGTCCAGTCAAGGCTAATACCCAGACCCAGTAACCCGGCGCACCGCACACCGTGAATTCAAAACGTAATTACACACACTCAGGCTGGCCAACTTAACCAGGCTTATAAGGTTGTAAGCGAAGACATGGCTGACTGTTCAGTTCTTACATAACATAAAATGAGATGGAAATATCACAAATAGTGGAAAGGAAGCCTTCGTTACCTCTTTCAGGTCATATACGAAGCATCTTCAAGGTCACAAGGACAAACCACAAGCACCTTCAACCGTGATAGACGGAATTCTGGTCAAGTTTCGAACATAGTATCCACGGAATACAGGCTCAGAACAAGTAAAATTATGGGTTTTTACGCCGGAAAGATTCATACTGTGGTGTTCTGGGTTACGACGATATTAAATTTTATACACTCCGAGTTTTATTGCTGACGCTGTAAATCTAAACGTTACGAATCGGCTAGACCCACGTCGAGCTTCGGATTCCACTACCAGGGTAAGCACTCACGTACTTGCCCCTGCAAATCACTACAGAAAACAACAGCTATCATATCAAATTAGGAGGGCATTTGTCAAATACAATCATCATTCATCGTATACGAGGCTGCAGCCGTATTGCACGGTCTACCGTTACCTTACTGAACCTACTGGACTCCTGTCATTCAACAGGCATAGCAGCAGAACAGGTTGGGCCCAACTCAGTGACTTATTTTGGGATCTGAGGCAAGTTTTCATACTTTTGTTAGGAGAAATTAGCTTATGTTAGCGCCATAACACTGTTTCCGATACTTCTCCTTCCACTTCATACGGTAACGAGAAAATAAGACAAGAAATAAACATACACAGTTTAAACACTATTAATAAAATTAGAGGCAGGCTCGAGAATTGATCTCCGGACCTAATTTGGCCACAGAGGCACGATTATTGTTCTGTAATAGGACACGGTCCAGGGTTGTCATTAGTCTTCTTACTGGACACAACACCCTGAGGCAATGTAATGGGGCTGAGCAATAACCCCATTTAAAGTAAGTGTCGTACTGAGGAGGAAACCTCACTTCATGTTTTGTGTGCGTGTGGGGCCCTGGCTTCACTCAGACACTCATATCTAGGCTTCTTTCTTTTTGGACCCTGAGGATATTAGGAAACTAAATATATGGGCCATCTGGAAATTTGCTAAAGGAACAGGGGTCCTCTAATTTAGTAACAGAACATGGGGCACAAAGGGCCTGTCCTAAGGCCTAGGTACATCGGACCCGGTAGACCTCGAAACCAAATACCATTCATTCATTCATAAAATTACGGTGAATTATAGACGCAAGTGGACACACAATTTATTAGATACGGATGAACAATACACACACTCCGAAGTTTGTGTATGAGAAAACACAGTCGACTGAGAGGCCGGAGAGATCAACGTCCACGAAGACTGAAGAAGCCTAGAATGTTTCACACGCTGTTACTACTATGACGAAATCAGCTCATAATATGAACGAATTTACATACGTACTAAAGAAAGTGAATGCAATCCAGACAGTTTCTCTTGTGTTACACGCGCATATCAACTACATTCATCACATTATACCTTTCAAATGAAAGTCTCTCATGTGTGGTAAGAACCTTCACCTTCATCTCATCGCTACGGCTTTTACCAGAGCTGTTCTTTTCCACCGTAACGAGTTTACAGTCTGTGCCAGGTAACTCGCAAATACGTCGGTCGCTACAGAGGTCGCGATTCACTGACCAGTCAGGCTTTCAGAACCAATTAACTGCACGTACCTCCATGGGGCAGGGTCATTGAAAAGTTAATAGGTCCTCTGTTAGTCGAGAACTTCCCAGCATTTTAGGATCCCCGAAGGTCCATTACGGTCTTCACAAAGGTCTGTTACTTGTCCCTGTCCTGGGCGAGATCAATCCTGTTCACGCTGTATCACCCTGTTTACGGTCTATTTTAATATCATCGTCTCGCCTTCGCTATCTCCCTCACGTTTCCTCACCAAAACCCTGTAATCGTCCACTTGCAAATTGAGGGTACGCCCTGCTGTCATAACAGGCACCCACCCGCGATGGTCTGGATTTCAAATACAAGAATAAATATTTTAAAAAAAACTTATGTAATACTCATTTATCGAGGAGTGCTGCGAAATGCAGCATTTCATAACAATTTTGTAACGTTAAAATACTTTTTCACTTAAATGCAGCTAAAATGTTGACCCCGTACTGTACCTGGTTTTAAACGCAGATCAAAAACCAACCGCACGTCGCAAATGAAAATTACATATTAATGAAAAATTGAGTACCATTTTCAGCCCCCAAAAGTCAGAGCAAATTAATGGATGAAAATACGAGCGGAGGGTAGATACAATTTGGAAACTATGGATTCAATGCCAAAGTTGAATAACATCCGGAACCATCAAGTGGAGGGCAGAAAGGAGGAAATACTAATTTTCGCATGCAGAAGCAGTTAAAGATATACAAGAAGAATACTATATCGAATTTAACGTCAAGAAAGATCCTGCAATTTGTTCATATAAAAAGACACCAAACTGCCTACACAAAGCATGACCTACAAACAGGTCGAAGGAAACATAAAATTCTCCTCCGTTTAGGCTGGATCCTAGTCTAGACAGTTAAGTGATTTTCTCATAAAAGATTTATAGAACTCACTGGGGCTCCAATCCCTCCTGGGTTGTAGTCACAGCACAAAAGCTGTAAAGAACTCTTAAGCACCAAGAGGGCAGGCAGCTGATGTGTGCCATATGCTGTACAGATTGAGCAGTCTCGCAACAGACCTTCAGAAACAGATCTGTGGGAATTTGCATAAAATTTGTAATCGATGCTTGTTACATAAATGGAGACATTCTACAGAACGTGGGAATCAAGCGACTCGACTTTGTTTTCATCCTAAAAGCTGAAATGAGTCTTTAAAGACATTTTGTTTACACATGCATCAAAAGCTTTATTATATAACAATAAACCAACACTTCTAATTAATCTGATTCCAAAAAGATTTAAAATTTCTCTTTCGGTAACTTGCATAGATCCGCAGACGTCTGTTTGTCTTTTGCGTAAATGTAAACAAGTTGGGAAATACACAAACCGTAACAGTTTTGTTGCGTTCGTTTCATTTTGTTCAATTGTACATTTCCAAAACTGTCTGACTAATGGAATCAGTGTACTAGGCACAGGACGTTTGTTTCGTTTTCCTTTATAACTCGAGTCATGAACGATTTCAAGTTCTAAATGCGGGCAGGAATGTGTGCAGGTCCTGTGGTGTCCAGTACTGCAATCCATTTTCAAAAATAAACTGGACTGAATCAACAAATGTTGCACTAAGCAGTATAAAACTTCATTATAATTCGTGATTTCAGACTTCTGCCGCGACGTAAATGAGAAGTGCGCTCTTCTGCGTTATTACGCAGCCAGCTGTGGTAATTTCTTGCTGACGTTTCGGGACAACCAATCGGTCCCATATTGTCCCGAAACTTTGGTAATGAATTACCACTACTCGCTGTTTAATAAGCCACAAAAGCATAGTTTCATTACAGTTCCTTCAACCGATCTCAGATCTTTTCATGAGCACGGACAGACCAGCCCTGACGTCGTCCCTATACCTGAATAAGATACGCCTTGAACAGCAGAGATTAGCTCCACGAATTCGCAACTTTGACACTTGATCCTGGTCAACTCTTCACTTCACTTCCCAGTCTATTTATCCCCCGTGAATAGAGCCCGCGGTACACATAGGGTAGGAGGCTGGTTAGAAGACAAGAGTCGATATGGACGCCTGGATGATGACAAAAATGCCTGTCTGTACTTCGATCATACCTGAATCAACGACTGCTGTAAATATGTTATCTGGACACGAGGCTTTGATATCTGAGGGTCTGATCTTCCCAAGGTCATGTTAACTGTTCTACTGGGCCAATCAAGCTCATCAGGAATGACGGTGCTGAATTCAGTTCGTAATTCCTTCGTTAATAACAGCACTTGGCAGCATGTAATCTCACTACTCCTTCCATTGCTACGTGTCTGTTTCAAAGAACAGGACCTATTTTATAAATCCTGGACACTTTCATTCAGTGACTAAAGAAAACCACTTAACACTACAAGACAGTGGTTGTACCGGTCAGGACTCGAACCACGAACCTCTCGAATACAAGTCAGAAGCATCACCGCTTGAGACAAATATATATGAAATTTTTAGAGTGATCGAGTACACTCAAATCGCGTTTTTGGGCACTGCAAACAAAGGAGAGCAAGAACGCCTTATGTAGAAATAATATGTCCGCCTATGACGTAGTACTAATCAGCCCGTTAACAGATTATGACTGTGCCAGAAGATTAAACTGAATTATGAAACCCAATGAACTGAAGAAGGATGTAGACCAAGCTACCAAAACGTCATGTCGTCTATATCAGCGTTTCTCAACCGCCGGGCAGCGGCCCGGTACCGGGCCGTGGCATCAATTATACGGGGCCGCGAGAGGTTCTCCTGGAATTTGTCATTTTAGTTTTCTAAGCAATTTTCGTGAATAAATGTTTTATAGTGGAAATATTTTGAGGAGAAAAATATTCGTGAATGTGTCGAAAAACTCAGACCCAGATGTTGGCCTGAGGAAATCACAATTTGCTGCAAGATTTCATTAGCCCAGTGTTTGATAATTAATTTAAATGTAATTTTATATTTGTCAACATGCCACACCGTACACATAATTGTACTAATACTCTTTATGATTATGCCATAATTAATTATTAATACTTATGTTAGTTTAATGTATTAAATTTAAAAAAATGGAAAGGTATTTACGAGTAAATTTGTTGGGACCAGGCCCTCGTCTTATGAAAAAAGAATTTACCGGGCCGCGGTGTCACAGAGGTTGAGAAACACTGGTCTGTACCAACAACGTATCAGTGGAAAATTTCAAACTTAAACATATACACAAAGAAGTCTATTTTTGAGGCGTAATGACCTACAGCTTATGAAACTTACGGCGGGCAATTACATTTAGCAACCCGCAATACCAAACATGGAACGAAAATACCATCCATACTTAATACAAATGTAATACACACTGCATATAGTGTCAACGAAATGTACTTTCAGCGCTTTCGTTTACTGTGATTTTTTACAGGCATCTTGCACGTGCCGCACACGTGACGTGCGCAAGCAGCATGCGGCTCGCCAACCGGGCTTTAGTCAACCCCGTTATAACCGTACCAAATTACAATCAGTACACAGACTTACGCATCTGTGGACACCTTTCCGTTTCAAACTGTAATTATTCATCAGGTTTAATTCTGTACCAAAATTCACAAGACAAACTTCACAACTTCGGCCTCTGCGGTTCTCACCTACAACTGTGGTCATGCGGCTAAGTATTCGAGAGATCCCGGTTAAAACCCGGACGCCGGCTATCGTGGCTTAGATTTAAAGTAGTTTTCCTCGGTCCCTCCGGTTAATTCCGCTACAGTAATTGAAACTGGATTATAAACGCTTCCTTTCACATCGCTTCTTGTTCACTACTCACTAATTATACTGCTATTTGTTCCCATATAGCCCGAGCTACTAAAAACCTCATTAATCATACCAATTAAGAAAAAAAACTCCGTGGCCTTAGTCCGCACGCGAACTATACCGACAGAGCGGCCGCCGCCGGTCGGCGAAGTTAGTGCCAACTTTTGCGGATAGAGGGGTGTCACGTGGTCAGCGCAACAGGTC
>Ga0123353_10019337_pt1 | contig 10114 bp, 5 predicted proteins | sample TergutLab28metaG_3_FD_92763 | JGI IMG/M metagenome (GOLD analysis project Ga0123353, IMG submission 92763) | Labiotermes labralis P3 segment gut microbial communities from Petit-Saut dam, French Guiana - Lab288 P3 | ecosystem: Host-associated > Arthropoda: Insects > Digestive system > Gut ...
TAAGGGAAATTACATATGCGCTACGCTTATTCTGCGTTTTGACCACCCCGTCACTTCGTGACACCCCTCCCCAGAGGGGAATTTAGCTTCGTTTCTTGTAAGAAAAACGGAATTAGGGGCTTTTTTTGCGGTTTGTACTTTTAGACGGCGGATATATTATAAAATATTAATATAATGGAAAAGCCTGTTGACGGTACCGCCGAAAAATTTATAGACAATACTATAGAAAAAAAACCGCGGCTTTCGCAAAAAGCCTTTTACTTTATCGTTTACGGCATACTGGGCGCGGCGATAATAGTTGTCGGAGTGCTAATCTATTTTAAGTATTACGCCGATAAGCCTAAGCCGCAACCTCAAAACTATCTGTATACCTTTCCGCGCGAGCCGCATTCGTCGGCTAACCCTGATATTGCGTGGGAGTTGAACGCCGGGGGGAGCGGCGAGGACACAGTTAAGGACGTTTATTTTTATAACAATAATTATTATATGTTCGGGACGACAACCTCATTTGACTTCGATTTTACCAATATGGAGGAATCCGGCCAGAACCTTTTTATCGCAGTCGCGGATTATACCGGAAAGCTCTTTTATACTAAGGTTTTCGGAAGCAGCGGAAACGACGAATTCGTAAAAGCACGGATTTTTAAGGACGGGTTTTTGGTGCTTGCTAACACCGACAAGGGCGACACAAAATATGTTCTATATTACATAAAACTCGGAAGTTATTCTATAACAACCAAAGAATACGATTCGCTCCTCAATATAAGCGCGCTCGACCTGTACGCCTCGCAAAATTCGGTGGCAATAGTGGGGTATAATTTAGACAAGCTAATTAACAAAGGCTCTTTTATCGTGACGGTGCTGGACGGGGATTTGAACCTGTCCGAGACTTTTACCGTAAACCGCCCGGCATCAATGCGCTATCTCGATATTTTCCCCGCCGCTAACGGCTATGTGCTCGCGGCTGCCTCCCGCGAAGCCCTTAACGACTTTGCAACACTGATAACTTTACAAAAAAACTCCTTGCCCACATACAGCGACTACAAGAGAACCGAAAGCTATGTTCCGCTTAGCGTTACGCCCGACGACAAGGGCGGCTTTATTTTTCTTATAGGGGGGCAAAAGCCTGCGCTTGCGCTGATAAAAAGCGACAAAACGCTCTACCGCGCAGTTGATTTGCCGTTTGAGGCGGGGCCCCTAGGCGGCGCGCTTATTCACGACGGCAAGGGAATAACAGTAATATGCAACTACGCCGCGGTCTCGTCCGCCGCACGCTACAATTACGATTTGACCGCATTAACCCCCTCTCCCGCAGGCTTAGGCGATTTGGGGCGCGTAATTGAGACGGCGGAATACGGAAAGAGCCTTGCGGTTTTGTCGAGGACTCTTGACGGCGAAAATATTCTCGTCACGGTAATAAACACCGACACTATGGCGGTTATATTCAAAAAGAATTTCGGAGGGCCGGGTTTAGAAAAGCCCGCGACCGTTTTTATGGACGCGGGGGGCGTGACGTTTTTTGGCAACAGCTACGGTAAGGGCGGTGACGTTAAGCATAATTACGGGCAAAGCGACGTGTGGTATTTTAGGATAGGGAGTTAATCCCATTTCCCGTCGGCTTCGCCGACACCCCTCTATCTTAAAGGGGAATTATTCGGCTAATCCTTGACGCCTCTTGCTTTGTCGGTAACTTTTTGGGCGGGGGAGTTTTTGTGGTAAATCGGCGGGTTAGACCACGCCATAGGGCACTCGTCCGGCGGCGCGTCCAAAAGCCTGCGCCCGCCGTTTTTGCCGGACGGCTCATCCGGCGTTTTCTTTTTGAAAATCCCTATTACGTTTTTTGCCGTTTGTTTAAGACCCAAAATTCTTTTGTACCTTTATGCTGTTTTAATAGTATAACACAAAATATTTTTTTAGACAATTATTTTGAAAGTAATTTTTATACTAACCAACCTATTAAATCCGTCCTGCCGATAAGCTCTAACGCCTTAATAACCAGTCGGCGGTTTTGGGGCTTGCGGTACTGTAAGAGGGCGCGCTGCATAGCCTTTTCGGCAAGGTCACGGGCGACGTAGACTTCTTTCATAGTTTCGGGGTCAAGACCGGTGTAATACATTACGGTGGAGCGGGTGCCGGGCGTGGGATAAAAATCTTGAACTTGAAGCGGCATATAGCCCTTCTTTTTGAGGTAAATCGCAAGCTCTACCGCGTCGTTAAGCGTCGTGCCGGGGTGCGAAGAAATAAAATAAGGGACTAAATACTGTTCCTTGCCGCAGTCGGCGGACGCCTTAGAAAAAGCCTTCTCGAATGCCTCGTACGCCTTATGGGGCGGCTTGTTCATAATTTTAAGGACGCTGTCGGAAATATGCTCGGGCGCAATTTTTAACTGCCCCGAAACGTGGTGCTCGGCAAGCTCCTTAATGTATTTCGGGTCGTCGGGCAAAAGATAGTCGAACCTCACGCCCGAACGGACAAAAACTTTTTTGACACCCGGCAAGCTGCGGGCGCGGCGCAATATCCCGAAGTATTCCTTATGGTCGGGTTTGAGGTTGGGGCATTTGTTAAAGCCTACGCATTTGCCGCTACATTCAGACTGCGCATAAGGCGCTTGATTGTCACGCAAATGACAGCTCTCGGCTCGGTCACTTACATCAGAGTAAGCTCCGCTCACCGATAGCTGTCCTTTGCCTGCCGCTGAGGTGCCTTCTGCACAGTCTGATAATATTCCGCCAGAGTTTTTGCGCGGCCTGCACTTCTCGTTTTTTGTGCAAACCTTTCCGTAAAAGTTTGCGCTCGGGCCGCCTATGTCGTGAATGTACCCCTTAAAGCGCGGCGAGGCGGTAAGTTTTTTTGCCTCCGCTATTATGGAATCCGCGCTGCGGCGGCTTATAGCCCTGCCTTGATGATAGCTTAAAGCGCAAAAAGAACAGCTGCCGAAGCAACCTCTGTGAGAGTAAATCGAAAATTCGACCTCCTCGATTGCGGGCACGCCCTTTGTGTACGAGGGGTGCGGCGCGCGCTCGTATAGGAGTTCTGCCGCCGTGTCCGCTTCTTTTTCGGTTAAGGGAGCGGCGGGCGGGTTGACTACGACGTAACGGGTGTAGTCCTGCTTTTCGATAAGAATTTTGGGCGCGGGCGAATCCACATTAAGGGATGCCGTCTTGAAGGATTTGGCGTACGCCGTTTTGTCCGCGCTGACTTTAGAATGCGAGTGCAATATAATATAGTCGTCCCCCGCCGCACCGTTTACCGCCGCGCGGATGCCGTCGGGGGCTTCGGCAAGCTCCGTAAGGTACGCCGTACCCGCGACGTCGCGCACCTTTCCGAGCGGGATATTCTTGCGGGCGCGGGCGCAAAGCTCCCACATCGGGCGCTCGCCCATACCGTAAACCAACAAATCCGCGCCGGTATCTGCGAGTATCGACGGCATCACCTTATCCGCCCAGTAATCGTAGTGGGAAAGCCGCCGCAGACTCGCTTCTATGCCGCCGATTATCATGGGAACGTCGGGATAAAGGCGTTTTAAGGCGTTACAGTACACCATAAGCGCGCGGTCGGGGCGTTTGCCCTTAATACCGCCCTCGCTGTATACGTCCTCTTCGCGCGGTTTTTTGGCGGCGGTATAGTTGTTTACCATCGAATCAACCACGCCGGAAGTGACTAAAAAGGCATGGACGGGACGCCCGAAAACTTGATAATCCGCGTCCGTTACGGGTTGCGGGATAATGCCTACGGCAAAGCTTTCGCGCTCTATAAGCCGCGCGATTACAGCGTGCCCGAAAGACGGGTGGTCGACGTATGCGTCGCCGGATATTACTATGAAGTCTGCCGCGGCAAAGCCGCGGCAGAGCAATTCATTCATGCTGATAGGCAGAAACATTTAATTTACTTGAAGTATTCCACTCCCGCGCCGAAGATGTCCATAACCTTCTCGCCGGGTATGTTCTTAAACAAGCCTTCCGCTCCGCGTTCGGTATGCGCCATTTTGCCCAAAATTCTGCCGCAGGGCGAAATCAAGCCTTCAACAGCGTATGCCGAGCCATCGGACGCGCTTACCGCCGCATCAGCGAACTGCGTGCAAATACGGCCTTTTTTGCGGAGGTCCGCCATAACGCTTTCAGAGGCGATTAACCGCCCGTCGCCGTGGGTGACGGCGGTCATAAACACGTCGCCGACTTTAACCTTTGCGAGCCACGGAGAATCAACGGACGCCACGCGCACGGGCGCGAGCGCCGATATATGGCGGGCGGAATTATTAAAGTAAACTGTATTTGTTTCCGGCGCGATTTTGCCGTAGGGTAGCAAACCTAGCCTTACGAGCGCTTGGAAGCCGTTGCAAATACCCAGAATCAAGCCGTCGCGGACTTCCAAAAGTTCCATAACCGCATCGGCAACATCGGGCGAACGGAAAGCGGCGGTTATAAACCTGCCGTTATTGTCCGTTCCGTCGCCGCCCGGGAAGCTGTCGGAAAAAGCTAGAATCTGAGACGCCGAAACGGCGCGCGCAAGCTCTTTCAAGGAGGCTTTCACGTCTTCCGCGCTACGATTGCGGATAACGAAAGTTTCGACATCCGCGCCGGCTTGTATGAACTTTTTGGCGAGGTCGTATTCGCCGTTTCCGCCCGGCAAAACAGGTATCAAAACCCGCGGGGAAGCAATCTTGACGCCCTTGTAGGGTTTGTAGGTAATCTTGTTAAAATCGGCCTGAATGATTTTTTCCGCCTTAGCACCCGAAATGGGGAACACTCCCGATAAGGTTTTGAGGTGTTCCTTTTCGGCCTGCGCGACGGATGTCACATTCTCACCGAAAACAAAATTGCTGCCCTCCGCCTCGCCGATATATTCGGACGTGAACTCGGAAAAGCCGGCTAAGTCGCCCGCCATAAGAATGTCGCCTAAGCGCGGATAGAACAAGTCCTCGGATTTTGCCGCGAATTTGAAGCCGAGGCCGCTGCCGAAGCACGACTTGGCAATAGCCGTTGCCGCGCCGCCGCCCTCGACGACGGTGCAGAATTTGATTTTACCCGATTTTATTTCCTGCGACAGCTTCTTCATAAGCGCCGTAAAGAACTTAAAGTCCGGACAGCCCGACGCGGAGCGCGGTAGTTGAATCCTGTACACCTTCGCGCCGTCGTAAAGCACGTTGGTTATAAGTTTTGACATTTTTGCCGTGTTTATAGCAAACGACAACAAGGTCGGCGGCACGTCTATGTTTTCAAAAGTCCCGCTCATCGAGTCCTTGCCGCCTACCGAGGCAATCCCCAGCCTTAATTGCGCCGTTAATGCGCCAAGTAATGCGGCAGTCGGCTGTCCCCAACGCGCGGGGTCGGATTTTAACCTTAGGAAAAACTCCTGGAAGGTCATATACATCCCGTCGTACGGCGCACCCGCGGCGCAGACCTTGGCGACCGACAGCAACACCGCATATTGCGCGCCCACAAAGGGGCTTTCGCTCATAAGATACGGGTCATAGCCCCACGACGCGACAGTCGCGGTATTTGTATCCGACGGATAAACAGGTATTTTTGCGGCAATCGCGAGAGCGGGGGTAAGCTGCTTTTCGCCGCCTAACGGCATAAATACCGTACCCGCGCCCGCCGTAGAATCAAAGGTTTGCCCCAGTCCCTTGGTTGACGCTATGTTAAGCCTTTTCAGCTCAACGCGCAAAGCGGCGGCGTAATCGCCAGTTTTCAGCTTCGCGGCGGCTTCCTTGGAGGGCTTGTCCAGATATTTAGGCGCTTTGTCTTTAATCAGCGCGTCGGCTTCCTGCCGCGTGCCGTTAGAGGACAACAGGCCGCGTTTAAGGTCGACGATAACGCGCCCCTCGAATTTTATTACCATACGGTTAGTGTCGGTAACGGTCGCCACAGCCGTAACGTCAATGTTTTCGGCGGCGCAAAGCTCGCGCATCGCCGCCAAATCACCTGCCGCGATGACCGCAGCCATACGTTCTTGTGACTCCGAAATCGTAAGCTCGGTGCCCGAAAGCCCGCCGTATTTGACTGGGATGACGTCGAGGTTAATGTCTAAACCGTCGGCAAGCTCGCCTATCGCGACGCAGACGCCGCCCGCGCCGAAGTCGTTGCAGCGCTTAATTTTGCGCGACGCCTCGGGGTTGCGGAAAAGCCTTTGAATCTTGCGGCCGGTAATCGAATCGCCCTTTTGAACCTCGGCTCCGCAAACCTCCATGGCGTCGGCCTTCTGCTCTCTCGACGAGCCCGTCGCGCCGCCGCAGCCGTCGCGGCCTGTTTCGGCGCCGATTAAAAGGACTATGTCACCGGGTACGGGCTTGGCGCGCACAATGTTCTCCTTCGGTGCAGCTGCCACTAAAAAGCCGGCTTCCATCCTCTTGGCGACATAGCCGGGATGGTATATTTCGGCGGCCGCACCCGCGGCAAGGCCTACCTGATTGCTGTAAGACGAAAAGCCTCTCGCGGCTTCGCGGGTAATAATCCTTTGGGGAAGTTTTCCCGTGAGGGTTTTATCTATCGGCGCGGTCACGTCCCCCGCGCCCGTTATGCGCATCGAATGGTAAACGAAAGCCCTCCCGGAAAGCGGGTCGCGTATTCCGCCGCCCAAACAAGTCGACGCGCCGCCGAAAGGCTCGATTTCGGTCGGGTGGTTGTGCGTTTCGTTTTTGAAGTACACGATATAATCCTTGACGCCCTCGGTTGTTTCTACCTTGGCGTTTATGGCGCAGGCGTTGACCTCATCCGATTCGTCGAGCGCGGGCAGCTTTTTGCGGCTCTTTAGCTCGCGCATACCCATAGTGGCTATATCCATCAGGCAGGGGTACTTTTCGGGGCGGTTTTTGTAATGCCGTCTGAACAGTTTTTTATATTCCTTGTAGGATTCCTTTATCTCGGGAATATTGGTTTTGAGCTTGATACTTTTCAGTTCCGTCCAGAAAGTCGTGTGGCGGCAGTGGTCTGACCAATAGGTGTCAAGCACCTTGATTTCGGTTTCGGTCGGCTCCCTGCCCTCCGCGATAAAATATTCCTGCACAAACAATATGTCGTTTAAGCTCATCGCAAGGCCGGTTTCCTTATGAAACGCCGCCATGCCCTCTTTATCAAGCGCGCGGAAGCCTAAAATTTCTTTGACGGGCTCGGGCGGCGAGGTTTTTTGTTTGAGCGACAAAGGCTTCTCGCTTGCAGCGAGCCGCGAATCCACCGGATTCATAAGGTAGGATTTGATTTTAGCGATATTTTTCGCGCCCGACACCGCATAAACTTGCGCACAGCGGATTTCCGGGCGCGCGCCCATGGTGATAAGCTGGGCGCATTGGGCGGCGGAATCGGAACGCACGTCGTATTGACCGGGCATATATTCCGCCGCAAAAACATCGTAACCATCAAGATTAGGGAGTTCTTTGTAATAGACGTTGTCGGCAGGAGGCTCCGAGAACACCGTTTGTACTACTGTGGGGAAATCCGCGTCGGAAATCCCTTCCGCATCGTACCTCAAAAAAGTCCTGAGGCTCGCTACGCTTTCGTTAAGCTGCAGGTTCAGTTCTTTTTTGAGCTCGTCCGTCGGAGCTAAGCTCCGCTTTTCGACAAAAACCCTTTTGACCATCTTAAATATTTTAACCTCCAAAGTTAAATTCAAATTACAAATCACAAATTACAAATTACAAATGAGGATTGGTATTATTCAATATTTTATTGTAATTTATAATTTTTTAAGCGGTTGAGCTTTCTCCGCTTCGCTCAGCTTGCGTTTCGCTCCGGTCGAAATGGCACCATTTTTCACATCTCACCTTTCACCTATATCATTCCTGTAAAACATCCCCTCAAACGAAATCTTGCGGATGTTTCGGTACGCCTTTTCGCGGGCTTCCTCGAGCGTGCCGCTTACGGCGGTTACGCCCAAAACGCGCCCGCCGTTTGTGACAACCTTGCGGCCAGCAAGTGCCGTCCCCGCGTGATAAACGGTAATGTCTTTATCAAACTCGCCATATGTTATCGGCAGGCCTTTTTTGTATTCCTGCGGGTAGCCGCCGGACGCAGCTATAACGCAGACGGCGCATTTATCGGACCATTCTATATTTATCTTATCGAGCCGGCCGTCAATCACGGCGTCGAAAATGTCCAGAATATCGGTTCTCAGAAGCGGCAGCACCACCTGCGCCTCAGGGTCGCCGAAACGCGCGTTGTACTCCAAAACCCTAACGCTGTCGCCGTCTATCATCAACCCGAAATAAATGACGCCCTTAAACGTCCGCCCCTCTCTCCGCATAGCGTTAATCGTCGGTAAAAATATTTTTTCGTACGCATAGGCGGCGTGGGCGGCTGTGTATTTGGCGTTAGGGGCGTATGTCCCCATACCGCCCGTATTGAGTCCTGTGTCGCCGTTCCCCGCACGCTTGTGGTCTTGACTGCTTATCATCGGAACGACGGTCTTGCCGTCGGTAAACGCCAAAACCGAAACCTCGAAGCCTGTCAAAAATTCCTCGACGACTACCGTTGAGCCTGATGTGCCGAAAACCCTCTTGACCAAAAAATTATCGATTGCGGCCTCGGCTTCGGCAAGGTTTTGACAAATTACCACGCCCTTCCCGAGCGCCAAGCCGTCGGCTTTTATAACTACGGGGAACTTCATTTTCATTACCGCAATCCGCGCCTCGTATTCCGTATTGCAAACGCTGTACGCGGCGGTGGGAATACCGTACTGCCGCATAAGGTTCTTACTAAAAACCTTGCTCGCCTCTATTATCGCGGCGTTTGCGCGGGGGCCGAAAACCCTTACGGCGGTTTCTTTTTCCAGTCTGTCCACAAGTCCCATGGCAAGCGGGTCATCGGGCGCGACGACTACGAGCTTGATGTCCTTATGTTTTTTGACAAAAGTCACAATCTTATCGAGATCCGTCGCCTTAACGTCGGGGTGACAGTCCGCAATCTCCGAAATCCCTGCGTTGCCGGGGGCGCAATACAGCTTGCCGCATCTAGGGGAGTTTTTGACGGCGATGGCTATAGCGTGTTCCCTGCCCCCGCCGCCGATTATTAATACGTTAATTTTATTCATATCACCTTTCTTACTATATCCTTCACTTTGCATTTTTAGTGCTTGAAGTGCCTTATTCCCGTTATAACCATAGCGACATTGTGCTTGTCCGCTTCGTCAATGCTCGCTTGATCGGATTTGCTGCCGCCGGGATGAATAATCGCGGTTACGCCCGCTTTTGCCGCCGCTTCCACGCAGTCGGGGAAGGGGAAAAACGCATCGCTTGCCATCACCGCGCCGTGCGCATTTCCGCCGCCGTGTTCGATTGCCTGTAAGCAAGCCCAAATGCGGTTGGTCTGCCCGCCGCCTATACCTACGCTGCAATTATCTTTGGCAAGAACAATCGCGTTGGACTTGGTGTGCTTGACGATTTTCATCGCAAATTTAAGCTGCTCGAGTTCCGCGTCGGTCGGCGCGCGCTTGCTGACTATTTTTATACCTCCATCGGTAAAAAGCTGTGTGTTGTAATCTTGAACGAGCAGTCCGCCCAAAACCTTTTTCATTTCACGCGAGCCCGCGGGGACGGGCGCGTTAATACTTTCTAACTTTAACAGCCGGATATTAGGCTTTTGGGCAAGTATTTCAAGCGCGTCGGCGGTAAAGTCGGGCGCGATTACAATCTCGATAAAAATCTTAGAAATCTGCTCGGCTGTTGGCTTATCTACCGCGCGGTTGGCGGCAATAATACCGCCGAAAATCGAAACGGGGTCGGCGTCATGCGCTTTTTGGAAAGCTTCCGCTAACGTCCCCGCCGTGGCGATACCGCAGGGGTTGGCGTGCTTGACGGCGACTATGCAGGGCTCAGAGAACTCGCGGAGCATATCCAGCGCGCCGTTAGCGTCGTTGATATTGTTATAGCTTAGTTCCTTGCCGTGAAGCTGTACCGCCGCCGGAAGCGAGCCGGCAACTTCAAAAATTTCCTTATAAAAAACTGCGTTCTGGTGCGGATTCTCGCCGTAGCGCAAATCCTGCGCCTTTTCGTAGGCGAAGGTTATATGTTCGGGGTATCCTATGCCTAATTTGCTTCCGAAATAATTGGATATGACCGAATCGTATTCGGCGGTGTGGGCAAAAACCTTGTACATCAGATAAAGCCTGTAATCCTCGTCTA
>Ga0123353_10019338_pt1 | contig 10114 bp, 5 predicted proteins | sample TergutLab28metaG_3_FD_92763 | JGI IMG/M metagenome (GOLD analysis project Ga0123353, IMG submission 92763) | Labiotermes labralis P3 segment gut microbial communities from Petit-Saut dam, French Guiana - Lab288 P3 | ecosystem: Host-associated > Arthropoda: Insects > Digestive system > Gut ...
ATACGTCCCGAATCCCCTTGAACGACCAGTGGCAGATAGGGGCAGAGTGAGACAGCCAATTCGAGATCCTTATCCTTGGCACGCGAGACAAGCGAGGCGAGCACTGATTGGATGGTTGCGACAAGGTCAAAGGGTTCGGAGTCTATACTCAACTTGCCCGCCTCAATCTTCGAAAAATCAAGAATGTCGTTGATGAGGAAAAGCAGGGCGTTGCCCGAGGCATGAATCAGTTGCACATATTCGGTCTGTTTTTCATTAAGCGGAGTCCCTGTAAGGAGTTCCGATAAGCCAATGACCCCATTGAGCGGTGTGCGAATTTCATGCGACATGTGGGCAAGAAATTCGCTCTTTGCCTTATTGGCTTTTTCCGCCGCGTCTCTTGCTGTTTCCAGATTTTGCGCATATTTTTGCCGGTTCCAGAGGTTAATCAGTCCTTGTGCAAGGAGCGTCAAGTGCCGAATGTCAGAATCGGTATAAGACATCTTTTTGTTGCCAACACCGAGAATTCCAATCGGCTTGTTTCCGTCCATGATCGGGATATTCATGTGGGAATGGACTTCGTGATGCCCTTCTGGAAATACCCGAGTCCCCGGTAACTTGAACATATCTTCATGGATGACCGCCTTTTTTGTTGTAAGACATTCCGTTAACACATGGGAAAGCGTGTGCGGCGTGCCATGTTTGGTTAGGGTCGGCAATGTACAAGACTGCAACTGGTCGAGGACACATGAACGGAACGGCAATATATCTTTCGCATGTTCCAGTTGTACGACATATCCTATTTCACTGTCGGTCAATGATATCACCGACTTGATCACAAAATCGGTAACTTCCAGTTCTGAATGTTGCGTCATCTGTGCCAATTTCAGCAAGGCGTTCGACCGTTTCCGGTCTTTTGTCTGTTTGGCTTCATGTGCTTTGAGTTCGCGCAGGTCACGTCCATAAGCGGCAATGATGAAACCTTCTCCCTGTTTAACGCGGACCAGGGTAACATCACAAGGAATTTTTATGCCATCAAGAGGTCTCTGAAACAACCACTCGTAGCGTTGAAGACCTGTTTCAAAAGCCGCCATAAAGTTTTCACGTTTCATTTCCACGGATAGCCGCCCATTGGGCTGATATTCCGGCGACAATTCAGTAAACCGTTCGCAAAGTTCTTGTTTATTCTCAAATCCCGACATTCTGACCGATTCTTGATTGCAGTCAATCGTTTTGCCGGTCATATCAAACAGTACACACGCCACTGGTGTCATATCCAACATAATTGCGGCTCGTTCGTCTGCCGCTTGTTTTTCGGCGAGCATTATCTTTTCCTCACGGAGGTCGCGGGCATAGCCTACGGCGATATATTTATCACCCTGTTGCACACGAACGAGTGTAACCTCGGCGGGGATCGGCGTGCCGTCCAGTTTTTGGTGCATTGCTTCAAAACGGTTGTATCCCGTCTCTAATGCTACCTTGATTTGTATTGCTGTTGCATCGATTGAACGTTGTCCGTTTGGTTGGTATTCCGGGAAAATTTCAAAAAACCGGTTGAGGTATTCTTGTTTGTCCTTCATCCCGAACAACCTGACCGCCTCCAGATTGCAATCAATGGGTTGGAGTTGTTCATTCCACAGGGTTGCGAAAAGCGGAGTGGCATCGAACATAATTTGGGTACGCTCGTCCGCTTCTCGCATTTCAGTGAGCATTCTTTTTTCTTCCCGCAGGTCGCGGGTGTAGCCAACGATGATAACATCGTTCCCCTGTTGTAGGCGGGCAAGGGTAACTTCAGTCGGGAGCAACGTACCATCAATTTTTTGGTGCATCCATTCAGTGCGAAAATGTCCTGCCTCACGTGCTTTTTGGATGTATTCTTTTGCCTTTGTCGTCGAGCAACTTCCGTCGGGCTGATATTTCGGCATCATTTCATAAAACCGATCACGATACTCCTGTTTGCTGGAAACACCGAACAATTTGAGAGTTGCCAGGTTACAGTCGATAACGTTGTAGTCATCATCCAAAATGGAACAGCCGAGCGGAGACGAATCAAGCATAATCCTAATCCGGTCGTCCACTTTTCGCATCTCGGCGAGCATCCGTTTTTCTTCTCGCAGGTCTCTGGCATAACAAGCGGCAATGTATTTATCATTTCTCTTCACACGAACTGCCGTAATTTCACATGGGACCGGTGTTCCATCAAGTTTTTGGTGCATCCATTCGATTCGAGTGTATCCCGTTTCAAAGATATTTTCTAAGGTCTTATTAAACTTGTCCAATGTGCGTTGTCCATCCGGCTGTATCTCCGGCGAGAGTTCAAAAAACTTTCTACAGAATTCCTGCTTGCTTGGCATGTCGAGTAGTGTGTGTGCGCTCGTATTACAGTCGAGGATATTTCTGTCGGCATCAACAATGGTGCAACTCAACGGTGCTGTGTCAAGCATAATCGCCGCCAGTTCGTTTGCTTTTTTTACCGCCTGCTCCATTTCGTAGCGTTCGGTAATGTCCAGCAAGATGAAGATGATTTGGATTCGTGTTCCGTCAGGATCATTGACAGTGGATGCGGTGAAATCAACCCAACGTGTTTCACCATCCTTCCGCCGAACGGTGATATCATGGCGGTGCTGATCGATATCCCCCGAATAAAAACGTTCCCGAACTTGTATAAACTGGGAATCTGTTTTCGTGTGTTCGTCGAAGATAGTATCCCAGAGGCGTGCTCCAATCAATTCTGATTCGGAATAACCGGTCAATGTCTGGAACGCGGCATTGGCAAACGTTGCTATTCCATTGGGATCGGCAAATGCCATAGGGGCATTTCCTCCGGCGATGATGGTCTGCATTTTCAGTTCGCTTTGTTCCAAATCACGCGTCCGCTCATCGACCAATTTTTCCAGACCGCTACGGTACAGTTCGAGGGCTTCTTCATCTTCTTTTCGCTTGGTAATGTCGCGGATGATACACATCGCGGAAATGATTTTCCCCGAAGGAGACATCATCGGATAAGCGAAATGTTCGAGCCACATGCCTGCTTTTGTTTCTGTCGGCTGTTCATAGCGAACGGATGACGCGGTTTTTCCGGTCTTGAACATCGTTGTCGCCGGACATCCGTCGCACACATGGTCAAGACATGACGTTACATAACACTTTTTCCCCACCAGCGGCAGATGTTCAGGATACATCGCGTCAAATACAGGATTTGTCTTGAGGATGGTGTGGGTGGGGTTAATGACGAAAACTCCTTCTGAAATGCTCGCCAAAACATCTGTGATAAACGACTCCTGTGATTTTGCAATCTCCTCTGCGGTGATCCGTCCGGTAACATCACATTCATAACCTAACGCTCCGACAACATTGTTTTGTTCGTCGTGGAGCGGAAGAAATTGGATTTCGGAAACGCCGCCAAACCGAGTAGGGACGATAATCTGCGAGGAGTTGCCGACGAGCGCATGGTGAAAAAGTCTGGCGGGTTCGGGATCGTTTGCAAAAAAGGCATCAATGGTCTGACCGATGGCTGTTTGCGCATCAAATTCGGTACGGTGTTTGATATTTCCAACGACCAGCGTAATTTTCGCGTTTCGGTCAACGGCAATCATGGACATATTGCCGTGTCGTGCCATTGCGGACAGTAGGAGCAGTTCGGGTGTTACCGAATTTATTGCCGATGGCACATCGGGAGCCGCCTTATCGTAACCTGGAAAATTCATAGAGAACGGTCAACATTTCAAATAGACCCCACCATTGTCGCACATGGACAAGCCTATGTAAAGAGACATGAGCGGCGAAGCACTAAGGGCGCAACGTTTAATCATTCTACTGGCAAAAAACACGATGGTATCACACCTTTCCTATTTCAGGACGTTGGGGAAAGGATAGTGTGCGTTTGAAATTAAACGTACCGCAACGATGTCGCCAGATCGGTGCACACTTACGATGCCCCGCCGCTCTTGGGGATGTGGTATAATACATCTGTTCAACTTTTTTCGCCAACAATGCAGTCCTTTACTCTCGACGGTAAAACCTACAACTACTATCCGCTCGACTCGCTCGGCATTGATCTTACCGGGCTCCCCTATTCCATTCGGATTCTGCTCGAATCCGTGCTACGGAACTGTAATGCCCCCCAAAATGGAGTACCGCAGATCACGGAACAAGACGTAGAAAATCTTGCCGGTTGGAACGCTCAAACGCTTGCCAACATTGAAGTTCCGTTCAAACCTGCGCGGGTCATTCTGCAAGACTTTACCGGCGTGCCTGCCGTTGTTGACCTTGCTGCGATGCGTTCCGCCATGTCCCATCGCGGAGGCGATCCTGAGAAAATCAATCCGCTCATTCCGGTTGACCTAGTGATCGATCACTCCATTCAGACCGATTTTGCCGGTGCGCCCGATGCTCTCGATAAAAACGTTGCTCTCGAATTCGAGCGGAACAACGAACGTTACGCTCTGCTCCACTGGGGGCAAAAGTCGCTCACCAGTTTTCGTGTCGTTCCGCCATCGGTGGGAATCATTCATCAGGTCAACCTCGAATTCCTCGCCGATGTGGTTCATTGCTGTGAAACTATCCTCACCCCAACCCTCTCCCAGAGAGAGAGGGGACAAGGTATTTTGCTCTATCCCGACTCCGTTTTGGGCACCGATTCGCATACGGTAATGATCAACGGCTTGGGCGTTCTCGGATGGGGAGTTGGCGGCATCGAAGCCGAAGCCGTTATGCTGGGGCAACCTTATTATATGCTTGCTCCGCAAGTCGTCGGGATGGAACTCACAGGTTCGCTTCCCCTCGGTGTGACCGCCACCGATCTTGTTTTAACGCTGACGGAAATTTTTCGGAAAGAAGGCGTTGTCGGCAAATTCGTTGAGTATTTCGGTACAGGAGTTGCTCCGATGTCCGTTGCGGATCGGGCGGTATTGGCAAATATGGCACCCGAATACGGCGCAACGATGGGCTTCTTTCCTGTGGATGACAAGACGCTCGAGTTCCTCCGCCAGACAGGACGCGATCCGCATCAGATCGCCATCGTCGAAACGTATTGCAAGAAGCAACATCTTTTCAGGTCGTCGGAGTCGCCGACTCCGCAATACTCCCAAATGCTGACACTTGATCTTTCGGAAATTGAACCGTGCGTGGCGGGTCCCAAGCGCCCGCAAGATCGGATCCCACTGTCCAAGTTGAAAGCGTCGGTGAGGGCGTTGATGACACCATTGGAGCCGTCATCGTAAGAGAACGAAGTAGTCTTGGTCGTGAAATCCGTTGGGAAGTGATTCAAACTTTCCAACGGCGGTGCAGCCACCAATACTGTTCGGGACACTGTCTGATGCCTGATTCCAGAACGTGCGTGAACCATTGCGTAATCTCTTTGGGGTTTTGAATGTTCGGCGGTGTGTCCAGCGGATCGAAAATCTCCCTAATGTGCATCTCGAAATGCAACGGATTAAATTGCGACTCCACTTCATTCCGCCGAGAGTAACACACAACGATCGGCGCATTGAATTGGAGTGCCAGCACGGCAATCGCCTTAAATGTCGAGGCGGGTTTATCAAAAAAATTGACCATATATCCCTTGGCTCCTGCCGATTGATCCACGAGAAACGCCATCAATCCGCCCTCACTCATAACACGGGTGATTTCCGGCGCACCGCCGTTTTTGGAAATGAGAAATTGTCCCGTCGATTCCCGAAATTCCTTGATAAAACGGTGCAAATACGGATTGTCCAATGTTCGAGCAACGGAATGAGACGGATACGTCAAAACGCCGAGTGAGAAACCTCCAATTTCAAAATTGCCGAAGTGTCCCGTTACGATAATGACTGGTCGATCTTGGTGTAGCAGGCTCAATAGCGGTTCGGCATTGACCAGTCGGATGTGGTCCGTCCAGTTGAAGTCTCGGATTTTCCTTCGGGCAAGAGCCACCTCGACTCCCATCAGGAATAGGTGTTCCCACATGGAACGAATGATGGCATGACGCTCTTCGTGATTAAGTTGGGGAAAGGCAATTTGCAGATTTTCGTGGAGTAACTTTCGGCGAATCGGCAAAACCTGCGTGAAGACAAATGCCAGTGAGTGCGCAAAAGTTTTACTCGCATCCAAACTCAACGATTGGACAACGCAGAATAAAATTCTGACCAACAGGTAAACAATGTAATCGCTGATCCGGCGGGACATGGTGGGCAAACCTACCTTGACGCATACATCACAATCCTCTACGATAACACTATCATAACCTTTTTCGGCTTGCGGAACAAGTCAGGCAATTTGCTCATTTCCGACAGATTCGATGGACGATTATAGTTATTTCATGCAAAGGGCACTGCAAGAAGCGGCAGCGGCAGCGGAAGAGGGGGAAATTCCCGTCGGGGCGGTCATTGTCAACGGGGATCGGCAGGTGATTGCTTCGGATCACAACCGGCGTGAGCAACTCCGTGATCCGACGGCACATGCGGAGATGTTGGCTATCACACAGGCTGCCGAAGCATTGGGTTCATGGCGGCTTGACGATTGTACACTCTATGTAACGCTTGAACCGTGTCCGATGTGTGCCGGAGCAATTTTACAGGCGCGGATTCCAAGAGTCGTCTATGGAGCGGACGATCCCAAGGCGGGAGCGGTGCAATCGCTATATCGTATGCTCAACGATGTCCGATTGAATCATCAGTGTTCGGTCGTGTCGGGCGTTCTTTCGGAACCATGTGGTAATGTTTTGAGCCGGTTTTTTCAACAGCAGCGGGCATTGGGGAAAAAATGAAGAATATGTGGGGCACTATTGACACCCCCCCTTTCACGCAATACAATTTTTACTAATTATATTAACTGTGGAGAATAGAGTTCCTGTTCTCGTCCGCTTACGCCCCGATGAAAACTATTTTTGGTGTTCCCGTTTCGCCCGGCATCGCCATTGGAAAGGCGTTTGTCCAGACAACCGAAGGATTCCGAATCTCCGAGCAAACAATCAGTGCCGACGCGTTTGAAGCCGAAGTTCGACGTTTCCAAACTGCCGTTAATCTTGCCAGAGAAGAAATCATTCTTAATCGGGAAGCAACCAAAGCCGCACTGGGACAAACCTTTGCGGATATTTTTGAGGCGCAGTTACAAATCTTAATGGAGCCGGTACTCCAAGATGAAATGGTGTCTCTAATCCGAAACCGTTTCTTTTCTGCCGAACATGCCGTGACTGTGGTGATGCGGAGAAACATGGATGTCTTCAGGCATATAGAAAATACGTATATTGCCGAAAAGGTCAATGATCTTCTGGACATTGAAAAACGTCTCCTTCGGCTCCTTCTCGGCGCGAGAAAAGAGACGCTCGGTCAATTAAGTTCACCGGTCATCCTGCTCTCGAACAATCTGATGCCCAGTGAAACGGCAAATCTGGACAAACGGTTTATTCAGGCAATCGTAACGGAAAGGGGAGGTGCCGTCGGGCACACCGCTATTCTAGCGGCGGCTCTCGAAATTCCCTGTATCGTCGGAGCCGGGAAATTTCTTGACGATGTTGACGGCGGCGACATCATCGTTGTTGACGCTAACAGCGGTTGCGTTGTGATGTGTCCCAACGAAGAGACGTTGGTTAGATACCGACGACTCCAGGAGATGGAAACGAGCAGAATCGAGAGTCTTGACTCCTATCGTCATCTGCCCGCCATCACGAAAGATGGCACGACCATTACGATTCACGCCAATATCGAATTTCCCCATGAAGCCGAGAATGCCCTCCAACGCGGGGCGGAAGGTGTGGGACTATTCCGCACCGAATTCTTGTATCTGGTACAGGACAAAGACCCGACGGAAGAGGAACATTTTTCGGCATACAAACACGTTGCCGAAACGATGCAGGGACGACCAGTTGTGATTCGAACGTTTGATTTCGGCGACGACAAGCAGTTGGAACGGATCAGCGACGGTCGGGAATATAATCCGGCACTAGGAATGCGCGGCGTGCGGTTGGCATTGAAACGTTGGGCATTGTTCCGTTGTCAACTCCGGGCAATCCTTAGGGCAAGTGTGTATGGAGATGTGCGCGTGATGTTTCCACTCATCTCGACGGTAAAGGAATTCCGACAAGCAAAGCGCACGGCAATACAGGAAACCATGGACGAACTGCGAGAGTCAGAAATTCCTTTCAACCAAGATATTCCGGTGGGCATGATGGTCGAAGTTCCTTCGGCGGTCGTTATGCTGGACAGATTTTCAGAGGATGCCGACTTTTACAGTATCGGAACGAACGATTTAACACAATATACATTGGCGGTGGATCGGGGAAACAGTAGTGTCAACCATTTATTTAATGCGGATGATCCGGCGGTGTTGCGTATGATTTGGCACACCGTCCATGTGGCAGGTCGAAATTCAATTCCGTTGTCGATCTGTGGGCAAATTGGGGCAAATTTACAAAATATCGTAACGCTCATCGGACTGGGTATTCGGTCAGTCAGTTGTTCACCGAACAGTATTGCTCGGTTGAAACAAATGTGCCGACATGTTTCCCTTGACGACTGCAAAATGATTGCCCGAAATGCGATTCGGATGTCCGAAGCGAAAAACATACAGGACTACGTCAAAAATTCCTTGCAAAAAGTTGCCCCGGCGTTGTTTGAAACAGAAGAGTAAAGAGGGACCGCAATCAGCACCGTAAACTTGCCCATGCTACCAGTCCCAGAATGATTCCAGCGATGATGGCTTCACGCATTTCCGGTCGCATAGGACATTAGTTGAACACTTTTATCTTGGCACTGATCCTTGACGGGAAAAGGAAAAATGGCTACAATACCCTCTGTAGTCCCGTAATGATAGCAATTTTGATGTTATGGGAACAAGTCTATCATAGTTCCACGGTGCCCTTTATTGTTCGCCCTACGTCCCATGCCGATTCGATTCTTTTGCGAACACTGCCGACAAATGCTGAAAATTGGCACGTCCAAAATGGGAAGCGTAGTGGACTGTCCCCGTTGTCATCAATCGGTCGTTGTTCCGCCATTCTCTGCCCCACAAGCGGAACAGTTGTACCAACAGTTGAAAAACAAACAGCCCCAAACTCACGCTGAGCAAGAAACACCTATACCGCCTGTCGCGGAGGATACCCTCTCCGAACCAACTTTACCGGAATCGGCACTGGACGAACTAGGCGGCAACATCGACGATGCCGATTTAGATCGATGGATCGACGAACTCTGGACAACCAACCCGAAAAATCAGCCGGAATCCTCACAGGAACAGTTGCCGAATCCTTTTCCCCTCCCTATTCCATCAACGGACGATATTGCTCTCCTCGCCCTGCAAAAACGTTTCAAACTGACGGTTATGCTACTCTATGTTTCCTCAACCGTTACCTTTTTCCTCGGTCTTGTTTTCGGTTTTTATACTTACGATCGCTTTGCTCCTTCCCCTCCTCTCCGGCACTTGGCGGGTAGCGTTGCCGAAGCAAATGAAGTAACCGGAACGCTTTACTTTTTCAATAAAAATGGGGAACGCCAACCAGATGTCGATGCCGTGATCATTTGCTTGCCGAAAGATCGACAACCGAGTCCATTACTCCCCTGTCAAGGTTTGCTTCCTGAAGAACCAGTGAATAACGATACCGCACAAATGATCCATGAAATGGGCGGGAAGTATGGAAGAACCGACGCTACGGGGTCCTTTACCTTTCAACATCAAGAAGGAATACGGTATTTCGTCATGATGATTTCTGCCCATCAAAAACACCCCAGCGGCGGAATGAAGCCCAGTGTCCTTCAGAACTTGCAGTACTATTTCCGCGATCCCGAACGGCTCGAAAAAAATTGTTTTAGAATTGATGAATACGAATGGTCGAACGGTAAACATTCGCTCCGGCATACGTTTGACTATGAGGAGTGAACGTACCGCCTCATTGATAAGATTTCTCGTAAGGGATTGCAAAAGCGAAAACAAAATGATAAAACGAGCACTCCGGTGAAGAGGAGGCAGCAGTGCTGGAGAGCAACTCGCCAAGGAATAACCGGAGCGCGGAAGCCAATGCTTCGCCTCAATGTGCCGAAAGGGCATTGAGGCTTTTATGCAGATGCCTAAAAAAACTCATGTCCAAATCGCCAAAAATTGGGGCGAAAGGACTGAAAGACAGTATTAGAAAAATCAAGTAGACCGACAAGACTCACGCCGC
>Ga0123353_10019340_pt1 | contig 10113 bp, 8 predicted proteins | sample TergutLab28metaG_3_FD_92763 | JGI IMG/M metagenome (GOLD analysis project Ga0123353, IMG submission 92763) | Labiotermes labralis P3 segment gut microbial communities from Petit-Saut dam, French Guiana - Lab288 P3 | ecosystem: Host-associated > Arthropoda: Insects > Digestive system > Gut ...
GCGGCGATCTCGATGCTGCGCAACGACTCCGAATAGGTTACGCGGACCTGCCGAATCTCCGGCGAGATTCCACGCGAAAGCCGGTCGATCTCCCGCGCCATAGCGGTTTTTTTCTCGATGCTGTGGGAGGATGGCGGCACACGGACCTGTGTTGGGCCTTTCATGACCGAAGGTTTGGCCGGGATTTCCACCTCGACGCCATTTCCTTCCGCGTACCTGGCCAGATCGCTTGCCAGCGTCAGCAGGGTGTTTTCAGTGAAGTCGTTCGTGTATGCGTAGAAAGTCTTTTCTTGAAAGAGGAGCCGAATTCCGATCCCGGCGTCGGCGCCAGAGACCACACGCTCGATCCGTTCGTCCTCCAGCAGCAGGTTCAGCGACCGGACTTCTTCCCGGAACAGTTCGCCATATTCTCCGCCTCTGGAGAGAAGGGCGCGAAGAATCCTTTGCACGGGCAGATCCGCCAGCTTCCGAACGGCGGCCAAGGGGTCTCTCCTTCCTTTTCAACTGGCATATAAGTGTATAATAAACGTTCTTGTCCTGCTTGGAGGAGATCAATGAAAAAACATGCCATCACGGGGATTTTGGTTCTCTTCCTACTTGTCCTGCTTGCTTCCAGCGGAGAGGCGGGTATCAGGGAAATCTTTTCGAGAGGCATCAAGCCGGCAGGCGCCTCTTATACTGATTTCCTCGCGGGATACATGGAGTACCGCGCAGGCAACCTCGACGCCGCAATGGATTTGTACCGGAAGGCGTTGAAGGCCGCGCCGAATAACCCCGACATCCTTTATGAAATAGCAAGCGTACAGGTGAAGAAAGGGCAGGTTTCGGATGCCAGGGAAACGTTGCGCAAGGCTCTGGTCGCGGACCCGGCGCACGGCGACGCGCGTTTCCTGCTCGCCGGGGTTCTGGCGACCACCGGCGACAGGACCGGGGCGGTGCGTGAGTATGAGCGTGTGATCAAGGATAACCCGCGCAACGAAGACGCCTATCTTCACATGGCGACTATGTACGCGGAGCAGAACCAGGTTCCCAGGGCGGAAGATATACTGACCAACCTGATCGAGAACAAGCCCGATTCCCAGTTTGGGTATTACTACCGCGGCCGGATTCGCGCGGCGCAAAAGGAATTCGATTTGGCGCTGGAAGATTTCGACAAGGCGCTGCGGATATCTCCGGGTTTTGGCGCGGCGCTTTTGGATTCCGGCGCGATCCTGGAAATGCTCGACCGGCCGGCGGAGGCTGAGGAGCGTTACCGGGAGGCGTTGAGAGGTTCCCCCGGCAGCGCAATCCTGCGTGAGCGGCTTGGGAGGTTGCTCGTGCGGGAGAAGAAGATCGACCAGGCTGTGAACGAATACGAAGAACTCAAGAGATTCTCTCCCACGAGCGCGGATGTCCGGTCAAAGCTTGGGTTTTTATACCTGGAACGTGACATGCTCGACCAGGCGATTACCGAGTTCAACTTTGTCCTCAAGGTAGAGCCGGACAACATGCATGCCAGGTTCTTCGTTGGGGTGGCCTATGAAGAAAAGAAAGCCTACAAGGAGGCGGCGGAAGCATACCGCCTGGTGCTGGAGGATGCGGCTCTCTACCGCGACGCGCAGATGCGACTTGCCCTGGTTCTCTCGCGTGAGGACCGGTTCGACGAGGCGATCAGCGTAGCGAAGAGCCTGCAGCAGAAGTATCTTGAGGACATCGACCTGCTGGTCTTCATGGGCGGGCTGCTGGAGGAGGCAAAGCGGTACGAGGAAGCGCTGGCGCTTTTGGACGAGGCGACGAAGAAAGCGCCGGATAACGCTACGGCCTGGTTTTCCCTGGGTGTGGTCAACGACAAGCTTGGCCGGCTGGATGACCTGGTGTCCTCGATGGAGAAGGTCATAGCCATCAACCCGAAAAACGCGACTGCCCTCAACTACCTCGGGTATACATTTGCCGACAAGAACATGCGGCTCGACTATGCGGAGAAGCTGATCCTGCGCGCGCTGGAGGAGCGGCCGGAGGACGGTTACTTCATGGACAGCCTCGCGTGGGTGTATTATCGCCGCGGCGACTTCGCAAAAGCCGAGCAGGTTCAGAAGAAGGCGCTTGCCCTGGTTCCCGACGATCCCGTCATGCTGGAGCACATGGGAGATATTCTGTTGGCTCAGGGTAAGCATAGCGAGGCTGCGCTGAACTACGAAAAGGCGATCGCCAAGGGACACGAGAAAAAAGACGATGTCGAGGGAAAGCTGAAAAAAACCAGGAATGCGGGGGCGCCCGGTAAGTGACCGGGAGGAAGGCGCGCGTTTGGGCGCTGCTGCTTGCGGCTTTGGCGGTCCTGGCATCCGGATGCGCGTCGTCAAATACGCTCCTTAAAGATTCAGAAGCGGCGCAGGCGCGGGCCTTCTTCGCCTGCATTGCGGAAGAGGCGGCTTTTCCGGTAACGGCTTCATTCTCCGGTATCGCGCGTTCGGCCGGACGTGAGCCGATGCCCTTCATAATTGGCGTGAACGCCGCTTCCCCTTATTCCGAGAAACTTGGGCTTTACGAACCCATGGGCGGCGCGGTTGCGTTTCTGGTGAACGACGGCAATGTAATCTCGATAACCCGGGGACCGATGGCCGACCTTGCGAGGCTCAATAAAGATAGCCGGATTGCGTTGGAATCCGTTTCGTTTGGGCGGATCTTGTCGGGAGCGCCAGGGAATGAAGTTTCCGGGGGCGGCGAGGCGATGCTTGGTGAGGATGGCGGCTGGATTCTGGCAGACGGACGCCAGACGCTCTTTTCGGATCCGGCCCGCAGCTTTTTGGCGAAAGCGGAATACAGGTTTGGAGGCGTGAAGGTGACGGTGGAGTATCCGGGCAGATCCGTTGCGCCGCCTCAGGCCATATCCGTGGTGGTTCGGGGAATGAACGTTTCGTTGCAGAGGGACCCGTAATTTGAGAAAGCGTTTGTTCAGGAGGTTCGCATTCCCGGTCCTGCTTGCTGCGGTGTTTCTTGCGGTCTCAGCGGCGGGGTGCTTTGGTCCGGGCGGAAAGTCGGCGGAAGGGGAGCCATCGGCATTTTCCGATGTTCCGGCTTACGGCGATTCGATCATAGAGGGAAGCATCGGCGACGTAAGCGGGTTCCTCGCCGCCGTCACTTCTGATTCCGCTTCCCACTCAGCCGCCAAGTATGTATTCAACGGCCTGGTTCGGTACGACAAAAACATCGAGTTGACGGGCGATCTCGCCGAATCGTGGGAAGTATCCCCTGACGGGAAAAAAATCATCTTTCGTCTGCGCGATGGAGTCAAGTGGCACGATGGCGCGCCATTTACCTCTGAAGACGTGCTCTTTACTTACCAGAAGATGATCGATCCGAAGACCCCAACGGCATACGGCGAGGATTTCAAACAGGTCAAGAAAGCGTATGCTCCCGATCCGCTGACTTTCGTGGTTGAGTACGACCGGCCCTTTGCTCCCGCTTTGTCTTCCTGGGGGATGCACATTCTCCCCAAGCACCTGCTTGAGCAGCACCCGGACATTTCCCGCAGTCCGCTGAACAAGAAGCCGATTGGGACGGGGCCATACCGTTTCACGGATTGGAGAACCGGGGAAAGAACCGTCTTTGACGCCAACCCGGATTACTGGGACGGGACGCCGTATATCGCCCGCGTGGTGACGCGCGTCATCCCGGATCTTGCGACGATGTTTCTGGAGTTGAAATCCGGCAAGATCGACCTGATGAACCTGTCGCCGCTTCAGTACACCAGGCAGACGGAAACAAGGCAATTCAAAGAGTCGTTCGAAAAATACAGATACCTTTCCTCAGGCTACACATACCTTGGTTTTCGCTTGAACCATCCTTTCTTTGCCGACCGCAGGGTCCGGCAGGCGATCGCCTATGCGATCAATAAAAAGGAAATCATAAACGGCGTCCTCTTCGGGTTGGGGGAGGAAGCGTCAGGTCCATATAAACCCGGAACCTGGGCGCATAACCCGAACGTGATGAGGTATGAGCATGACCTGGCCAAGGCAAAGGAACTGTTGGCCCAGGCCGGATGGGATCGTACAGACTCTACGGGCGCCCGGATCAACAAGGAGGGACGTCGGTTCGAGTTCACGGTGCTGACTAACGCGGGAAACAAATCGCGTGAGCAGACCGTGGCGATCATCCAGCAGAACCTGGCGGCGGTCGGGATCCGCATGGAGATCCGGACGGTGGAATGGGCGGCTTTCATCAACGAGTTTGTGAAGAAGCGCAACTTCGACGCGCTGGTCCTGGGCTGGAACATCACGCCCGATCCGGACCAGTACGACATATGGCATTCGAGCAAGACCGGGCAGGATGAGTTGAACTACATCGGTTATGTCAACGCCGAGGTTGATCGGCTCCTCGAAGAAGGGCGGCGGACGTTTGACAAGGAGCGGCGCAAGAAAGCGTATTTCCGTATCCAGGAGATCCTGGCGGAGGATCAGCCGCTCGTGTTTCTTTACTACCCGGATGCGCTGCCGGTCGTACACAAGCGGATCCGCGGCATCGAGCCCGCCCCGGCCGGTATCTCGCACAACTACGTGAAATGGTACGTTCCTTTGGAGCAGCACAGGTACAAATCGTTCCAGCGGTAGGAGGATTTAAAAAGGAATAAGATGGGCCGGTACATTCTCCGAAGGATTCTTATCTCCATCCCGTTGCTTATCGGGATCAGCATCATAACTTTTGTGGTGATCAACATGGCGCCGGGCGGCCCGATCGGCGTCGCTTCAGACATGAACCCAAAGGCCACGGCGGAGTACAGGGAGCGGCTGAAAATCTATTACGGACTCGACCAGCCGGTCTATGTCCGTTATATCCGCTGGCTTGGCCGGTTGGCGGTGCTGGATTTCGGCGACAGCTTTTCGCCCGACGGCCGGAAGGTATGGGACAAGATCAAGGAACGGATCCCGGTCACATTGTCTATCAACGCGTTGTCGATGTTGTTGATCTTCCTGATCGCGGTTCCGATCGGGATCTATTCGGCGGTGCGTAAAGGGTCCGTATTTGACCGGATTTCCACCGTGGTTGTGTTTACAGGTTTTGCCATTCCAACATTTTGGCTTGCCCTGTTGCTGATGATCCTGTTCGGAGTGCATTTGGGATGGCTGCCGATTTCGGGGCTCGTGTCGCTGGAGCACGACACCTTGTCGCTCCCGTGGCGGATCATTGACAGGGCGGAACACCTCGTTCTGCCGGTTTTTTTGGCCGCGTTTGGAGGGTTGGCCGGTATTTCGCGGTATATGCGGTCCAACATGCTGGAGGTGATCCGGCAGGACTACATCACGACGGCGCGAGCCAAAGGGTTGCCGGAGAAAGTCGTTGTGCGCCGCCACGCGGTGCGTAATGCGCTTTTGCCTGTCATCACCATCCTGGGGCTGTCGATTCCAAGCCTGCTGGGCGGGTCGGTGATTTTCGAGACGATCTTCGCTATTCCAGGGATGGGGCAGCTTTTCTACCAGGGAGTCATGTCGCGCGACTACCCGCTCATCATGGGAATTCTCACGATAGGCGCTTTCCTTACGCTTTTGGGAAACATCCTTGCGGATGTGGGCTACGCCATTGCGGACCCGAGAATCAACACGGGGCGCGAGGGATGAGCGGCCACTCGATGCTTGCGGACACGTTGCGGCGGCTGTTCCGGAATCCGCTTGCGGTTGCGGGGGCGGTGATCATCCTGTTTTTTTTAGCCATGGCGTTATTTCCAAAGCTTTTCTCGGCGCATGATCCCAACAGGATCGATATTTTGCGGATTTTGGATCCGCCGTCCGCGCGGCACCCTCTGGGTACGGATGATTTGGGGCGGGACGTGCTGGCGCGGATGGTATACGGCGCCAGAATCTCGCTTTCAGTCGGCTTTGTGGCGGAGAGCATCGCCATCGGCATCGGGCTGATCGTGGGGCTTTTGGCCGGGTACTATGGCGGGCGCACAGACGCGGTACTGATGCGGTTTGTGGACATCATGCTTTGTTTTCCGTCTTTCTTTCTGATCCTGTCTGTCGTCGCTTTCATCGGCCCTTCCATCTGGAACATCATGTTTATAATCGGGATCACCGGATGGATGGGGGTGGCTCGCCTGGTGCGGGCCGAGACGCTGTCGCTCAAAGAGCGGGATTTCGTGGTGGCCGCAAGAGCGCAAGGGGCGGGAGCGGCACGGATCATGTTTCGCCACATATTGCCAAACACGCTGGCTCCGATCCTGGTGGCGGCGACGCTTGGGGTGGCTGGAGCGATCCTTGTCGAGTCGTCCCTTTCTTTTCTTGGGATAGGGGTTCAGCCGCCGACGCCGTCGTGGGGTAACATCCTGACCGCCGGTAAAGACAATATCGAGTTCGCGTGGTGGCTGTCGCTGTTTCCCGGTCTGGCGATCTTCCTGACGGTGCTTGGGTACAACCTTTTGGGAGAAGGGATAAGGGACGCTGTGGACCCGCGGCTCAAAGGGCGGTAAGGGCGGAATGCGAAAGCCATGATGCTGCGCTTGAGATGCAAAGCATTTCGTGAGGTTTTCGGCAAAACCTCTAATGGCGAATCTGGTTCGGCGCATATCCAAAAGCACAAATATTTCGTATGGCAAACGCGCGATTTCCGCGTTTTCGCGGGCGCCCCGAAATCCGTAATCACGGTGTTGGTTCCTGTTGGCGTTCGCTAGAGCGGCTCGTTGATTTCAAAATTGAATAAGACATAGGCAAAGGACGCGCTTGTGAAGGATGTTCCCGGAGAGGAAACGGAACGGCTGCTCACAGTGAAGGATTTGAGCGTCTCCTTCGACACGGAGAAGGGGAGCGTGCGCGCGCTGTTTGGCGTTTCCTTCTCGATGATGCCGGGAGAGACGGTCGGGCTGGTTGGTGAGTCCGGCTGCGGCAAGACTATTACGGCTCTTTCAGTCCTGCGGCTGCTCGCGTCTCCGCCGGCGAAGATGGATGGCGGGCGGATTTTTTTCAAAGGGCGCGACCTGCTTGCGCTGCCGGAGAATCAGATGTGTGAAGTGCGAGGCCAGGAGATCTCGATGATCTTCCAGGAACCGATGACCTCCATGAACCCGGTGCTTACAATCGGAGAGCAGGTGGCAGAGGTTTTCACGGCTCACAACATTTGCGGGAAGAAGGAAGCGGCGGAGCGGGCGGTCGAATGGCTGCGGAAGACGCAGATGCCCGATCCGGCGCGGCGTGCGAAGGAATACCCTCACCAGATGAGCGGCGGCATGCGGCAGCGGGCGATGATTGCCATGGCGCTGGCGCTTTCTCCATCGCTTTTGATAGCAGACGAGCCTACCACCGCGCTTGATGTGACGATTCAGGCGCAGATCATGGAGCTTTTGCGGGAGATGCGTGAGCGTGAGCGTATGGCGGTGCTGCTCATTACTCACGATCTGGGTGTGGTGCATGATTTCGCGGACCGGACGGCAATCATGTATCTGGGGCGGATCGTGGAGATCGCGCCCACGCGGAAGCTGTTCGCTGGCCCGATCCATCCGTACACACAAGGGCTGCTCGCCTCGTTGCCGGGCGCAAGTCATGGAGATGGGCTGCTGCCGTCGATCCCCGGAACGGTGCCGGATCTTGCGAACGTCCCGCCGGGGTGTCCCTTCTCTCCACGCTGCCAGCATCGCCAGGAAGCGCTGAAGCGCTTTCTTTCAGGGAATACCTCGACAGACGAGTTGCGGGATTGCGACCGTGAGGATCCGTCTCTGTTTGAATTCTCACCTGGTCATTTGGCCGCCTGCCATTACCGACGCAGAGTTCCGGGGGAAGACCAATGAGCGGCGAAGATAATCTTTGCCGCCCCGACACGAACGAGGCGTTGCTGGAACTGGCAAATGTTTACAAAACATTTCCTGTGCGCGCCTCCTTTTTTTCATCGGAGGATGTCCGTGTCCGCGCTGTTGACGGGGTATCGCTGTCGCTTCAACCGGGAAAGACGCTTGGGCTGGTTGGTGAGTCAGGTTGCGGCAAAAGCACATTGGGGAAGCTTGCGATCCGGCTTCTTGATCCTGATTCAGGGACTATCCGGTTTGAAGGAAAGGACGTGACGCGGCTTACGGGCGAAGAGTTGCGCGCCATGCGACGCCGGATGCAGATCATCTTCCAAGATCCGTATTCTTCTCTCAATCCACGGATGAAGGTACAAGACATCGTGGGGGAAGGTTGGTTCGTCCATGGGCTGGCTCGCGGGCAGGAGTTGCGGGAGAAGGCTGTCTTGCTGTTGGAGCGCGTTGGGCTGACGGCTGAGGCGTGCAGGAAATATCCGCACGAATTCTCCGGCGGGCAACGGCAGCGGATCGGCATTGCCAGGGCGATCGCGCTGTCTCCCAAACTCATAGTGGCCGATGAGCCGGTCTCGGCGCTCGATGTTTCCGTGCAGGCGCAGATACTCAATCTGCTGAAAGAACTGCAGGAAGAATATGGGATGGCATACCTGTTCGTATCGCACGATCTGCGTGTCATACGGCATGTGAGCGACCATGTGGCGGTAATGTATCTGGGAAAGGTAATGGAGTTTGGGCCGTCGGAAGAACTCTTCTGTCAGCCTTCGCATCCGTATACGCGCAGCCTTCTGTCCGCGGTTCCGATGCTTGGGAGCGCGCCGATGGAACGCATAGTTTTGTCAGGCGACATTCCAAGCCCGATCGCTCCTCCGCCTGGCTGCCGATTTCATACGCGCTGCTTCATGGCCCGCAAGATTTGCTCAGAGTTTTCTCCGCTTCTGCGGGAGGCCGCCCCTGGCCGGTTTGTCGCTTGTCACTTCGTTTGACCGGAAAGCTACGGCAAGCCTTTTCTTGAAGCGGGAAAATGGTTGTGTTAAACCTACGAAATCGGATAAAAAAAAGTATTTGAGCAGCCTGGCCGCAGATTGAAGCTGTCGGATCAACAGGTCATCATACTGCTTACTCTTGCGGTTTATACGGTTTCGCAAGCGGTATGCTCTTGGTCCGCAGCCTGATTTGTACGTCAGACGTAGATGGAGGGTTAGTTATGAAAAGCAGATTCAGCAGGGCGGGATTTCTTGCGGTACTCATGGTTGTTTTGTTGCCGTATAACCTCTACGCGGAATGTGATTTCTTTTTGATTGAACCGTTGGTGTTTACCGGCAACACTATACGAGTTGGCGATGTTAAAGTGCCGCCAATAGACAAACTTGTGCAAGGGTGTACGTCTAAAGATAAGTTGTCAGGTTTGTTTGATATAGTAATTTCTGAACATAGGACAGGCGACAGAACTATATATTACTTTATGTCGGGAGAGGACGGTAATAAGGTAAGAACCAGAACTTGTAAGGAATATATATTCGCAATAAAAAAGGGTATGACCGTTAAAACAGAAAGAGATCACAGGTTGGAATTGTCGTTTCGCAGGATTTGCGGAGTGCTTAATGCGTTATCGAATTCAGCTCCATTCAAACATGATTATATCGATGCCAAAAAGAATCTTTCTGTTGGGGCATTGCCTGTAATTCTTCTTTCAGCGCCGATGGGTGAAAAATACGAGAAGCTGGTTGCTGATAGTGAAAAAGAAGTAAGCTTTGAAGGGTATTTGAAGGATAAAAACAGCCTTCTTAGTCTGGTAGACAAGATAAAGAATAATCCTGAAGGAACGTATTTGGAAACCTGGTATGGGGATTCTGAGGAAGACGGAAATGGTTTTTGGTTAGAGCTGGAAATTATTGCGAAAAGTGATTTCAATAAAGATGGTTATTCGGATTTTTTGGTTCATGTCTTAAAGATATCAAATAGAGGCGTGTGGTATGATTCGGATTTCATCCTTCTGTCTTCAAAAGATCACTCAAAGAAGCTATATGATGTCTATGGCAATGGCTTCAGTTGTGTGTATAAAGACAAGGGTTATGTTTGCAGTGATTCCTCAAAAGATAAAGCCTTGCCATCATGGAGCGCTTTTGAATAACGCGGACTTCAATTGACAAGGGCGGCTTGTTTCGCTCGAGATTCTCTCCGTCCGGGTGCGCTCATATGCCGTCCTTACTGCCTGCCGCAATACACCGGACATCACAGGGGGGCTTCTCCTTCGGGCCCGCCTCGCTCACCATCCCTGGCAAAGCAAAGTCTGCAGGTCTTCCTGGCGAAAGCCTCCCTGCTTTTGCTGCGGAAGACATGCACCCTCAGGAGAA
>Ga0123353_10019341_pt1 | contig 10113 bp, 9 predicted proteins | sample TergutLab28metaG_3_FD_92763 | JGI IMG/M metagenome (GOLD analysis project Ga0123353, IMG submission 92763) | Labiotermes labralis P3 segment gut microbial communities from Petit-Saut dam, French Guiana - Lab288 P3 | ecosystem: Host-associated > Arthropoda: Insects > Digestive system > Gut ...
CTAACGGGCCGTATTGACAAGGGGCTGATGATTTTAGTGGGTGTGATGGATACGGATACCGAAGACGATGTGCGGTATATGGCTCAAAAAGCCCAAGACCTGCGTATCTTTGAGGATGACGCCGGAAAGATGAACCGATCCGTCAAGGACGTGAACGGAGCGATTTTAGCTGTCAGCCAGTTTACACTATGCGCGGACGCGCGGGGCGGAAGGCGGCCGAGCTTTGTAAAGGCCGCCAGACCCGAAAAGGCCATTGAACTGTATAACCTTTTACTCGCTATATGGCGGGACAGCGGCTTGACGGTAGAAACGGGTGTTTTTAGGGCGCACATGGAAGTCTCTTTAGTGAATGACGGCCCCGCTACCATCCTGCTGGACAGTAAGAAGGAGTTTTAGGCCGCATGGAAGTTGTAAAGGTCGTCGCAGGGCCGTTTGCCGTTAACTGCTATATTGTGTACAGGGACGATCGGGAAGATTACGTCATCATAGACCCGGGCGCCGATCCCTCCCTTATATTAAAAACCGCCGGTAACCGCATCCCGGCCGCCTGTCTTTTAACGCACGGGCACTTTGACCATATCGGCGCGCTGACGTCGGCGGTGTTTTTGGATGTACCTGTCTATATCCATCCTTTGGACAGCGTATACCTGCGGGATCCGGCGCTGAACGTTTCTGAACAGTATCCCCCGCTGATCACGCTGCCGTTTACGCCCCGCTTGACGCAAGAAGGCGGCGCGGAAGAACTGGCGGGGCTCCGCTTTGAGACGCTGCATACGCCGGGGCATACCCCCGGCTCCGTTTCTTACCGCTGTGAAAACCACCTTTTCACGGGCGACACGCTGTTTCGCAACGGCTATGGCGCTACCGATTTCCCGGGAGGTAATTTTCACGACTTATGCGCATCCTTAAGGCGGCTGCTTCGGCTGCGGGATAATCCTTTTATTCATCCCGGGCACGGGGAGGAATGCATGTTCACGGATATTCGCAGGTCCTGACGCGTGAAAACTGCCTTATCCACGCCAACACCTCATTTTACGGCAGATATGATGGAAGTCATACGGCTGTTCTTCCCGGACGCGGAGCCGACGCCGGAGACCGATGCGGACATAAGGCTGTCGCATCGTTTTGATACAGAAAATGAATATTATACTTGTGAATTTTCAGGCGGGGGCAGAACCGTTCATCTAAGCGCGCCTAAGGGTATTAACGACCCTGTGGGAAGCAAACGCGCACAGAAGCGGCTGATAAAGCATACCCTTTACACGCTTTTAAAAGAAGTAACCGGTGTACACCCCCCTTGGGGAAGTTTAACGGGCATCCGCCCGACCCGGCTTTTCTACGAGCAGTTGCAGCAGTCCGGCACGCCCGAAGCGGCATGCGAACGATTGACAAGCCTTTTTGATGTTACCCCCGAAAAAACGGCGCTGCTTAAGCGTATCACGGACACACAAAAGGAACTGCCCGCGCCCGACAACCGACACGCGGATATCTATATCGGCATCCCCTTCTGCCCCAGCCTGTGTTCCTATTGCTCCTTCTCGTCGGGATTATTGGGAGACGGCCGGCGCGTGACACCTTATTTGGACGCGCTTGAAAAAGATATGTGCCAAACACGCGCTTTAATGAACGCCCTATCGTTTACACCGCGCGCGCTGTATGTCGGAGGCGGTACGCCCACATCGCTTGATACTGCCGGGTTTAAAAGGCTCATGTATATGATTGACCGGTTTTTCCCGGACAGACAGGAAACATCCGTGGAAGCGGGAAGACCGGACACGCTTACACATGCTAAGCTTGACGCCATTCGTGACCGAAAAACACGTTTAAGCATCAACCCGCAGAGCATGAATGACAAGACACTGCGCGCCATCGGCAGAAACCATACCGCGCAGGAGACAGAGCTGGCGTTTGCACTGGCGCGCGACGCGGGGTTCGGACATATTAACGCGGATATCATCGCGGGTCTTCCAAGTGAGACCCCCGATGATTTTAATCAAACGCTGGAGGCCGTAGCCGCCCTTGAGCCGGAATCCTTAACCGTTCACACCCTATGTTTAAAGCGCGCCAGCCGTATGCGTTTGGACGCTTATCCGCTGCCGGACGCGTCCATTGTGTCGCGGATGATCCGCGACGCGGAAGCCGCCGCGCAAACGATGGGTTTACAGCCCTATTATCTGTACCGACAAAAATACGCCGCGGGCAACCTTGAAAATGTCGGTTACGCGGCGCGAGGTCATGCATGCCTTTATAATGTGAGTATGATGGAGGAAACGGCGACTGTGTTTGGCATCGGAGCGGGCGCGATGACCAAACGCGTTATTCAAGAAGCAAACCGCATTGAACGCGCCCCGTCTGTATCCGATATCGACACGTATATTAACCATATCGACCAAATGATCGCACGCAAGGCCGCGTTATGGGAGAATGTACAGCCAGTGGCTTCTACGGCAGTTCCGTCCGCATCCACATGATGTTATATATGGAAAACAGAAAAGGATAATAACATCGCAACGGCGCTTTCCTTGCAATCAAAGCCGGTATCCTGTACAATGGAGTCGGTTCGGAGGTGGTTTGATAATGAAAAAATGGGTTTATATTTTGACGGCGGTTTGCCTGTTATCCGCCTGCGCGCCGGCTAATACGTCGAATGAAGCGGGTCATCCCGTTGAAAGGGTGGTAAAGGTGAGCGAGGCTGAAGAAAAAAAGGGGCTGCCTGTTTTCGAAATCATTATGAAAAACGGCGACACCATGCGCGGAGAGTTGTACCCAGATACCGCGCCGCATTCCGCCGGTAATTTTATACAGCTGGCCAACACGGGCTATTATGACGGCTTGATATTCCACCGCGTCATTCCCGGATTCATGATTCAAGGCGGATGCCCAAACGGAACGGGTACGGGAAACCCCGGGTATTCCATACGCGGCGAGTTTGCTTCTAACGGCCATGACAACGCGTTGAAGCATACGCCCGGGGTGCTTAGCATGGCACGGAGCCAGCATCCCGATTCGGCGGGTTCTCAGTTTTTTGTCATGACAAGCAACTCCCCTCATTTGGACGGAAACTACGCGGCGTTCGGCAAGGTTTTATCGGGGATGGATACAGCCGAAAAGATTGTTAACCAAAAACGCAATGCAAGTGACAAGCCGTTGACTGATCAGGTCATCGCGTCCATCCGTGTGGAAACATTCGGAAAAGAATATCCCTTTGAACAACTAAAGTAATGGATTACGGCCAACAATACCCTTCGCGCCGGATACATGGGGGTGTTTCATCTGGAACGTAAAAAGACATCCGTCACGGTGGGCGGCAAGGCATACACCATCGTATCGGAGGATTCCACAGAGCATGTGAAGCGTGTTGGCTTATATGTTGATAGGAAATTGCAAGAAATAGAGCAGGCTACACGGCTTCCTTCCTACGCGTCGGCGATATTAACGGCATTGAACATCGCGGACGACCTTTTAAAGGCGCAAGATGAAAACACGCAGCTGCGCCGAAACCTGATGAAGCTGCAAAAGGGCGGACGTACCGCCGAGCGCAGCGATAACCCATAAGGGTTTGAGTTTTTTGCGGGCGCCGCGCAGCTTACGGCGTCCGGTTTAACGTGCGTCCTACACATGTATTTTAAAAGGGGATGCAAAGAAAAAGCCTTTCGGCGTGTGCTTACCCTGCCTACGAAAGCGGTGTTATATATGCAGGAGCGAACCTTAAGGGTTCTGGAATTTACGACTATCCGAGCGGCGCTTGCCACCCACGCCCTAACGCCCTCCGGCGCAGAGATTTGTGAGGCGCTCAAGCCGCATGATTATTTTGATATGATGCTGACCGCGCAGGCCGAAACGGAAGAAGCATGCGTTGTATTAAGTTACTACGGCGGCCATCCGATGGCGTCGTTTCCGGACGCGCGTCCCTGGCTGGACCTTTGTTCAAAGTCCGCAACGCTTACCCCCAAGGCGCTGCTGGAGGTAGCGGCGGTTATGCGGGCGATTAGGTCCGCTAAAAAGACATTGGTCACCGATCGGGAAAATACGCCGCTATTGACGGGTATGGCTTGCGTGATGGGTTTTTATCAATCCATCGAAGAGGATATCACTCGCGCCATCCTGACGGAGGAGGAGATAGCCGATCACGCCTCCCCAGACCTTTACGATATTCGGCGCAAGAAGCGGAAAGCCTCGGACCGCGTACGTGAAAAGCTAAACGATATGCTGCGCAGTACCGCCTATCAGCGCTGTTTGCAGGAGGCTATCGTTACCGTACGCAACAACCGGTATGTGCTGCCCATCAAGCAGGAGTACCGCTCCCAGGTGGCGGGGCTGGTGCATGACCAATCCGCTTCCGGCGCGACACTGTTCATTGAGCCGATGGCGGTAGTGGAAATTAATAACGAGTTAAGGCAATGGGAGGCCAAGGAAAAGGCGGAAATAGAGCGGATACTGCAAGCGCTTTCCGCCTCGATCGCGCCTTATGCGGAGCAGTTGAAGGGAGACTTCGACCTGCTGTCACGGTTGGATTTTACCTTCGCCAAAGGATTGATGGCACGGAATCAGCGGGCTTGCGCGCCTAAGATGAATAACGAGGGGCATATACATATCCTTCGCGCCCGCCATCCGTTGATTGATCCGCATGCCGTTATACCCGTTGATATCAGGCTGGGGCGGGATTTTACGGCGCTTATCATTACAGGGCCTAATACCGGAGGTAAGACCGTCACCATTAAAACGGTAGGGCTCTTATCCTTAATGGCTCAAGCAGGGCTGCATATACCGGCGGATTTGGGCACGGAAATGAGTTTTTTTGAGGATGTGTACGCGGATATCGGCGATGAGCAATCCATTGAACAAAGCCTGTCCACCTTCTCATCTCATATGACGAACATCGTATCCATTATGGCGTCCGCCAAACCTCGGGATCTGGCGCTGTTTGACGAGCTGGGCGCGGGAACCGACCCGACTGAAGGGGCGGCGCTGGCGCAAAGCTTATTGACCGAGTTGATTGCAAGGGATGTCCGCGTGATGGCGACCACACATTATTCGGAGTTGAAGGCCTTTGCCCTGACGACGGAGGGCGCGGAAAACGCGTCGATGGAATTTAATGTGGAAACGCTGCGGCCTACTTTCCGGTTATCCATTGGTGTTCCCGGAAAAAGCAACGCGTTTGAAATATCCCGAAAACTCGGCCTGCCGGATGCGATTATCGCCAAGGCAAAGGAGCGTCTTTCCGCCGACACCATCCGATTTGAGGATGTCATTGCCAATGCCGAATATCATCGCCGTATCGCGCACAAAGAACGCTTTCTCGCCGAGGAGGCGCACGCGGAGACGCAAAAGCTTCGAAATGAAGCGGAACTCCTGCGGGCGGAGATGGAAGGCAAGCGCGAGTCACAGCTTAAGAAAGCCAAGGAGGACGCCAAACGCGTGCTTGAAACAGCGCGGCGCGAATCTGAGACGATTCTGTCGGATTTAAAGAAACTTCGCAAAGAGGGCGCGCAAGCCGCAGACCGACAGGCGCAGGAATTGCGTAAGCGTTTAGATGACGGATTGGATTCCCTAACAGAAGAGTTGAGAGAACCGACTGACACGGTATTCGCGCCGCCCAAGACATTACGCATCGGTGATGTGGTAGAAATTGTACGTATAAACCAAAACGCAACGGTGCTTGCCAAGCCGGATGCAAAGGGAGACGTACGCCTGCAAGCGGGCATTTTAAACTTAACGAGCCATATTTCACAATTACGGCTTATAAGAGAGGTAACGCCTCCATCGCAGACCTCTGTAAGGACGCAAACCGATCAGCTTATTCGAAGCGTGCCGCTTGAAATTGACGTACGCGGGCTGGCCTTGGACGAAGCGCTCCCGGAAGTGGACCGGTATTTGGACGAGGCGATGATGGCGTCCTATCGCGAAGTATCCATTATTCACGGTAAGGGAACAGGTGTACTGCGCCGAGGTATACAAGCCCATTTAAAACGTCACCCACATGCACAAAAATACCGGCAAGGTGTTTACGGGGAAGGCGAGGAGGGTGTCACGGTCATCACACTCAAATGAGGTACTAAATTATGAAGGATACCAAAGATACGAAACCCTTGATTCTGCTGATTGACGATGACGAAAACATCAGTCATCTGGCTCGCCTGTACTTGGAAAGGGAAGGCTACTGCGTCAAGACCGCCGTTCGCGGCGACGAGGCGCTGGCAGTCTTCAGACGCCTGCCGCCTGCCTTGATTATATTGGACGTGATGCTGCCGGGGATGGATGGTTGGCAGGTACTGCGAACCATTCGGCAGTCATCATCCATACCCATCATCATGCTGACCGCAAAAGATGAGACGTTTGACAAGGTGCTTGGTTTGGAGCTTGGCGCGGACGATTATATGACAAAGCCGTTTGACGGGAAGGAACTGACCGCCAGGGTCAAGGCCGTTTTACGGCGAAGCCAGGGCTCGGACCAGGACAAGCCCGATTCCCTGTCCTTTCCGGGTTTAACAGTTACGTTTTCCCAATACGAGGTCTATTACCGCGGGAACCAGGTGGAAATGCCGCCCAAAGAGCTGGAAGTACTCTATTTTTTAGCCTCACACGCCAACATGGTATTTACCCGCGAGCAGCTGTTGGAGCAGGTATGGGGTTATGATTTCTTCGGCGACAGCCGTACGGTGGACGTGCATATCAAACGTCTGCGCGAGAAGCTGCCGGACTGCGAGCCGTATGGCTGGCATATCCGCACGGTATGGGGCGTCGGTTACAAGTTTGAGGTGAAGTGAGGGCTTTTAATGTTTAAAAGCATGTTTGCGCGGCTCTTTCGCCTGTTTATGTCTGTTATTCTGTTCGCGCTGATTTTAATGAGTGTCTTTTCTTATTTTACTATCCGTGATTTACGCATTAACTCCCGTATGGATGAACTGAAAAAAGAAGCGCGCGAAATCGCCTATTTAGCCAGCTTGACACGAGATACCGCATATCCCGGCGCACCCGTGAAATACGGCGCTGTCTTCTCCTTTTCTCAAGTGCCCTCCGCCAATACACTCTTGCAATGGAAGGCGCGGCAGGTTTATGAAGAGTTCCGTGCGTATATAGTGGTGGTAAACAGGCAAAACCAGATTTTACAAAATATACAGACCGTCAGCCAGGATGACCCGGACTTTGCCGCGGCTTTAAACATGCGCGAAATCCACACCATGCTGCAATCCGCCAGAATGGGTAAAGAAATGCAGACACAGACCACTTTTCCGGGTTCAAACGGACCGGTTTTTATTGTAGCCGTGCCCTGGATAGAAAAAGACCTAGTGGTCGGGACCGTTTTTATCCACACGCCCGCGCAGGTGATACAGGCTTCATATGCCTCCCTGCTTCATCAGGTACTGATGGTGACGGTTATCGCGGCCGCCATCAGCGGTTTTTTAGTCTTCTGGTTTGTCAAACGCATCACCAGACCCTTGACGGGGATGGCCGCCGCCGCCGCGCGGATGAGCCAAGAAGATTTTACCGTGCGCGCGGAGCCCTCCGCGGTTCCGGAGATAGACGAGGTCGCGCAAGCCTTTAACATCATGGTTGAGCGCCTGGCGGAACTGGAAACATCACGCCGTGAGTTTGTAGCCAATGTTTCCCATGAGCTGCGAAGCCCCATCACTTCCATTCGCGGTTATATTGAGGGGCTCAGGGATGGTACCATCGCCAAGGAAGAAACCGGGAAATACCTGGATACCGTGAGCAGTGAAACGAAAAGACTGTCCAAATTGATTGCGGATCTGCTTAACTTAAGCCATATGGAACAATCCGCTTTTACGCTGACACCGGCACGGTTTGATATAAATGAGCTGATTCGGCGGGTGCTGATAAGCTTTATGAACGATATCGACCGCAAGCAGCTTCAACCGGATATCCGTTTGCCGGAGGAAGCCATTTATGTGTATGCTGATCCGGATAGAATAGAGCAGGTTATCATCAACCTGTTGGATAACGCTGTTAAGTTTTCCCACGAAAAAGGCATGATAACGGTTGAAACACGGGATGACGGCTTGGAGGTTGAAGTTACCATATCGGATACGGGTGAAGGAATATTACCGGACGACATGGAACATATCTTCGAGCGCTTTTATACCGCCGATAAAGCGCACACCGCCGGAAAAGGCACGGGGCTGGGGCTGTCCATTTGCAAGAGCATCTTGAAACTGCACGGCAAGGCCATTTCGGCGATACCCAAACAAAACGGCGCCGCGTTTCGTTTTACATTGTCAAGAGGGGACGACCGTCCGTAACGGGCTTGACGCGAGACGGACAAAACCATAAGGGAGTAGCGTTATGCTGGAACGTCATATTTTTTTAATCGGTACGGCAGGTTCGGGAAAATCCAGCCTCGGCAGACGTGTCGCGGCAAAACTGCAAATGCCTTTCATTGATACCGATCAACGCATCGCGGAGCTGACGGGAATGAACCTTTCCGAGCTGTATGAACGGGAGGGCGGGGACGCTTATCGGACAGCGGAAACAAACCTGCTGATAATGCTTATAGACTCAACGCCATCCATCATTTCCACGGGAGGTGAATGCGCCGCTATACCGATGAACCGCGAAATCATGCGGAATCATGGTTATATCATTTTAATTGACCGGCCGCCGGAGGACATTACGCAGGATATTCGTCTGGAAACGCGCCCGCAACTACTGGAAAAAGGAGCACAGGAAATATACGCGTTTTACGCGGATCACAAGGATGATCACAGAGCACTGGCGGACGCCGTACTGGACAATGTATACGGTTACCAAAACGCCGTACAGACGCTGGAGAAGATGATAACATCCCGGTTTAACCTGAGTTGACGGGTTTCCGATGACGCGAATGCCGGATACCGGTATGATGACATGATAATAAAGGAGTGCGCCCCGCTTGGATCAACGATTTGAACTGGTTGCGAAGATAGGCTCCATGGCCCTTATTAGGAAAGAAGATAAAGATATCGACTACAACATTTTTGCCAGGCTCGGCAGAGATCTTAAACCCGGTATGATATTAATCACTTCCGGCGCGACGGAAATCGGCCGGCTCGACTATCTGCGCCGCACGGGGCGTGAACTGACGGGCGATTCTGAACAGGATAAGGCCGATTACGCCGCGCAGGGGCAGGCTATTGTCATGGAGCTGTACCGCAGGTTTGTGTCGCCGGAATACGGTATCCGGCAAGTGTTGGTAGAGCACACGCATTTTAACGATTCAGTCAAACGCGATCATATCCACAGGCTTCTGCTGCGCGCCGCAAGCCAGGGTACGATACCTATCATCAATTATAACGATCCGGTCTCGGATGAGGAAAACCGCAAACTGGAGCTGTACCACCGCCGCCTGTCCGGCGAATCGGTGTATGAATGCGTCGATAATGACGAAACCGCCTCGGTCATCGCCGGGTTGGTACGAACCAAGACCCTCGTGCTGATGACTTCCACGGAAGGCATCTACCGCGACACCTCGGATCCTGCCACCCTCGTGCGTGACCTGACGGGAGATACCATCGAAGAAGTAGAACGCGCCATCCGCGCACTGCAGGATAAATGCATCGGCGCGAGCCGTGCGGGCGCGAACGGCGCGCGGGCGAAGCTTGAATACGCGCTGCGTTCCGTAAAAAACGGAACCACCGTGATTATCGGCCACGCGCGCCATCATCTTTACGATTTGGTTGAGGGAAACGCACCCTGTACACGTATTGGTCTAAAAGCATCTATGGCGGAAGGCGGGAATATACCATGCGGCTGATGACACGCGACAAATCCTTTTATAAAAACTTTATCTCACTGCTCGCTTTCATCGCGGTACAGGATTTAGTGCGTTTTTCCGTGAATCTCGCGGATAATTTTATGTTGGGCGCTTATCAGGAGTCCGCCATGTCCGGCGCGGCTTTGGCCAATCAAATACAGTTTTTACTAATGATGCTGATAGGCGGCATCGGGGATGGGGCAAGCGTGATGGGTTCCCAATATTGGGGAACAGGACAGACAGGCGCGATACGGAAGGTCGCCTCTTCCGCGCTGCGAACCGGTCTGATGATATCCGGCCTCTTTGCCGTCGCGGCGCTGGTTATACCCGTTCCTATCTTATCTGTCTTTAGTAATGACGCA
>Ga0123353_10019343_pt1 | contig 10113 bp, 10 predicted proteins | sample TergutLab28metaG_3_FD_92763 | JGI IMG/M metagenome (GOLD analysis project Ga0123353, IMG submission 92763) | Labiotermes labralis P3 segment gut microbial communities from Petit-Saut dam, French Guiana - Lab288 P3 | ecosystem: Host-associated > Arthropoda: Insects > Digestive system > Gut ...
CCTTCCCCCGCACCATGACATACTTGCTATACCTCCTTTTTGCCCAACTTATGTACATTTAATAGATCCTTAGGCGTCACAAGTGTGAGTCTGTTGTTCCGTTCCGCTTCTTCTTTTAAACCAGAAGTGAATCCAGATTTTGAGAATATGTAGTAATATATGTCATTCTCAGCGAACATCGCCGCCTTTTCCTTAAGATCTTTGTAAACATCCGACCCCGTTTCTTTGTTCTTCCATTTGCATTCGCCCAGTATCAGTTTTCCGTCTTTGGATGAGGCGACGATGTCTATCTCCGTTTCCTTTTTTGTTATCGGGTTGCCTCCCCACCATCCGCCGATGGAATCGAACGTGAACGGTAACCGGTCTTTGGCATTGAGTCTCAGAAGATACTGCTTGCAGGCAGTTTCGAAAACAGGTCCCATGAAGTCCGGGACGAACTGTTTGACTCTTTTCTCATAGATGTGTTCGTTACCGTTCTCTATCATGGTCACCGTATCGGGAACGAAACGGTGCCAGAAACGGTACATATTGTCCCTGATGCGGTATATGCCGCTGCGTTCGTTCTTCGCGAACATCGGCAATTCCTTTTCGAGGATCTTAAGGTCCATCAGATTTCTAATGTATTTTGCAACTTTGCTGTCTTCTTCCTTTACTTTGGAGGAGATCTCGCTGAGTTTCGTGGCACCGTTCGCTATGGTCGTTATTATTGCGTTGTACAATGCCGGCTCACGGAGTTCCTGTTTCAGAAGGTTATGCGGCTCTTCGTAGAGGAAACCCTCTTTCGTGAAGAATGCCTTCCCTATTCCTTTCTCCACCGATGGTTCTCTTGATATCACTTTGAGATACAAGGGTATGCCTCCCGTGACGGCATATCCGAGGAGCTTGTCATCAATGCTTGCGTTCCCGAAGAATTCGGCACTGTCGTAATAGTCGAGAGGTTCGATCCTGTATTGCGCAGTACGTCTTCCGTACAACGGACTTTGATAGCCGAGTACCTGGTTTTCCATGAACGACATGGACGAACCGCACAGTATCAACATCATGTCCGTTCTCTGAAGAAAAAGGTCTATGTGTCTTTGCAACTCCGAAGAGATGGCGGGATTCGCCTTAGCAAGGTAAGGATATTCATCGATCGCCAAGATCAATTTTTCATTTTTTGCCTGCTTTGCGATATGGTCGAACGCGCCCTCCCATGTAGGAAAACTCTTGAAGGATGATAATTCCGGATAAGTTTCGAATATACTTTGGGAGAATTTCTCCAAATTGACAATATCTGTGTTCTCGGTGGCGGTGAATCTTATTGCCTTTCTGTTGTTGCGTTCTATGAACTCATTGATAAGGCTTGTTTTTCCCACACGCCGGCGGCCGTATATCACTGCAAATGTGAATTCGTTGTATCCGTAAAGTTCCTCAAGTGACCTGAGTTCTCGCATCCTACCCTCGTCGAAGAATCTTTTCATTGATATCACCGATATTTAAAGTTCCTAACTCTTAATTCCCTAACTCGTGAGTAAGGTATATACTTTTCGTTCAAAACGGAATAAGGAAAAATCGAAACACTGAGGGCATTTTCCGTCCGAGCCAGTTCGAAAGACGTTGCAAAATCCCTTCCCCCGCACTCAAAATCCCGACAGATATCTGTTTTTCGAAGTGTTGTCTGCTTAAATTCTTAAGCCAAAATAAAAGAAATACGGCATCCTTAAATGCGCGATATCATATTGAAGTATCATGTTCAACTATGGTCTGGTCGACCAGGTGGTGAAAAAAATAGCGGAGGAATTCAATCCCGAAAAGATGATAATCTTCGGGTCGGCCGCAAAAGGTGAGGCCGATGACCAAAGCGACCTGGACATCCTCGTGGTCATGGACACCGAACTCTCTTACTACCGACGCGCACCTGAGGTGAGAAGAAAATTACTCGGGATACCTCTTGCCATGGACATATTGGTGATCACTCCGGAAGAATTTTCCGCATACAAGGATAATGACGGGTCCTTCATCAAAGATATTATGAGAACCGGGAAGGTAGCATATGAGTCCTGAATCAAAAGACTACCTCGAAAAGGCCTCTGTGGACTTGGAACTTATCATGCTGAATGAGATCTAATCATTACAAACCGTATGGAGGAATATGCTTCCACTGTCAGCAGTATCTTGAAAAACTGCTGAAAGCCAAGCTTCTTGAGCATGGTATCGTTCCTCAAGGACTCATGATCTTGTTAAACTGGTCGAAATGTTACCTCATTCGGAGATCTGTGAAAAGATAGCGAAAAGAGTTACCTTGTTTCAAACATACGGAGTGGAGATAAGATATCCTTCATTGATCCCCACATCCGCAATAAGTGAAGAAGAGGCCATAGAAGCATATGATAGTGCTTTAGAGATCGCTACAATGATACATGACGAATTGTGACATCATAGCAACGCAAAAAATACGCCTGATACTTCAATGATCGAAGAATGAACCGACATAATATTCGTATTCAGTAAGTTAGCATTGCTTAACTTTAAGCCTGGAGCAGAATATGACTTAGTACTCACCTGCGCCGACGCGACGGAACGCTCATGGCAGCGAAGGACGGTTCTCGGAACGCGAGTATTGTTCTCAGTGAATGTGAAGGAACGATCTCCCGACAACCAATTTTATAATGCCGACAATATACACGGCCGTGGATCAGACAGCGGACGAACAGCCGTCCGAGGAGAGGATAAGGGAGGTCTCGTACTCTGTCATACGTTCGCTGATGACGGCTCCTGATGATAAACATAACGAATCGCTAAACATCCCTTGTCGCATCCTGACAACCGTATTCGTCTCTATGCATATATCTCGCCTCATACAACAGACTGAAATATCAGTATCTTCTAATCGCATTGCTAGGAGAGGGAGGGCGACCGACGGTAAGGCCTTTGGCCTGGCTGAGGAAGGTCCCTCCTCCAACGGGCAAGATGGGCTGAGAAATTCAGCAGGGCGAGAGTCTTGGCAAGGGCCCAGAAACGACACGGACCCGGTAAACAGAATGATCCGCCAGGCGGTGACGTTCCCGGGGATTCGGTGAAACGGCGACACCCCATCGGAGCAAGTCCATACAGCCGGTATGACCGCCCGTGGACCGGCGGGTAGGGCGCGTTAGTTGAATGTCGCCTGAAACAGAAGGGGGCCTACTACCCTCACCTAGCGTTCCGGGCTAATTTTATCTATCTTGTCCATCATTATCCGATACGTGTCGGAAAGGAGATATCTTGCGGTCGGATTCGATATGGACGGCACGTTACTGAGGACCGACGTCGATTACGTAAAATTATGCACCGTCGTATGCAACGAAATGAAAGTTGCCGGCGTACCTGCAAGTATCCTCGTAATGAGCAAAGGTTCGAAACAGAATCTGGATGACGGTATGCGGTACCTTATCGAGAACGGTATGTCCGATGCCGCGGATGCCGCCTTCAAAAGGATCAGGGAGGGCGTGAAGAAAGTGGAACTTGAGAACGTCATGACCGCAAGACCGTATGAAGGCGGTGAGATGATGCTCAGATATCTGAAAAGCAAGGGGTACAGGATAGGTGTGCTCACCCGCGGCAGCAGACCGTACGCCGAGAAGGCGCTGACCGTTGCCGGTGTTATTGATGATCTTGACGCATTGGTATGCAGGGACGACCATCCTGAGCCGGAGGCGAAACCGTCGCCAATCGCCATGAGACATTTGGCGAATGAATTGAACGTGGAACCAAAGGATATCCTGTATTTAGGCGACCATTCGATGGATCATTCCTGCGCAAGGGACTCGGGCGCAGGATTCATAGGCGTGCTTACCGGCAGCACAGAGGAATATTGGAAAAGGATCGATGAGAACATACGTGTGATCGATACCGTCACGGACCTGATGAAGATACTATAAGACTGACAGCCTGAAATAAGATCATATGTTCGACCGCATCCGCTCATGCTTCCTGAAAATATAAGATACGGGCGTTGCCGCCCTTTTTGTGATCACGGTTTGAGCTGCCTGGTCTCTTTCTTGTGTTCTTCGATCTCGTCGAACTTGAATCTCTTCACGCCGCCGTCGAACCCTGCGTCCGCGGGCATGAGTCCTTTCACGAGTTGTAACATAGTACTTGCGACACCCATGATCTTCTCGCTCAATCCTATTCCGAATCTGGTCTTACCGCACACAAGGTGACCCGGGTTGATTATATCGTTCGGGTCCGCGAATGTTTTCAGCACCCTCATGAACTCCGCCGATCCGGCATCCCTTATCACGTCCAGATTCGACGCGAAGAATATACCCAGACCCAGCGAGCGACCGCCGTACTTCATCGCCCTGTCGCCCATGTAGTAGTTGTACGCGAACCCGGTCATGCCTGTCGGCAGTTCCGAGTCCATGAAGTAATAGGGCATGAACATCGCCGTGCTGCGGTCCGCTATCATACCTATGATGCCGCCCGCGTCCATCTTCATCCTCTTGAATCCTTCGTAACACTCGTCGACGAATTCCGACCAGTTCCTGTTCGGCACGACGACCTCTGCCGGAATGGATCCGACGCCGATCTTGCGTGCCCTGAACTCGTAGCACCTCTCGTTCCACTCATGCTCCGCTACTTCCGATGATACTTTCACGCCTCCGTGCTTCTCGACTATGGCGTCCACCGCCTTCTCCTCGAGTGCGACGAATTCCGCGTCACCCTGCAGCGTCACAAGGAACAGGTTCTTGACATCAGGCGCATGCAGGCCCGCTTTCCTCTGGTTCTCGAAGTGTTTGTGATCGGACCAAGCTATGTGCAGCGGTCTCACGCTCGGGTGTCTCACTATATCGTCTATCGGTCCGCCCATGTCCCTCAGGTTCTGGAAGTCGTACGCCAATGGTTTGATGATACCCATCGGGTGCAGTCTCAGTGTGACCGTCGCGATCAGTCCCAACGTACCCTCTGCACCTGCGAACAGCTGGTTGAGGTTGTATCCGGACATGTTGTTCGCAACTATGTCATAGCCGGTGTTGATTATCACGCCGTTGGAGAGCACAACTTCCATGTTAAGCACATTGTCCTTGGCGGAACCGTATTTGAAACCGCCCGGTCCTATGCCGCCGGTGGACACCCATCCTCCCACGGTCGCCGCCGGGAAGCTTGACGGGTACGAACCGACGAGTAGGCCTTTTTTCGCGCATGCATCGTAAACCTTCTTCCATGTGCATCCGGCACCCACCTTCACGCACATGTTCACCTCGTCTATCTCGTATATCTCGTTAAGTCCGCTGGAGAAATCGACCACTATGCCGGCCGCGGTCGGGGTGCATCCTCCGAGCCCCCACGTGGACGCGCCCCTCGGCGTCACGGCTATGCCGGTCTTATATGCGATCTTCACTATCTTCGAGACATCCTCTGCGCTCTTCGGCCTCACTATTACGTCCGGTATGTTATCGAACGCCACGCCCGCCTCCTTCGGAAGCGGTGCGAGGTCGTGACTGTAAAGCAGCCTCTCCATATCGCTCGTGCTGACGTTCCCGGCTCCGATCGCCTCCTCGAGCTTCATGATAGTCTCTTGAGTGACCTCGCGTGATAAGTTGTCCATTTTCTTCATATTCTTGTGCCCCCACTCCTAAAAGCGGACTCTCCGATGCTTCTCAGAAACATGTTCTCTATTATTAATGCTTTTGATAAGAATGCGCGGGTCACACGCACGTGCTATACTGTTTTCGAAGGGAACGGCGTCACGGCGGACAGATTCAACAGCCTTAGTTTCGTCTCATCGTTCACTCTGAACAGATGTGTCACGCATCCGCAGTCCGAACTTCCGAACCCTTTGAACACGGGTACGCATTCACATTCCTCGGCGATGGTGGACAGCTCGCATTCCTTCCTCGTCATTGAGACGTATGCCTCCATCGCGTCCGCGATGACCGTCAGACGGTCGATGTGCCAACGCATCGTTTTCTCCTTGCGGAAGTGTCTCTCTATCCTGCTGTCAAGACCGTTCATGGCGCTGCCTACGTAGCAGTAATCACCTGCGGCGACGGTCAGCGTTCCCAACGATCCCGCCGTCACGTCACGACGTTCCGTGAACCTCAGGAACAGAAGGTATGTTCCGTTACGCCTTGTCGCGGTCATTGACCTCTGACGTCGTCATTATACGGACGATCATGCTGCTGTCGTCTATCCTGGACTCGGATATCTTGGCGATGTCACCGAGTCTTCTTCCGTATACCTTCATGTCCGATATGGCGTCAACGTTCTCCTTCATCGGTATCTTCAGCCTCAGACCGTCGAGGTGCAGCACCATCGGCGCAGGCCTGAGACTCTCCTTTATCGGTTCGTATTCCTCAAGCAGCTGTTTTATCTCAGCGGGGTGAACGAACAGAGGGTCTTCCTCGAGCGATATCTTCTTCGCTCTCAGCACCTCTTCCACCTTATCCGATATCTCATCGAGCTTCTTCCTTTCGTCGGGTGTTCTCATCCTCTCGCATTTCCTTCCCACGCCGGCGACGATCGCCTCACAGTATTCGTCCAGGCCGTCCGGCTTCGGGCCGGACACGAGTATCACCGGTATCTTCACCTTCTCGAACAGGTGTCTCTTCGCCTCGACGCAGCTCTTGAAATTACCCAGCATGAAAACTGCCGCATCATATTCATTGATAATGTCCAACTCCGGGACCGATATCTGTGACGTCGCCTTTCCGCGCCCCCTCGCCAGTCCCATGACCACTGTTATGGCGCCGGCCTGCCTCAGTATCTCGGCGATGTCGCATATCGGATGCGGCATATGATGTCTTCCGAGCGTCGGGCCGACTATCGCTATCTCCGTGCCGGCGAGCGGGACCGAGCGCACCATACCGCCTATCGCGGTGCACATCTTCTCCATCGCCTCCCTGTCCTCGCCCGGTATGGACATCGTGACGGTGAACATCTGTGCGCTCCTGGTCTTCTGCAGCACCACACCGCCCACGTCCTCTATCATCTCCAAGAGTTCATTGGACCGGTATATACCGCCGTCGTACATCATCACCTCATACATCGGCGGCACCTCTCGCTTCCTCGTGCATCTTCGTCGCCTTGTCCTTGAGCTCCTGCGTCACGATCTCCTCGGTCGCGGCTATTGTTATCACTCTGCCGTCAGAGATGTTGTATCTTGCCTTGATGCCTTCCGGCAGCACCCTCCACATCGCTCCGATCATCTCCTGTTTCGCGTCCTCGCCGGATGCTATCTCCACTTTGGCTATGACATCCTCGTCGGCGTTCTCGATCCTCAGGTCGAATCGGGTCTGCTGGTCCACACGGTCCTTTCCGTACAGTCTCCACAGTGCAGAGAGTATCTCCGGCGCGTAGTTCTCATCCGCTATCGTTATGTGCACGTCCTTGCCCTCCGTCCTTATGCTGACGGCGTCCGCTACTGTCTTACTCTCGGGCGCCGACCTCATTATCACGGTGAACACGAACAGCGGTGTCTTCGGATCGAGATACAGGACCGCACGCTCCAGCGACACTGCTTTACCTGCCTCGCTCATTATCCCTTTGAACAGTTCCTCGTACGCAACGCATCCGTGCTCGTCCGTCCCTGTGACGTCTATCTCCATCTCAAACTCCCTCTAAGAACCCGGACGACAGTATCGCGCCGCCCACGGCACCGATGTACTGCGAGTTCGCCGGGACTATCGGCTTTGAACCGAGTACCTCGCCCACCGCCGTCACAAGACCGGAGATCAGCGACGTGCCGCCCACCTGTATTATCGGGTGACGTACGTCTATCTCCTGCAGCTGCTGCTCGTATACCTGTTCCGCGACCGAGTGACAGGCCGCGGCGGCCACGTCCTCGAACGTCTTGCCGTCGCCCAGCGTCGTCACCAGGTCCTGTATGCCGAACACGGAACAGTATGAGTTCATCTTCGCGTTGCGCCAGTTCCCCTTGTCGGCCAGCGATCCTAATTCCGTTACCTCTATCTTCAGACGCTTCGACACCATCTCCAGGAAACGTCCGGATGCGCCTGCGCATATGCCGCCCATCGTGAAGTTGTCGGGAACGCCGTCCCTTACGGTTATCGCCTTGTTGTCCATACCGCCTATGTCCAGGATCGTTGCTTCCCCTCTCTGCCTGTCGGCGAGCCATACGGCACCCTTGGAGTTCACTGTGAGCTCTTCCTGAACGAGCTTCGCATTGTAATGCTGTCCGAGCCTGAACCTTCCGTATCCTGTTGTTCCGATCGCTTCCACATCCTTCAGTTTGACGCCGGCCTCCTTCAGCGCATTCTCCATCACCGTCTCGGCTGAAGCTATCACATCACCGGACGGCGTCCAGTCCTTACCGGCTATCCTGTTGTCGATCATCACTACCGCTTTGGTGGTGCTCGATCCGGAGTCTATGCCCGCTGTTATTCCTGTTTGCCTCTCCCTCGCCAGAAGCTCCTTCCTTGTGACCACTGTCACCAATGCCTCCATCCTTGTCAGGAGCTGGGATGCCTTCAGCCTCTCGGTGAACGAGTACGTCACCACCGGCAGTCTGGTGTTGTCCTGGATGAACCGTCTCAGTTCATTCCTTACCAGGGCGCCCTCGGCGCATCTGAAGCAGGTAGCTATGAACACCGCATCCGCATCGTATTTCCTGTCGGCCAGCTGAACGGCCCTGGCTATCATCAGTTTCAGTTGCGGGGACTGGGGTTTGAACCCGAATCGCTCCACCGCCTCGTTGATGTCCGCCGCTGACACATCGGGATGGACCACGGTCGCACCAACACTCCTCGCCGCATTCTCCACCTCGTACTGTACGCTGCTGTATTCCGTGCCGCATGAGAGCTGCGCTATCTTTATCATTTAAGGGCCTCCAAGAACTCCTTGATCCTTACCACTAGGTCCCTGCCCTCGTCCTCGTCGTTCGGATAGTCGACGTCGAGTATCGGGATGCCTCTCCTCTTTATCAGATACCTCACCATCAAAGACGTTCTGTGGCATCCGACGCATCCGAAACTGTATGGGCAGTCCTCCATTATAATGGCGGCTTCAGCCTCCTCTATCATGGGACCCCATACCGCGAGACGCCCGCGTACCCCGGACGGTACCTCGATACCGGCGTACTTCAGCCCTTTCATCACATCCTCCAATGATACGTTCATCGGCGGCATGTCTATCTCTATCTTGTCTATCTTCTCCTGAATGGCGGCCATCGTGCTCAGCGGCTCGTGGCCGAACCTCTCCACCAGATCGAACAATATCAGGCTGTTCGGCGGATCTATGAAAACCTTCATCACTTCACCTCGCATATCTTCTTGAATTCCATGACGGACAGTTTCTTCCGTACTTTCCGGTCATTCGCCCTCTCTCCCTTCTCGGCCCTGTCCAGCCCGAAATGTATCTTCCAGAGGTCGTTCCACTCCTGTTCCAGCTGAGCGAATCCGGGTCTCGTTCCGTGATGTGCACGACACCTTCTCGGATCCCCTGCGTGGAATGCCCGTACTTTTGTGAATATCCCGTTCGGATCTAATTTCCTTACCTCAGCGATGACCTCGCGAACGATCTCTCGTTCTCCTTCGAGCACCGCACCGTAGCAGGATTCCTTGACCACTACTCTCTTCCCGTAGGTGTGTATCGTCCTCGTCACCTGGTCCGGGGTCACGCCGGATGCGGGCGAGATCATTATCAGTCTCGTCTCTCTCATTGTTTCGCCTCCTTCACGTAAACGATGTCCCCTTCCTTCAGGCCGTCAAGACCCTTCAGGTCGCCTTTGAACGAACCGGCGATGTTGGTTCCGTACGGTTCCTCACCGGTCGGGCCGAACTCCTTGCTGTCCTCCAGCCTGACGCCCATCAGACCGCAGTGCGGTCTGGATTGATTCGTTATCCCGATGTCGCCCTTCTTACACTTCTTGAACTCCGCTCCGGGGTACAGTGACTTTCCGCGTTCCTCGTCCCCCTCGAACGTTATCATCGGAACGCCCTTGAATGAGAAATGAACCTTCATAGTGCCTATCGGTTTGTGGCTCAGTCCCGTTACCTTTTCCATGTAGTGGACACTGTCGGGCTCGTTCTTCCTGTCCAGGGCGATGTCGAACACACGGCCCTTCGGTACGCCGAACGTTTCGACCTCTTTTGAGAGGATGGCGTGCATGGTCCACTCCGGTTCCTGTTCCAC
>Ga0123353_10019344_pt1 | contig 10112 bp, 8 predicted proteins | sample TergutLab28metaG_3_FD_92763 | JGI IMG/M metagenome (GOLD analysis project Ga0123353, IMG submission 92763) | Labiotermes labralis P3 segment gut microbial communities from Petit-Saut dam, French Guiana - Lab288 P3 | ecosystem: Host-associated > Arthropoda: Insects > Digestive system > Gut ...
AACCACAAAAGCAGGAAATTCCAAAACCCAAACGGCACCACATGCATCTGGACACATGTAGCGTGAAAATAGTCACATGGGCTTGATTTTCACGAGTTGAATGCCGATAATTTTTATAGAAGCCGATTGAGGCAGGTGGGCTGTTTGCCAGAGCACTAGGTCGCCCGTGCTATGCCACGGGAGCGTTTCGGACGTGTTGACGTTTAAGGCCTGGGGAAATAGCCCTCCTGCTCACTCGGCTTCTTTCTTTTTCCTCGTTCGGTACATCGTTTTGAAGGCAAGTCGTTTTTTGTTACCTTTTCCCTGCCGGTATTCTTCGATAACAAAAATGCATCCATTTACATGCTTTTTGTACAGAATTCCAGGCAATCCCGCACCGGTGTTGTCTTCATAGGCAATATCGTCGTAGTTTACGATAATGTCGTAAATCCGTTCAAAGTCGGCCTTGGTAATCGGCAACGGATCGTTGCTTTTTTCGCCATGTCGGTTCAATGCATGCTGAATTTCAAACGCGGAAACGAAATGAACGTACCCGTGAACGTCCAAACCGGTAGCGGCCTGGATTTTCTCGGCCTCGGCATCGCTGACCTTTGCGTATTCCTCGGCGTCGCTTATGTTTTCGCCACGTTTTCGGTTTACAATTCGATCAACCATCGCTCCGATCATTGCGGCAATTCGTTTTTTCGCGTCATCATCGCAAGGCACGCTGTCGCCTCCCGCTATTTTTCACTGCGCCCGGCCGATCGGTTGACCGCCGACGTACTCGCGGGGGTCGGTGATTTTTCCCGTCAGCGCCGACGCGGCGGCCGTCAGCGGGCTGGCGAGGTAGACGCGGCTGTCCTTGTGGCCCATACGGCCGGGGAAATTGCGGTTGGTCGTCGAAATCACCGTGATCGGATCGTTCGCCCGTCCAAACGTGTCCACGGGCCCGCCCAGACAGGCGGCGCAGCTCGCGGGACCGACGCGGCAGCCGGCCGCGAGGAAAATCTCCCGCAGGCTCTGCCCGCCCAGCTTGACGCGGTCGAGGTAACTGTCCACCTCGACGGTCGCCGGAACGATGTACGTGTCCACCGCGACGTTTTTGCCCTGGAGCACCGTGGCGGCCGCGATGAAGTCGGTCGTCTTTCCGCCCGTGCACGAGCCGATATAGGAGCGGTCAATCGTCACGTCCCGCAGGTCGCGGGCCGTGGCGCGGTTGTCGGGGCTGTGCGGCTGGGCGACGGTCGGTTCGAGCGTGCTCGCGTCGAATTCGAACACGCGGGCGTAGCGGGCGTCGGCGTCGCTGAAGAGCGGTTCGAACGGTTTGTTCGTGCGGAAACGGACGTAATCGAGCGTCAGCGCGTCGGGCGCGATGATGCCGTTTTTTCCGCCGGCCTCGATGGCCATGTTGCAGATCGTCATGCGTTCGTCGATGCCCAGGCCCATGACGGCATCGCCGGCGAACTCCATCGCGGCGTAGGTCGCGCCGTCGACGCCGATCTCGCCGATCACATGCAGGATCATGTCCTTGGCCATCACGTGCGCGGGCAGTTCGCCGCGGAAGATGAATTTCATCGAGGTCGGCACCTTCAGCCACAGCTTGCCGGTGCCCATGACGAACCCGGCCTCGGTGTTTCCGATGCCCGTGGCGAACTCCCCGAACGCCCCGTGGGTGCACGTGTGGCTGTCGGTACCGAGCAGGATTTCGCCCGGTCGGGTGTGGCCGTTCTGCGGCAAGGCCGCGTGACAGACGCCGCGATACGCCGTCGCGTTGGGGTCGCGATACGGCACGGGCATGCCGCCGCCGGTGCGGACGAAATCGGCATCGTAAAAGTATTTGATGTTCTGCCGCAGGGCAAAGTCGCGCAGAATGTCGAGGTTTCGGTGGCTTTTCGCGTCGGCGGTGAAGATGTAGTGATCGGGGATGATCACGACTTTTTCGTTGTCGAAGACCCGGGCATTTTTGCCGAACTCGTGTTCGAACACGCCAATCGTGCCCGGCCCGCAGATGTCGTGCGTCATCAGAATGTCCACGTCGCACCAGACGTTCTCGCCCGGATTCACACTGGATCGACCCGCATGCCGGGCCAGGATTTTTTCCGTTATCGTCGCGCCCATTTCGTTACTCCGCTACGTTGTAAACCCACATTCTACGGTGTGCGGGAACGAAAGCCAATAGGCAGACTGCGGATGCCAGGGCAAACGCATGTCGCGTGACGCAAGCGGCTTGAATGGCCGCAGGCCCTGATCGACAGCGCCTACGGGCAGGGCCAGATGTACGACCTTCCGAAACATGTAACCAGACCCCTGCTCACTCCTGCGCGCCATTCGCACGCAGCCAGTTTTTTGTGTCGTCGTTTTTCGCCACCGACAAGGGCGTGGCCCCCTCGTTGTTTTTGGCGTTGATATCCGCACCCTGGGCCTTCAGCCACTTCAGCATCTCGATGTTACCCGTCTGGGCGGCCATCAGCGCGGGCACCCGGCCGGCGCCGTCTTTGGTGTTGAAATCCACGCCTTGCGTATGCAGCCACTTCATCATCTCGATGTTGCCTGACTGGACGGCCCGCGACATCATCGTCCATCCCCACTGGTCCGTGACGTCGAGGCCCGCCCCCTGATCCCGCAGCCACCTGGCGGCCTGAAGTTCGCCCCGCATGACCGCCATGTACAACGGCGTGGCGCCCGTTTCGCCCCCGACGTCAACGTCCGCGCCTTGATCCTTCAACCACTTCATGGCCTCGACCTTGCCCTGCTCGGCCGCCGACGCCATGGGCGTCCTGCCGGGCTTTTTTCCGTTGACGTTCGCTCCTTGCTCCTTCAGCCATTTCATCGCGTCGAGATTTCCGGAAAAGGCCGCGCGGCCCATCGGCGTCCCGCCGTAATCGTCCTCGACGTCGACGTCCGCACCCTGATCCTTTAACCACGCCATGACCTTGATCTTGCCGGAAAACATCAGCGTCTCGCCGTTGTGGCCTTTGACGTTGACGTCCGCGCCCTGCTCCTTCAGCCACATCATCAGGTCGAAATTGCCTCGCATGCCCGCGTCAAACAGCGGTGTGCCCTTGTGCTTGTCCGTCGGGGCGTTGATGTCCACGCCCTGCTCGATCAGCCACTTCACGGCCTCGAGATGGTTGTTCCCGACCGCCCACGACATGGCCGTGCGACCGCCCCAGTCATGGTCCGGGGCGTTGAGGTCCGCGCCCTGTTCCTTCAACCATTCCATGACGTCGATGCGGGCACGTTCGGCCGCATCCCGACTCCGCAGCCGCATTTCGAGATGGTTGCTCCCCGCCGCCGATGCCATGGGCATGCGGCCCAGCGAATCGGCCGTGTTGATCTCCGCGCCCTGCTCCTTCAGCCATTTCATGATGGCGAGGTCGCCTTCTTGAATCGCCCACGACATGGCCGTGCAACCATCGCCGTCTTTGGCGTTGGCGTCGAAATTCTCGTCGTGTTCCTTCAGCCATTTCAGCACATCCAGATGGCCTCCCGACGTGGCCGCGTGCAACGGCGCCCATCCGACACTTCGGGTCTGCCCGTCCGTGACGCCTTTGTCCGTGACATGGATGTCCACGCCTTGTTCCTTCAGCCACGCCATGACGTCGATCTTGCCGGCCCCGGCCGCCTGGACGACAGGCGTGGAACCATGGTTGTCTACGGCGTTGAGATCCTTGCCCTGCTCCTTCAACCACTCCAACACGTCAACCCGGCCTTCCACCGCGGCGAAGTGCGCCAGGCTCCAGCCGCTACCGCGCATCACGATCGGCCGGCCGCCTGGCCCTTCAAAGGTCCGCGACTCCTGGTCTCTCGTGACCCGCGGCTCATAGGCCGCCACCCACTCCTCGACCGTCAGCGACCCGGCCGGTTTCTTGACCGGATTCTCGACCTCGGCCACATTCGCGTCGTCAGCCTCGCCCGCTTCGTCGCCCGCGGGCGACGCGTTCGATTTTTCAACCGTTTGCGATTCGCCCTGCCCCGGGGTTGCGTGTGACGTGTCCGTCTCATCGGCCGTTTGCGATTCGTCCGACTCCCCGGCAGACTGCGACGCATCCGGCGATCCGCCTTCAGCCGTTTGCGGCCAATCCGATTCCGCCGGCGGATCGTCCAACTCCTCGACGGTCTGCGACGCGCCCGGTTTCTCCGCCGGCGGCGACTCGTCGGCGGATTTGCATCCGGTCGCCATCAGGACCACGGTCATCACGACCAACATCACGAATGCGAAATGAATCAACCGGCCGAAACGGATCGTCATGGTCATGAGCGTTCCTTTCTGAATTGGCCCACGTACGTGCCACACTTGGGTGTCCGTCACTCCTCCGCGCCATTCTCACGCAGCCATTGCGCGGCGGCGTCCTTGCCGTTTGCTGTTGCCTGGTCCAAGGGCGTGTGGCCGTCGCAGTTTTTGGCGTTGAGGTCCGCGCCCTGCTGCTTCAGCCACTTCAGAACTTCGACATAGCCGCCATTGGCGGCAAAATGGATCGGCCTCCAGTCGTAATCGTTCGTGGCGTCGATGTCCGCGCCCTGCTCCTTTAACCACTTCATGGCGTCGAGATGGCCTTTGTCGGCCGCCACATGCATCGGCGTCGCGCCGTTGTCGGTCCGGGCGTTGAAGTCGAACTCCGCCTTTTGCTCCTTGGTCCATTCCAGCACGTCAACCCGGCCTTCATAGGCGGCGTAGTGCGCCAACGTCACACCGTTACTGTACGGTTTCTCCACCCCCAGACCTCTCCTGGCCGCCCAGGCCGCACATTCGTCGCCATCGTCTTCATCGCCGCCGTAGAACTCGAGCTCGTCGTCGAAATCGTCCTCGTCGGCGTAGAACTCCTTCACTCGGTTCGAACCGTCCTCGCCCTCCGCACCGTTCGCACGCAGCCACGTGATGGCGTCTTTGCTTGTCGTTATCGCCATGGGCGTCCGGCCTCGATTGTCCTTGGCGTTGAGGTCCGCGCCCTGTTCCTTCAAACACGCCAGCCCCTCGATGCTCACGCGGCCGCAGCAGGCCTGAACGGCACTGAAAATCGGCGTCTGGCCTTTATTGTCCCTGGCGTTGACGTCCAAACCCCGCTCCTTCAACCATCGAATGATCTCGGCATTGCCGCCCATGGCCGCACTGAACATTAGCGTCTGACCCTCGCCGTCCTTGACGTTGACGTCCAGACCCTGCTCCTGCAACCACTCCATCAGTTCGACGCTGTTGCCGTACGTGGCCGCCGTAAACATCAGCGTCCGCTTGTTGCCGTTACTGACCAGGACATCCGCGCCCTGCTCCTTCAGCCACTTCACGGCATCGACTTGACCGTTGAAGACCGCGGAATCCAGGGCCGTCCAGCGAGTGTCACGTTTGTCGTTAACGTCACAACCCTGCTCCTTCAACCAGGCCAGAACCTCGACACTGCCGCCCGCGGCCGCCGAAATCATGATCGTCCCGCTGCCATCGTTGCGTGCCATCCGGACATCCGCGCCATGCTCCTTCAGCCATTTCATCGCGTCGAGCTGACCCCGAATGGCCGCCGTGAACATGGGCGTCGAATCTCCGTTGTCCCCGGCGTTGACGTCCGCGCCATGCTCCGTCAAGCACGCCATCACCTCAATGAGGCCCTTCCCGGCGGCAATGTGCATCGGCGTCTGACCGAAAATATTTTTGGCGTCGATGTCCGCGCCCTGCTCCTTCAACCGCGTCAACACATCCACCCGGCCGTCCTCGGCGGCGAAGTGCGCCAACGTCCAAACCTCGTGTTTCACGGAAACATTTATCTTTTCCCACTGTTCGAGCTTTTCCTTGACTCGCGCCTCGCCCGCTTTCAACCATTCCTCGACCGTCAGCGACTCGTCCGACGCCTCAACCGTTGGCGATTGGCCCGGTTCTTCCGTCGGTGGTGATGTGCCCTGCCCCTCGGTGGACTGCGACTCGCCCGCCGCCTCGACAATTTGCGACGCGTCCGACTTCCCGGCCGGCGGCGACTCGTCGGCCGATCGGCAGGCGACCATCATCATGGCCATCGCCATCACGGTCGACATGGCCAGTGCAAAAAACAGCCGGTTGGAGCGGATCGTCGTTGTCATCATGCGTTCCTCTCTGAATTTGAAATTGCCGACATCAACCGGGTTTACTCACTTACCCCGTTCGCACGCAGCCAGTCGATCGCGTCTTTGCTCGCCGTCGCCCGCATGGGCGTCAGGCCGTTATTGTCCCTGGCGTTGATGTCCGCGCCCAATTCCTTCAGGCACACCAGGCCCTTAATCTCCACCTGGTCGCAGCAAGCCTGGACGGCCGCGAACATCGGCGTCTGGCCCTTCTTGTCCTGGGCGTTGACGTCCAGGCCCTGCTCCTTCAACCACCGGATGACCTCGACATTTCCGGTCGAGGCCGCACTGAACATCGGCGTCCGACCGTCGTTGTCCTTGTCGTCGACGTCCAGACCCTGTTCCTGCAACCACTTCATCGTCGCGACATCGGCATACGAAGCCGCCGCGAACATCAGCGTCTCCCCATCGCGGTTTTTCGCGAGGACATCCGCGCCCTGCTCCACCAGCCACTTCGCGGCATCGAGGCTGCAATTGAAGACCGCGGATTGCACGGCCGGCCAGCGACGGTCGCGTTCGTCGTTGACACTCAGTCCCTGCTCCTTCAACCAGGCCAGAATCTCGACATTTCCGCCCGCGGCCGCCGTAACCATCAGCGTCCCACCACTATCGCGCGAGGATAGGACATCCGCGCCCTGCTCCTTCAGCCATTTCATCACCTCAAGCTGGCCATGGATGGCCGCCGTAAATATGGCCGTCCCGCCGCCGTTCTCTTCGGCGCCGAGGTCCGCGCCCTGCTGCTTCAGCCACTCCAGCACGTGAATGTGACCGTTCCCGGCGGCTTCGTGTACCGGCGTCGACCCGAAGATGTTTTTGGCGTTGAGGTCCGCGCCCTGCTCCTTCAGGTATTTCAACACGTCCACCCGTCCGTCCGCGGCGGCGCAGTGGGCCAACGTCCAAATCTTTTTATCGCCCTTTCCCCACCCTTCAAGCTCTTCCTCGTCGAATCCCCACTTGTCGAGCGCTTTCTTGATCCGCTGTTCCCCCGTGTTGACCCACTCCTCGACCGTGGGTGAGTCGCCCGGTTCCTCAGCCGTTTGCGATAGGCCCGGTTCTTCAGCCGGTTGTGACGGGTCCACCCCTTCGGCCGGTGACGGCGGGTCCGTCGTTTCAACGGTGGGCGAGTTCGTTGGCGAGTTGTCGGGTTTTCCCGCCGTTGGCGCATCGGCGGACCGGCAGGCCGTCGCCATCACGACCACAGTCAACATCGCGAGTGCGGGAATCAGTCGGCTGGAGCGGACATCCATGATGGTCATGATACGTTCCTTTCAGAAATCGCCAGCGGTACTGTAACGTTTCCGTTCTCGGCCTGTCAAGGATCGATCAGACTCACGTTCAAACCCCGCGACAACCGATAAAAATTGGTGTATGATGGTGCGACGTCCTCGTGGGTTTTCCGCGGGCGCGCGAAAGGAGATGACAGAATGCGATACGCTGTAATCATGGCCGGTGGGGCTGGGAAACGTCTTTGGCCGCTCAGCCGAAACGCCCGGCCGAAACAGTTGCTCAATATGATCGAGGGCAAAAGCCTGCTGGAGATGGCCGTGCAGCGGCTGGAGGGGCTGTTCGCCCCGCAAAACATTTTCGTCATCACCAGCGCGGAGTACGGCGAGCAGGTCAAGCAGGCGTTGCCGCGGCTGCCGGCGGAAAACGTCATCGGCGAACCCGAGGGCCGCGACACGGCCAATGCGATCGCGCTGGGTGTGGAAATCCTCGCCGCCCGCGACGGGGACGCCACCATGGCCGTCTTCACGGCCGATCACGTGATTCGCCCGGTCGAGGGGTTCCAGCAGGCCGTCGGACTGGCGTGCGACGCGGCCGAAAAACACCCCGACGCGTTGCTGACCTTCGGCGTGCACCCCACCTGGCCTCACACGGGGTTAGGATACATTCACTGCGGATCGACGGTGGCGCATCGCATTCGCGACGTGGCGGGGTTCAAGGAGAAACCCGATCACCAGGCCGCCCGGCGGTACGTCGAGAGCGGGCGGTATTTCTGGAACAGCGGGATGTTCGTGTGGAAGGTGAGCACGATCCGGGCGGCGTTGAATCAGTTTCTGCCCGAGTCGATGGCGAAGCTGGCGCCCGTCGGCGAGGCGGTGCGGGCGGGCAAGGATTATCAGCCGCTGCTGGCGGCGGTGTATCCGACGCTCCAGAAGATCAGCATTGATTACGCCGTGATGGAGAAGGCGTCGAAAGTGCTGATGGTGGAGTTGCAGTGCGAGTGGCTGGACGTGGGCAGTTGGCCGGCGCTGGACAGCGTGACGACGCTGGACGAGTCGGGCAACGCGGTGGTGGCGAAAAACGTCGTCGTGCTCGACAGTTTCCGCAACGTGATCGTCACGCCGGATGACCACCTGCTGGCCGTTCTGGGCCTGGACGACTGCATCATCGTCCACTCCGCCGACGCGACGCTGGTCTGCGCCAAAAGCGACAGCCAACGGCTGAAGGAACTGGTGGACCTGATCGAGCAGAAGTACAAGAACCGGTACAGTTGACGGCTGGAGGTCGGTAACTTGCCACTGGTCGCCTGTCGCAGGATCGTGTAGAATACAGAAGAAGGTGAGCCATATGACTACGGAAGAAAACGATCCGACCATCAACGATGAATTCGAACTCCGCGTGTTTTCGCGCCGGTTGGGACGTGAACTCGCCCTCACGATCCAACGAACGGGCGCAGGCTGGTTTGTCCCAACACCGTTGAAACCGAATGGAGGGCTTTGCGACCGATGGTGTTCACCGCATCTCTACGAACTCCTTCGGTTCGCAGGCATTGAATACCCCGATAACGTGGGCAGGCGGCTCTACTGGTTGTGGGAACAGGCAAGCGAAAAGGGGTTGAATCACGAAGCCGTCCAGCAGGGAATCGACGATATCGCCAAATGGATCAACAGCACCGATCAGAACGCCCTCGTCACGGGCTTCTGGGAGGGTGTGGCATGAGCCTCCAGCCCTATAATATGGAGCTTTTTGATGCTCTCATAAGAGCTTCGAAAGTGACGGGGTTTCCCACTACCATATCGAAGTTGCTTCGTGTTTCGTTTTCAGGTGTGATCACTTTCCTTGACGTGTTGGGTTGGAAAGGAATCTATACCCGCGAGGAAGCGCCGCTCGAAAAAATGGTTGGGCTGATCGGCAAGATCACAGCCGCCGCCTCTCGTCACAAGTCGGAGTTCTCCCTGGAAGTTCGCAGTATTTCCGATACGATTGTCCTTTACAGCACGAATGTGACGGCCGATAAAATCACAGCGGCAGTGGATACGCATGGACAAGTCTGTGCCAAAGCCATTGCCGAATCCATTTATGCAAACATTCCTGTGCGAGGCGCCACGGCGGTCGGCGAGTTTGAGGTCAGGGACAACATTTACGTCGGCAAAGCCATCGACGAGGCGGCGAGTTGGTATGAATTGGCAGATTGGATCGGTGTGCATTTAACACCATCGGCCATGTTTGCCACCGACGGCAATCTTTCGCATTGGACAACGTATGAGCCTCCCGTTAAAGGCATGTACAGGCATCGCGTTCCCTGTGTCGCGTGGCTCGACGCATGGCGAGAAACCGTTCCACCCAGCCAAGACCCCAGGAAACAACTTCTGTCCATGTTCTCCGACATGGGACCGATCACGCCTGATTTCGCGATGAAATTTATGAACACGCTGGCGTACTTCGATGAAATCTGTAAAAACGATACACCTCATTAACTCTACACGACAGAAGATGGCCCGTGGCGAAAAATTATCGCGAAAAATTCCAGCCTTTTAGCTTGTTCGCTTTACTCCAAAGCGACAAATTACGTTGGTCATTGCCTTCTCTTGTCGCTTGTCACTGGTCGCTGGTCGCTTGTCTTATCTTCGCCGGTTGCAGCGAAAAAGACGCCGGTCTGCCTCGTGACGCCCGGACGGCGGCGGTCGATCAGCAGGTGCGGGCAAAGTGGGGCAAGGGGCTGGACGAACTGCCAACGGTGACACTGGTGATGCTGTCGGCCAATAACGAGAATATTCTCGACGAGCTCGAGTGGGCGTTCAGTTTGCATCATGCGTTGGAGCACG
>Ga0123353_10019345_pt1 | contig 10112 bp, 6 predicted proteins | sample TergutLab28metaG_3_FD_92763 | JGI IMG/M metagenome (GOLD analysis project Ga0123353, IMG submission 92763) | Labiotermes labralis P3 segment gut microbial communities from Petit-Saut dam, French Guiana - Lab288 P3 | ecosystem: Host-associated > Arthropoda: Insects > Digestive system > Gut ...
GTTTCCCTTTCATTCATTTTGTCTTTTTTTTTCAACACCATTCTGTAATTTACTTAATACTTTCATTCTTCTTTGTTAGTTTCTTACTCATTTCTTTGTAAATTTCGACTCACTTCATTCTGGTAGTATGATAAATCGCGTGGGATGTAATAAAAATAAGACATTGGCTGTTGTGGCCAAATGTCCCAAAATTTGTCTGCAGAAATTGAGGGTAATACTCATATCAGTTAACTGACTATTATTTTCTTTCGAAAAAAAAAGCATCCCTACACTAAATTTAAAATGATAACTATAAAAAACATTAATTTACGCACCAGAGACAAAAACAAAGAAACTTATTTGTGTATTTAATATAAAGAGTCGTAAAGTGCTGAAATATTGACTTTCATTCTCTTATATACGGCAGCTGGAAGTCAAACCATCTACGAAGTCTGAAAGACACATGGAAATTAACACACAAGACTTGCCTCCGTATGACGTCGAAATTTTCTTCCACGTCTGCGGCTGTGTATTTCCTAAAAGCGGGCCACAGAAAACCACACTTTCACGCATGAAAAGTCACCTTACGTAAACATTTAAATAAAATTTAGCCCATACTTTTCAGTGTTCTCTTATTCAATACTGATGATAGATCTGTTTTGCCATTCCAGTATTCAGTGACCATAGTCATCGACCACCGTGACGGACAATAATCACGAATACAGAATTAAGAAATTTGCAAATAATAAGAACGTAGTCATATATGCTATATATGTTATGGGCCAAATTTCGTTATTTTAGTCTCTATCCCTTTCGTCGAATATAATTGCGGGACATCGATTCATGTCGGTATACTTCTCCGTCTTTTTAAGAGGATGAACACTTGTTAACCAGTGAATGCATATGTACACATGGTGCATTAACTGTTATCAATGAACGCTGCGTGTGTACGTACGTAGTACAAATATAGTGTATTATCTACAACCTAAGACAATGCGACCCTGATCAGGAAGTAAGACAGAATAATATGAATACACAGTGGAATATTAAACATATTGACAGATTGAATAAGTAACAAAACAAAACATCTCACGTTAACTGGAACATAAGTGTCGTGAGCCGGAAGTTGGTAGACTTCCTGTTTCTTAACTAGGAAGTAGCAGTTACATTCTTAATCCTGAGACTGGATATCCAAAGATAAAACGCACATGTCTGTCATTAATGTGTTTAAGCCTTCGTTTCCTTGTATGCAAAACTGCGTAGGAGAGAAGAATTTTCTTTCTCTTTCTTCTTTCTTTTTATTTGTCAAAGCTGTCTGTTCTTATCACTCGTGCAGTGTGTATGCTACTGACTGTAACTGTGTTGCTTATCACTCGTGCAGTGTGTATGCTAATGACTAACTGTGTTGCTTATCACTCGTGCAGTGTGTATGCTATTGACAGTAACTGTGTTGTTTATCACTCGTGCAGTGTGTATGCTACTGACTAACTGTGTTGCTTATCACTCGTGCAGTGTGTATGCTACTGACTAACTCTTTTGCTTATCACTCGTGCAGTGTGTATGCTACTAAATGTAACTGTGTTGCTTATCGCTGGTGCAGTGTGTATGCTACTGATTGTAACTGTGTTGCTTATCACTCGTGCAGTGTGTATGCTACTGACTCTAACTGTTGTTGCTTATCGCTGTTACAGTGTGTATGCTACTTCCTGTAACAGCTGTTGTTTATCACTCGTGTAGTGTGTATGCTACTGACTAACTGCCGTTACTTATCACTCGTGCAGTGTGTATGCTACTGAGTAACAGTTGTTGCTTATCACTCGTGCATTGTGTATGCTACTGACTGTAACTGTTGTTGCTTATCGCTGGTGCAGTGTGTATGCTACTTAATGTAAGAGCTGTTGCTTATCGCTCGTGTAGTGTGTATGCTACTGACTAACTGCTGTTGCTTTTCGCTCGTGCAGTGTGTATGCTGCTGACTGTGACTGTGAAGCTGTCTGCCCCAGTGTCTGGTGCAGTGACCAACAGTTTGTAGCTGGACTAGTTGTGATTCTCTAAGAGTATGATGAAACCCGCAATCCAGAGTTTTGAACTAATCACGGTGCACTTATATCCGCACTAAACATTATGTAAATTACAGGTTACATGTCACAAATGAAAGTGAATTTCTCCCTGCATTATTTAGTGTTGGCTCACATCTCTTAATTTTAATCCATGGCCTCTACGAAATGAAGACCGCGTGACTGACCTACTCACTGGCTGACAACATTACTAAGTGGATCTCTGCTTTGTTTAATGAGTTATTTACTGAAATATTGACTAAGTGACTAATAACTTATTTGAACGGATCATTGGTTGATTTAATAAACAACACGTTGTTGGACTTACTGCTTGGCTCATTGTTATATTTACTAAATAGCTTCTTTGCCGATTTGCTGAGTGGTGCCTTAGTTTTTTCGGAGAATTTTTTATTGCCTGATATAATGAGTGGCTCTTTTATTGATCTCCTGAGTGTCCTTTTCACCGCATCTTGGAATGGCTCACTAGTTGATCTAATATGTAACTAATAGACGTATTGACTGACAGGTTTGTAGATTATTTATCAGGTGCTTCAGTGGCCGATTTGTCTAGTGACTCATTAGCTTATTTATTGAGTTGCTTATTTGATAAATGGCCCCTAGATTAGTTTGCCAAGTGGTTTCGTGATAGGTTTGTTGAGTGAATCATTGACTAATTTACTATACATCAAATAAATGATTTAATGAATGCTCACTGGATGCCTTGGTTACTACATTATTGGTTGGGTAACGAGCTTGTTATCTAACTGACGACAATACATAACATTCAAATTGCGAGACTTTTTGCAAAATACACTTTAAAGTCTGTAGTTTTCCATAAATTTACCTTATGTAATAGGCCAAACAAAGAAAATTTAAGCCATATACGAAGAATAACGGTCCCTATGAAACTGGTAAGGCTGACAAAAATGCATTTGATTGAAACGTATAACAAAGTGCGGATAGGCAAGCATTTGTGTGACACATTTCCTATTAGGAATGATTTGAAAAAGGAGATGCTCTATTGCCATTGTTTTACAACTTTGCTTTAGAGTACGCCATTAGAAGGGTTCAGGTAAACCACAATGGCTTGAAATTAAATGGTACACATCAGCTTCTGTTTTATGTTGATGATGTTAATATATTGGGAGGAAGCGTACATACTGTAAAGGAAAACGCAGAAGCTTTGATAGTGGCTAGTAAGGAGATTGGACTAGAAGTAAATGCTGTTAAAACCAAGTACATGGTCATGTATTGAGATCTGAATACAGGACACGGTAGCAGTATGAAGACTGATAATAGATCGTTTGAAGGCGGTGAAGTGTTCAAATATTTTGGAACAAACTTAACAAATGAAAATTCTATTCAGGAAGAAATTAAGAGCAGATTAAAGTCAGCGAATCTTATCATTCGGTGCAGGATCTTTTGATTTCCAGTTTGCTACCCCAAAATCAAAGACTAAGATACATAGAACTATAATTTTGACTGTTGTGTTGTATGGGTGTAAAACTTGGTCGCTCACATTGATGAAGAAACGTAGGCTGAGGGTGCTTGAAAATAGGATGTTGAGGAGAATATTTAGGCCTAAGAGGGACGAGGTAACAGGGGAGTGGAGAAAAATACACAATGGATAGCTTAATGATTTGTATTCCTCACCCAACATTTTCGGGTGATAAAATAGAGAAGAATGAGATGGGCTGGGCATGTAGCACGTATGGGGGAAGAGGAGAGGTTTTGATGGGGAAACCTGAAGGAAATAGACCACTTTAAAGGGACATGTGTAGATGGAAGGATAATATTAAGATGGATCATTTGAAGTGGAATTTGCGGGCATGGACTGGATCGACCTGACTCAGGATAGGTACAGGTGGTGGTCACTTGTGAACGCGGTAATGAACCTTCGGGTTCCATAAAATGCAGGGCATTTCTTGACTAGCTGAAAACTGGTTAACTCCTCAAGAAAGATGCTGCTCCATGGAGTTAGTAAGTATGTATGATGAAATGAGGTTCATTATATTGTGAGTTTATAAAAACAAATGCAAAAATAAGCGTATTTAATGTAAACGCGATATAGTAGAGCAGGTCGTAAAACATCCGCATTCTAGCAGAAGTCTGAGGCCCTACAAGTTGATGCGGAATATAATTCTAATCATCAGATTTCTGTAGTGTTCTCATCGCCCAGAGAGAAACACACAATCTCTTCGCATAAGGAAACCTTAGAAGTTGAAGGCTTAATATTTTCAAAATAATGGCAATAAATTTTAGAGGTATAATGAGGAGGACGCGAGAGGTATTTTGATCCACCAAGCTGTGTCTGCTGCAATGTTCCGAATTCTGCGTTCTATGTTTATAACTCTTGTGTTTCCCAGTTGATATCATTACTTCTTCGCGTGTGTAATTTCAAGATAAAATTGTCTCTGTACACGCCGTGACGGATTGAAAATACTCTCCCAGTAATCCTTAATCTCATTGCTAGATGGAAGTGAGTGGTCAGCTTCACTCGCTGCTCACTTTAATTCCGGGTAAAAACCCCCGATATCAATAGTACCGGCTGCAGGGTGGACCTTAGAGGCGGTCTGAATTCTTCTGTAGGGAACTGAAACACACACCACAGTCTAGCCACCATTTCGACTACGTTGATATTCCTAATTTCATTTTAAGTCCTGTAAACCGATTAAATATTTTATATATATATATGTATATGAACTTTAGAATTTTATTGTCTCTAGTAGGAAAATTTCCCATTCAGAAAGTCACTCTATAATTGCGCCTGTACTAATTATGCAAATACAAACAGACACTTTCTGTTTGTCAGTAGCTAGGATAAAGCTTGGAATGGGCCCAGCACAAACCCTTTAACATAGAGACCCACAAAAAAATACAGTACGTCGTTAATAATTAACGTAGCTTTTAGCATAAATTAGAGTTTCTTTCGTGAAATGTGATTTTTACAATTAAGGTGAGCAATCATTTATTTATGTAACATTATGCGTACTGCCTGAAAGTGCAAGATTATTTGGGGTATCTAGGCAAAACGCGCGAATTGGTCCTAAAAACACGTGTAACGGTGTTTACTTATTTACCAGGCTCAAAATATGGGAAGAGTGGTCAAAAGTTTTGGACACGACAGTCAAATTTCCGATTGGATAAAGGTCGGGGAATACGATGATTACTTGAACTAAGCTTAGCTTCTGAATATCGTCTTTGTTTCTTTGATGTAACTTAATAAGACGCTTGTCCTTTGGTGGCAGCTTGCGCTCTTCACTGTAAGGAATGCTTTAGGATTCGTGACCGAACTATTTAAATGCGACCGGGTGCTGCTATGGCAACCACTCACTCCGCCCCTTTTAATAACCGCACTCTCCTGGACATCAGCATAATTTACTAGAGGGTCTTCACTTTTCAATTTCAAAGGGCGTACTGCAGGAAGTTGACAAAGCCAGTTCACAAATCGATTTGTTGTTTGTTTTATTGGAACTGCGACAGATCACAAAATCTAGCGCTTGAATTGCCAGTACGAATGCACCTTTTTAGGTTATCCTGTCACATATTTTTCGCCTGCAAGTTTGTAGTTGGCTCGTTTATCATTATTTTCTATGTCCGGGGCGAGAGTCAGGCCCCACCCCCACACCCCCCCCCCCCATTTCAGAAATCTTCTGCCAGAAGTAACGTAAATATAAATACTGGTTTTTTTTTTACGTACATGAGTCTTAAGCATAACTACTGCGAAACTGAATAACACTTGGTCATGCGTGTCTGTTGGGGCAGAAATGATCCTGGAACAGAGAACTGTAACAAACAAAAGAGGTGTTCTTTTGTTTCATTACAAAAGATTAAGTTATCGCATGGTTACCTGGCGTTCTCGATAACTGTGCAAGGATTTCACAACCGTCATGCCACTTCTCGTCTGTTATATAAGTTGTTACAATTTGTTGTCACTTTCATGCGGGGTATTTACAGTAATCTACCTGAAACAGTCACGTCTTTCTAAGGTACATATTGTTGAAGCTATTCTGTGGTTACAATATATGGTACGGGTAACGTTATTTCTCATGCAGAATGCATTGTACTTTCACATTACTACCTTCCGACGCATACATACAGCGCCCAATATGGGTGTTTTCTCTAGTTCCTTAATCTCGTGCTTTCCTGTTATGTTGCTCTGGTATTGTCTGGGTGACTTTGAGATGATTCCACTTGACTATATTATTACTGTCATCACATTTGTTTTTTTTTCACATGCTTTGTATTTCTATTGTAAAGCTCTTATATTTTAGAATATGCTCAGCTTCTTTCTTCATCACATTTCTGTCTCCCGAAACTGCAACGTCTAATAACATGTATTCTTTCTTCATTACCACGGATTACGATGACCGGCTTATTTTTAGGGACTGTTCTTTCCTTTTGCACTGTTGAATCAATAATACTACATTCATGAATCATTTCTACTAATTTTGTCACATGTTCATACCAGTGTTCATTTTGTAATTTTTTCCCATATTTCCTTGCATATGCAGTTGACATACACTCTATCATGTCTCTTTACATATTTTTCTTTTGACAATATTGTGCTTGCTAGTATGAAATGTTCTATTGCCTCGTAAAATTTTTGGCATAATCTGCATTTGCTCTTTCTGTTTGCAATATTTGTTATGTGATATTTTGTTCGTAAGGCCTGATCTTGTGCTGCTCTTATTTGACTTAAAGTTTCTGCTTTCAGATCCCCCCTCGAGAGCGATAGGAATGTGTCTTTTTCCCTAATAAGCTGTTTATCTATACGTATAATATACTGGCTATGCATTATTTTGCTTTCCCATATTTTCTTTAAGGACTCACCTAATCTTGCTTTTGTGTGTTGCATACCCTCATTTTTTGTGTCAAAGTTCTCAATTAATTTTTTAATTTTTCTACTGCTGTTGTCTTAATTGTTTAATTCCTTCTTGACTGATTGTTTTCGTGGCCTTTAACGGTATTTACAAATAATCATCGGCATAATTTGTATTCAAATATTCTGCAATATTGATTTTCTCTGCTGTATATGTCGCTTCAGTTTGTAACAACCCTTGATCCCCTGCTTTCCTTTTTACATATAACCTTCCTATATTATATCTGGGTGATTCATTTTATAAATTTTTTTATCATTATAGTTTTCCTTTCGATTCCTATGTCTTCTAATTTTCAATAAATTATAACAAAAGAGTATCTTCATACAGAGGCGGCTCATAATTAAATTTTTGTAATTTTATCCTTGACATTCACCTCGGGATCTCCTGCCGTGTCGTGTCGAAAAATTTACTTGTTTTAAATTTATTCATATTCCATGACGTGTATTTAGATTATAATCTTCTGAATTATGTGAAGATTTAGATAAGTAGATGGTTAGAAATGTCTAGGAAGAACCTAAATCCTCAAATTCTATCCTGCCATGGTGTCGTAATCCAGACGAGAAATATGAATTTTCACCAACGTAAATTCCTTTGATCATTAGTATTTACTACGAGACAAGTTTAGGAATATTGGTGAAATTCATCGTGAGCTTCTTTCACAGTAAGAAACTTTGCAGATGGTTACAAATAAAATGAAATTATTCCAAGCAGTCTTATATGTTCCATGTCCCGTGCATTAAACAAATGGATAATATTTTTAAAAAGACCATATCATTTGTTGGTCTCTTTCTATCTAACTATATGCCTAACTATCTATCTAACTATATGCCTATCTATCTACCTATCTACAGAAATATATATATATATATATATATATGCCTGCCTGCGCGCGCGTGTGTGTGTGTGTGTGTGTGTGTGTGTGTGTGTGTGTGTGCGCGCGCGTGTGTACATATATATCGATTTATCTATGTACCAGTTTTCCAGTGGACCACCAGTTACCGGTTTTCGGTTGCCACATTTGTCGGTTTACGCGTCGCCACAAGTTAAATTCCTCTGCTGCATAACCCTCTCAACTTCTTTTCCCACTTTACTTCTAGTCTTCCTCGTTGTCGTCTTCCTCCCGGTGACCAGGTCCATTAGTCCATCTGCTACCGCCATGCCTAACACGTGTCCATACCATTTAAACATATTTTCTGTTCCCTTCAAAATTGTACGCTTCACCCTCATATTTTCTCTGATGACTTCATTTCTTACTTTAATAGTCCGGAGTTCTTTGCAGCTCCTCTCCAATAATCCATTTCTTTACTTAACATTTTTTCTTTTGTTTGTAATCCATTGTCAAATTTCCCAAAATAATTTAAAATGACTTCCGTCAGTATAAAATATTCATTTCTTTCTATTTACTGAAATATATTTACACCACAGTAGGCTGCGTAGTGCTTTGGTTGCTCAATTCTGTTTTACACTTCGTTGAATTTTCCAGAGTGAGTAAAATGGATCCGAAGACCTTAAATGATCTACTGTCCTCAATTTCAATGTTATGTTCAAGCTTTATATTTTGTAAGTCACATCCTACATTTAAATACACTGTTTTAAGGATAATAACATTTAAGCCCCATCTCTGACATTCAACTATTAATTTTTGTCATATATTCTGCTTCATCTTTATCTTGTTTTGTAATAACATGCTCATCCGCAAACAAAAGATGATATGTTACGTTGGTTTGTGGGTTGATTGTTTAGTAACGAATTTATACGCTAAGTAATCTGAGTAATTGAGCAACTTAATGCACAAATTCCTGTTTTATAATAAATTTATTATATTCCTCTACATGTTTCAAGCACTATTGTGCTCATCATCAGGAGGTCTAAATTGTATTATACAGCATCTTGTATCATCACATTCTGTAGGTAACCGTCCGGTGCACCGGAATGTGAATTCGCCATCTTAGATAGGAACTACTTTATTAACACTTTCACCAACATTGAAAGAAAATAGTCTTACAAGTAAAAACTCAATTTCCCTACATTGTCTTCTCCGTAACATACCGCCCACCTAATTAAATAGTATATTTACAATCTTTGGAATTGTACCTTCAGCACTTAAATTGTCAGTTCTCTAGTAATCACTCATATGGACTTAAAATACACCTTTGACCAAAACAAAAATAAAATTAATTCAGTCAACCTTTGGTAACAAATAAATCTTTGTAACAGGACGTTTTAATGTTTCTTTTGCTGTTCTTAATGTAACAAATCTTGTTAATCCAGCTCTTCCAGTACGGATGTCACTAATAACTGCCTTTTTCCACACCAAGGGGGGTAGATTATCTTTCTTTGAAAGCACTACACCACCATTCATTGCATTTGGCTGGATGATGAGCACAATAGGGCTCGAAACATGTAGAGGAATATAATAAACTTATTACAAAACAATAATTTGTGCAGTAAGTTGGTCAATTACTAAGATTATACTGAGATGCACGGTCAGCAAAACATAAAAAAAGCCAAGTTATGTTATTTTCCGACAAAGTGGATATACGAGTATTAGACCAGACCACGACCAATTCCTTCAATATTATTCTCCATTTCGTCACCTTCTATATTATTCTCCTTTTCGTCAAACTTTTATTCGACGCCATATTAGTTTGTGATACCAAATCTACAAAGTAAAAAAATAAATATTTATATAGTCACATATAGGTGAAGAGGATTATCCTTCATGTCTGAGAATTTGGATGAAAAACTGACAGCTTCTCACTATAGAAGAAGGAAGTAGTATATCACACATTATTATACAGGAACCCAGGTGGGCTACACTGAAAATTCTAACGAAACTTCAAATCCCACAAGGGTGAGTAATTTCTGGAGCAGCTGATGTTCTATCGGTTCACAAGAAAAAAATTCATACATAACGTTATGTCCTTTAATGATACAAATTTATATTTTCTGCATTATTTTCCATTCACAATTTTCCTTATTTCATTCCGAACCAAATTCTAATTTTATTTTTTGCCCTCGTTTTCAAACCTTCACTCAGCTACTTTGTAGCCATAACACTTAATTCCTTCCTTTTAAATACTTTGTGCTTTCGTAAATAATTTACTAGCTTTAAAATTGCCCTGTAAATATTTTAACATCTGAAAAATAAAGAAGGCCCTGTCAAAGTTTTACACAGACACACAGACACACA
>Ga0123353_10019346_pt1 | contig 10112 bp, 9 predicted proteins | sample TergutLab28metaG_3_FD_92763 | JGI IMG/M metagenome (GOLD analysis project Ga0123353, IMG submission 92763) | Labiotermes labralis P3 segment gut microbial communities from Petit-Saut dam, French Guiana - Lab288 P3 | ecosystem: Host-associated > Arthropoda: Insects > Digestive system > Gut ...
CGCTGCCCCCTGCCCCCTGCCCCCTGCCCCCTGCCCCCTAACCTCTATAATTTTGCCTCTAACCCCTAATTCCGCGTGACAATCCCGCTGACGGTATGGTATAATCCCGTCGTGGAACAAAGCCGCGCGCAAAAAATATTAGAATTTCTTTCAAAGCGGTATCCGAACGCAGGGTGCGAGCTTGAGTACCGCACGGATTTTGAATTGCTGGTCGCGGTGATTTTGAGCGCGCAATGCACGGACAAACGCGTCAACGCGGTAACAAAGGAATTGTTCCGCATTGCATCGCACCCGCAGGATTTTCTGGATATGGGGCAAGCAGCATTGGAAAAGCACATTTTTCCGTGCGGCTTTTACCGGCAAAAGGCTAAAAGCATCCTTTCCGCAAGCGGCGATATCATAGGAAAACACGGCGGGCAAGTACCGCCGGACTTTGACGCGCTCATCAAAATGCGCGGCGTGGGGCGTAAAACCGCGAACGTGCTGCTATCCGTCGCGTTCGGCAAGCCCGGGCATATCGCGGTCGATACGCACGTTTTCCGCGTAAGCCACAGGCTTGGACTGTCCGAAGGTAAAACGCCGTTTGAGGTCGAAAAGGATTTAACCGCCGCGTTTTCCGATACGGAATCCGCAAAAGCGCACCACTTATTGATTTTTCACGGACGGTATTGCTGCAAAGCGCGCCGCCCGGAATGCGGGAATTGCCCGGTAGCGGAATATTGCCGCTCATAGGGGATAAGAACCCTTCCCTCCACCACCCTCTATCCCTAAAAAAAGGAGCAATCATGAAAAAACAAATCGAAAAACAGAAGTTCCCCCTAAACATCGGTTTAGCGCTTGGCGGCGGCGCGGCGCGCGGTTTTTGCCATTTGGGCGTTTTGAAGGTGTTCGAAGCCAATAACATCCCGATACATTGTATCACGGGCTGTTCGATGGGCGCGGTGCTCGGCGGATGCTATGCGGCAGGGGTCAGTATCTCCGACATGGAGAAGATTATCGCCCGCATTACGGATCGCATTTTGCGCGATTTTAGCTTTCTGTCATATCACGACGGACTGTTTAAGGGAAAGCGCGCGATGGCGATTATTAAGAGGTTTATCGGCAGCAAAACCATCGCCGATTGCGTGATTCCGTTCGCGGCGACGGCGACCGAAATCCAAAAAGGCGAACAAAGGGTATTGATGAGCGGTTCGCTTGCGGATGCGATTCATGCCAGTATGTCGATTCCGGCGATCTTCCAGTTTGTCCAAACCGCCGCCGGCGAACGCCTTGTGGACGGCGGAGTAACGGAGCGCATACCCGTCAGCGCCGCGCGGGCTTTGGGCGCGGATTTTGTAATAGCGGTCGATGCGCTCGGGTCGCCGCGGCATAACACAGAAATGCGGGGAGTAATGGATATGACCGAGCAAGCTTTTCTTTTAATGGATTGGGCCGCCAATAAAGCCCGTATTTTAACCGAGCCGGACTATTTAATTACACCCGACCAAGGCAACCGTTCCGTACATAAATTTACCGATAACGCCTTGTCCGTCGAGGCGGGAGCCGCCGCCGCCGAGGCCGCGCTGCCCGAAATCTTGGAAAGGATAAACGAGTGGCGCTTGGGAAGGGTATAGAAAAAAATATTTTTTTAAAAAAGCCGCATAAAACAGTTGACGGAAGGGAAAACATATGATAGAGTATTAGCAATTGAGTGAATTGACTGCTAGCATTCCATGTGCTCATGTGAAAAATGAAGCTATCTGCCAGAAAAGAAAAAATCATCGAAGCGGTCGTTGACAGCTATGTAAAGGCTTGTACGCCCATATCGAGCGCCGATATCCAAGCGGAGTATTTGCCCGCGCTCAGTACGGCGACCATCCGCAACGAATTGGCCGCGCTCGAGGAAATGGGGTATTTGGCGCAGCCGCACACGTCGTCGGGGCGCGTTCCGACGGCGGAGGCGTACCGATTGTACGTCGAAAAGCTGATGCCGCGCCGCGCGTTGTCGCCGCAGGAGTTGGATATCGTCAAGCGGTATTTTAGCCGCAAGCTGACCGAATTAGACGAGATTTTAAAAAGCACCGCCAAGGTCATTTCCGAAATTACCAACCTCACGGGTGTCGCCTACGTTCAAAACGCCGAAACCGCCGTTATCCAAAGCATCAAAATCGTTAAAATCACCGAAACGGACGCGCTTTTTGTGATTGTGACCGACCGCGGCATCCTTAAAGAAGCCGCGGCGACGATGGCTTCTGAGATTTCGGACGCATATTTCAGCGGCGCGAGTGAGTTCGCGACGGGCGTATTCCGCGGGCGCTCTATAGCGGACGCCGCGCGCAACGGCGAAGCGATTGCCGCCGAAGCGCTCAACGAATACGAGCAGATTTTTGCAACCGTGCTTAACATCCTAAAAAGCCACGCGCGCGGCGGGTTGTCCTCCGATATCGTTTTAGAGGGCAGCGCGAAGATTTTAGAGCAGCCCGAGTACGCGAACCCGCAAAAAGCCAAGGCGATGCTGGAGCTGTTCGACGCGAAGGAAACGCTGATTCCCGTGCTAAAGAGCGGCGACGATATGAGCTTAAACGTCCTCATCAGCGGCGACGGCGAAATGAAGCCCGGCTTGCCCGAATGCGCGATTGTGACGGTCAATTACGCGGTAAACAAGACGTCCGTCGGAAAAGCCGGCGTCATCGGTCCCATGCGCATGGACTACGGCAAGGTCATATCGGTGCTGGATTACATCGGAAAAATTATCAACCTGTTGCCCGAAAAAGGTGAGGACGATGCCGAGGATGTTCGCTTTGGCGATGAGTATCTCGATATTAACGAATAACGAATAGTGAATAACGAATAACGTCGGATGATATATTTGAAAGAAACTTTGATTTTAAGTAATATCAATCGTATTCGTTTGACTTAAAGGAGGTTGCCAATGGCAGAAGAAACAGAGGAATTACCGGAAGAAACCCTTAACGGGGAACAAGAAGAATTTATCACCTATCAAGAGCAAATCGACGGGCTCGCCTTACGCGCCGAAATTGCCGAAGCGATAGCGGAAAAATTAAAAAGCCGCGCCGAAGAGTTGGATCGGCTGAATACGCGGCTACAAGGAGATTTTGACAACCACCGCAAGCGCACCGCCGAGCAGGCGAAAAAGCTAAAAGAGGACGGCGCGGCGGAGGTTATCGAAAAAATGGTTCCGCTGGTCGACACGCTGGAACGCGCGATTGCGATGATGCGCGACGAGAGCACCGCGGAAGGCCTGAAAATGGTCTTAAAGCAATATTTGGGCGTATTGGCGGATTTTGGAGTCACCGAAATTCCCGCGCTCGGCGAGCCGTTCGACCCGGCGCTTCACAACGCCGTCGCCAGCGGCGCGGTGAAAAAGCAAAAGCAGGTTAACACGGTCGTCGAGGTGTTTCAAAAGGGCTACCGTATCGGTGAGCGCATTTTGCGGCATAGTATGGTTAAGGTAGGGGTATAAAACTGCCGAAAGCAGTTTTGTTAACGCAAAAATTCAAATCAGAAAAAATAACAAACATTACTCGGAGGTAAAAAAACAATGAATAAAATTATCGGAATAGACTTAGGAACCACGAATTCCTGCGTGGCGGTATTAGAAGGCGGGGAGCCTATCGTCATTCCCAACGCGGAGGGCGCGCGCACGACGCCGTCCGCCGTAGGCTTTGCCAAAGACGGCGAACGGCTCGTGGGTCAGGTCGCCAAACGTCAGGCGGTCGCCAATCCCGAACGCACGGTGCTTTCCATTAAGCGCGACATGGGGACGGACCGTAAAATCAAAATCGACGGCAAGGACTTTTCGCCGCAGGAAATTTCGGCGATGGTGCTTTCCAAATTAAAGCAGGACGCCGAAAACTATTTGGGCGAAAAGGTAACGCGCGCCGTCATCACGGTTCCCGCGTACTTTACGGACGCGCAGCGCCAGGCGACCAAGGACGCGGGGCGCATCGCGGGCTTAGAGGTCATGCGCATTATCAACGAGCCGACGGCGGCGTCGCTTGCCTACGGGCTCGATAAGGGCAAAGCGGGCAACCAAAAGGTTTTTATTTTTGATTTGGGCGGCGGCACGTTCGATATTTCTATTTTGGAAATCGGCGACGGCGTATTCGAGGTTATCGCCACCGCGGGCGACAACCGTTTGGGCGGCGACGACTTTGACCAAAAAATCATCGACTATCTCGTCGGCGAATTTAAAAAAGACAACGGCATCGACTTATCGCGTGACCGTATGGCGCTGCAACGGCTCAAAGAGGCCGCCGAGAAAGCGAAAATCGACCTTTCCGCGCTTCAAAAAACGTCCGTCAGCCTGCCGTTTATCACAAGCGGCGCGGCGGGCCCGCTGCATATGGACATCGAGCTGACGAAAGCAAAATTCGACGCGCTTACGGATTCCTTGGTGGAAAAAACCATCACGCTCTCAAAACGCGCGATGAGCGACGCGAATTTTACGACCGCGGATATCGACAAGGTAATCTTAGTCGGCGGCTCGACGCGCATTCCCGCCGTTGTGGAGGCGGTCAAAAAATTGACGGGCAAGGAGCCGTTTAAGGGCATCAACCCCGACGAGTGCGTCGCGCTGGGCGCGGCAATCCAAGGCGGCGTTTTGGCGGGCGAGGTTAAGGACGTGCTGCTCTTAGACGTTACGCCGCTTTCTTTGGGCATCGAAACGCAAGGCCGCATTTTTACGCGCCTCATCGAGCGCAATACGACGATTCCGAAAAAAGCGAGCCAGATTTTCTCCACCGCGTCCGACGGCCAGCCTTCGGTAGATATCCACGTCTTACAGGGCGAACGCGAATTCGCGCAAGACAACAAAACGCTCGCGCGCTTTGAGCTGGGCGGCATCGCCCCCGCGCCGCGCGGCATCCCGAAAATCGAGGTCACGTTCGACATCGACGCGAACGGAATCGTGCACGTTTCCGCCAAAGACATGGGGACGGGCAAGGAGCAAAAAATCACCATTACGGCTTCGACGAATTTGACCGAGGATCAGATTAAAAAAGCGGTCAAGGACGCCGAGGAATTTAAGGAGCAGGACGCCAAGCGCAAAGAGGTTGTCGAAACCAAAAACCACGCCGACACGCTCATTTTCTCCATCGAGAAGGTTTTAAAGGAGAGCGGCGATAAAATCCCCGAAGAGGATAAGGCCGAGCTTGAGGCCGAGATTGCGAACGTAAAATCGACGCTGAGCGGCGAGGAGATCGAGCCGATCCGCAACGCGATGGAGGCGCTGTCCAAGGTTTCCGACCGCGTGTTCACCAAGCTGTATCAAAACGCCGTGCCGCCCGAGGGCGGCGAGTCCTTTGTCAACGACGCCGATGCGGGAGAGGGCTTTGGAAGCAACGGCGGCGACGCGGGCGAGGGAAGCTAAAATACTTAGTAAATAGTGAATACGAATAGTTTATGGATATGAAAATGAATTCTCATCCTTAACTATTCGCTATTCATTATTTTTCAAAGGAACTCATGTCAAAATCCTATTACGATATACTGGGCGTTTCGAAAACCGCAACCGAGGAAGAAATCAAGTCCGCATTTCGGGGTAAGGCTAAAAAATACCACCCCGACTTAAACCCGGGCAACGAGCAAGCCTCCAAAATGTTTAAGGAAGCCAACGAAGCGTACGAAATTTTGGGCGACCCGCAAAAACGGGCGGCATATGACCGCGGCGGGTCGTCCGCTTTCGGCGGCAATCCCTTTGGCGGCGCCGACCCTTTCGGCGGCGGCGGTTTTGGCTTCGGCGGCGGCTCGATTTTTGACGATTTTGTCAATATGTTCAGCTCCGAGCGGCGCGGGGGGGGCTCTCCCGTCGCCGCCGGCGGCGATATCACGCTCAACGTCACGCTTACTTTCGAGGAGGCGGTTTTTGGCGTTCAGAAGGAAATACAGCTCAGCCGCACGGAGCCTTGCGAATCCTGCGGCGGGACGGGCGCGAAATCCGGCACCGAATACATAAAGTGCAACGCGTGCGGGGGCGCCGGGCGGGTACGGTCTGCGCAGGAAACGCCGTTCGGGCGCGTGGTCAGTATGCGCACCTGCCCCTCGTGCGGCGGCGCGGGCAAAATCATCAAAGAGCCGTGCCCCGCGTGCAAAGGGCGCAGCTTAATCCGTAAAAACGTTACTTTACGCATCGCGCTCCCGCCCGCGCTCGAGCACGGCCAAGTGGTCACGGTGCAGGGCGAGGGCGAACGCGGCAAGCCCGGCACGCGCCCGGGCAACCTCAATTTAGTGGTCACCGTTTTGCCGCATAAAACAATCCGGCGCAAGGGGCTCGATTTATTGACAGAAATCCCGATTACGTTTACGCAGGCGTTACTCGGGGATAAAATCACGGTTCCGACGCTGAGGGGCGCGAAAGCGACGCTTTCCTTGCCCGAGCATACGCAAAGCGGCTCGGTTTTCAAGCTCAAAGGCCAAGGCGTCGAAGCCCCGAAAAGGGGAACCGGCGATTTGCTGATTACGGTTCAAATCGAGCTGCCTAAAAATTTAAACAAAGACCAGCGCAATAAAATCAAAGACCTGCATTCCAGCATCAAGCTCGACCAATACCAAAAGGCAAACGACTTTGCAAAGAGCAGGAGTTAGTTTTTTACTTTAACGGACTTGTCCGCAAGGAGGCTACGTATCCCCCTATGAATTGGCCCAACCGATTAACCGTTTTGCGCATCGCTTTAATCCCGGTGTTTGTGACGCTGTTTTTTTTGCCGTTCCCGTATTTAAAATTCGCCAGCCTCGGCGTATTTCTATTAGCGGCGCTTACGGACGTGCTGGACGGAAAAATCGCGCGCAAATACAACCTTGTCACTAAAGTCGGCAATTTTTTAGACACCATCGCCGACAAAATGCTGATAACGTGCGCGATGATATGCGTCGCCGTGGATTTTGCGATGCTGACGGAGTCTCCTTTTTCCACAAGCCCGCTTCCACAGCCCTACGGTATCCAATGGATTTTTGTAGTATCGAATCCGGGGCTTGACTACTTATTTACCGCCCTGATAGCGGCTTGCGTGATGATTAACATTTGCCGCGACCTTATGATCAGCGCGCTCAAAATGATTGCCTCCGCCAAAGGCGTCAATATTTCGGCGGACAAATTAGGGAAAATCAAAATGGTGCTGCAAACCGCCAGCTTAGTCTTTTTAATTCCGTTTATGGACTTAATCCGTATCGTAAACGAAACAGGGCACCTTTGGCTTTCGGCGTCTGTTTTTCTTGCGGGAGCCGGGCTTTTGGCAACCGCAACCCTTATGGCGTTGATTTCGGGAATCAACTACGTCATAAAATACAGGTATGTTTTTAAGGAAGAAGATTAGGGCAAAAAAATCAGTAATTTGTAAGTTGAGTTAAAATGAACCTCGCAATTTTACGCATCGAAAAAGAAGAATCGCCCGTTTACAGGGTAAGCGAAGCGGAATCTATGGCGGCGCGGCTGTTGGAATTAAAAGGCCATTCCGTTATTTCCGTTTTGGCGGTTACGGGAAAAAACGCCGTGCGCGGCGCCGTGGATTTTTTAAAAGCCGGCGCGCAGGCATTAATTGTCACGGGCGATGTAGAGGCGTTTTCTAAGGAATTAGCGGAAATTTATAATTTTCCAAATACTCAATGCTCCATGCTCGACGAAACGGATAAAATACCCGCCGCTCCTCACTCCTCACCCCTCATTCCTAATTCATTGGAGGCGGAAAACATTATTTTTCTGTTAACTCCCCGGTTGTCGCCGGATTTTATCGAGCGTACCGCAATCCCCGCGCTCAATTCTAAAACAAAGGCCTGTTATACATCCGTTGTTTTTAGAACTTTCGGCTTAAGCGCTGCGGAGCTTAAAATACTTTTAAAAGACTGCGTCCGCAACAAGAGCCGCATCGGGGTGCGTATCGTCGAATTGTCGTACCTTGAGTGTGAGGTGCGCGTCCGTTATTCCAACAAAACGCATAAGCTCATCGTGGACGATTTGATTGCAAGAGCTGTCGAGGCCTTAAAAGACCATATGTATTCCGCAAAAGACGAAACGCTGCCCGAGGCCGTTTCCGCGCTCTTAAAACAGCGCGGCCAAAAAGTATGCGTCGCCGAATCCTTTACGGGCGGCGGCGTTGTGCGGGCGCTTATCGCGGTGCCCGGCGCGAGCCGGGTGGTTAAAGAGGGGATTGTGTCGTACTCGAACGAATCAAAAATGCGCCGCTTGCAAGTCGAGCCGCATATTTTGGACGAATACGGCGCGGTGAGCATCGAAACGGTGTACGAGATGGCGGCGAATATCTTAGTTTCAAACCCCGATTGCGCGTACGCGGTTGCGACGACCGGGAACGCCGAGCTTGCGGCGTCCGAAACAGCGGGCGGGCCTTGCGCGTTTTTTGTGGCGGCGGGGGACGCCGACGGAATCCATATTTACCGATATACCTGCGACGGCGACAGGAACGCGGTCATCGAATTCGGCGTCAAAGCCGCCTTGTTCCGGCTGTATCGGGAGTTGACTTCATTAAAACCAGCTTTTTAAACGCCGTGGGCAGGGCAATTTTTTCAATCTCCGACCATGTGAAATTGTCCGACGGCTCCGAACACGCAAAATAATAAACGCGCATATTCCAGACCCGGTGCGTAAAAATATGCGCCGCGTCACGCGTGCCGCGGGGAACCAATTCGAAAAAACCCAGGCCTTGCGCCGCTGCCAGCGCTTCCGCCTCGCTCAACCGGCCTTTCAAATTTGGGAATTCCCATAGCCCTGCCAGCAATCCTTGCGCGGGGCGTTTTGTTACGGCGTATTTTCCGCCCGACCCCACTACAAACACGGTTAAATCCTCGGGTATTTTATCGGGCTTTGCGGATTTTACGGGCAGCTTGCCGGTTAAATTTAACCGATGCGCTTTGCATAAATCCTTCACGGGGCAAACTGCGCACAGCGGTTTTCCGTTCGGGACGCATACCGTCGCGCCCAATTCCATCATGCTTTCCGTCAGCGCGCCGCAGCTTTTTGCGGCCTCATATAGTGGTATCAGAACCTTATAAACCGCGGTTTTTGTCGCGCCGTCGGCGATATCCGCTTCGCTTCCCGTCAGTCTGGTAACCACGCGCAAAATATTCCCGTCAACCGACGGGACGGGCAAATTAAAACAAATCGCGCAGATTGTTCCCGCCGTATAATCGCCTATGCCGGGCAGGCGGCGGATGCTTCCGTAATCGCCCGGGAATTTGCCGCCGTATTCGGCTGCTATGAGCTTCGCCGCCCGGTGCAAGTTTTGCGCGCGGCTGTAATACCCGAGCCCCTCCCAGTACTTTATCACCTCGTCCCCGTCGGCGCCCGCAAGCGCAAAAATATCGGGGAACCGTTCCATAAACCGCTCGTAATAACCGATTACTTGATTAACCCGCGTTTGCTGCAGCATGATTTCCGAAACCCAAACACGGTACGGAATTATGCTTTCCCGCCACGGCAGCGCGCGCGCGTTGGCCTTAAACCACTCAACCAGCCGCGTTGCAAATTCGGGTTCGATATTTTCGATAAGCGTCTTTTGCGTCATATGTACAAGTATATCAATATAATGACATATTTGTCAATACGTTTATGGACGGCAAAAGCGCGTCGCTGACTTCGGCCTCGCTCACCGTACCGTCGCAAAACTTGTACCGTATAACTTTTTAAATTTATGCGGCTATTAAAACGCGCAGGAGTAGCTGAAATCTAATTAATAATCAACATCAACATTTTCGTCATGCGGCGGGTGGTTATCGACTATGCCGTTTAACTGCCTTTCGTAAAGCTCTTTAATGTTGTTCTCTAAGGTCTCGCAAGTCATGCCGCTTTCATAAAAAACTTTATACGCACCCGACTCCTCAATATAGTACCAGAACTCATTGCCAATAATACTATGCGTCAGTGAGCCTTTGGCTCCCGAGGCGTAAGAATGGGTAATTAGAACGGTGTCCGTGTCGGCATCGTAAGCTTCACCGTACAATTCGGCATAATTAGTGTCGGGATTCAAGTCACTATATACGCGAATCGTTTCCTCATAAGTCAACGCTATCGTATCAAATGCCTCGGTAATCGGTGAAAAGTCAACTTTCCCGTCCACAATCGGTATAATTTGTGCCGACATGAGTGAAATACTGTACGCTAA
>Ga0123353_10019347_pt1 | contig 10111 bp, 8 predicted proteins | sample TergutLab28metaG_3_FD_92763 | JGI IMG/M metagenome (GOLD analysis project Ga0123353, IMG submission 92763) | Labiotermes labralis P3 segment gut microbial communities from Petit-Saut dam, French Guiana - Lab288 P3 | ecosystem: Host-associated > Arthropoda: Insects > Digestive system > Gut ...
TAGTCGCGAGCTCCTGATGATGGGCATAGTAGTGCCCGAAACATGTTGAGCCTATAAGAAGTACAATAAAATAATAAGTGGCATCTAGTTGGTTTTTATTCTTCAGTTATCACAATGATGCACCATCAAACATCAAACTGAAATATAATTTTAATAAATATATACTTCCTTTCAACTGTAACCTAAATCGGGTATAACACAAAGCAAGGTAACCAGATGCTTATTTGGTTTCCTCCTTTATTCAAAATAAAGCACACTTCTAATATATATATATATATATATATATTGCTGTGCAAGCACATGTAGTAGGTTGCTTAATTTATGTACTCTGATAATATATGGGCTGTACCAGAAGTCATGAGCAAATTAATTTCACTTTCAAATTAATGTAGGAATAGGAAAACATCACTTGTCAGTCAAGTCTGTGCAATGTATTCACTTCTCTACAAAGTCTCCATCATAACTGATGCATTTTTGCCACCATTCTAGAAGTACAAAGATCCCTTGAAGATAAAACTCTGTTTCAGCCATTCATAAACAATGAAGGATGGCTACCTAGACTGCCTCATTGTTCCTCTAGTGCTGGTCTTGCATCTGATCCTTCATGAACCCTAACTGATGGTAATCTGAAGGTACAGACTGTAGGGCGGATTGAAGTTCCCAACCATTCTTCTGATTCCTCTCCATGCATACACAAGCAGTGCGGGGCCATGCAATGTAGTGATGCAGGATGATCCTTTTCATCCCTGAACATCTGTCATGTAGTGCATGATAAATTGCCTGGAGTACCTGAAGGTAACGGGCAGCAATTACGATTTCCTCTTGTGACAAAAACCTGACCAATGTGCATCCTTCAGTATCCCAAACAATAGTTCCCATGGTCTTATAGACTGAGAGAACTCTTTTTGCCTTCTATGTATTGGGCAATGTTGTGTGATGTCATTCCATGCTCTGTCATTTTGTTTCCAGATTAAAGTGACAAAAACAGCTGTCATCACCCATTTCATGATGCTGTAAAGAAAGTTATCATCTTTGACAGCATACCATTCCAGAAACTGTGAGGAAGACTTTTTTCACTTACAGTTGTACCCCTCTGTCAGAAAGCCAGGCACTCAGGTGGCACAAACTTTGACGTAACTCAAATTTCCCACCATCTGGTGTACCACAGTAACCTATTTCAATCTCTGCTGCTATTTCTCTGTCATTCATAGATTTTCTTCGATGAGCCTACTGTTTCTCTTTATTTCTCTCGGTGGAAACAGCTTGCAGGCAAACACTACAGGGTTGCTCAGAATGTCTGTGTTCCCATTTTTAATATGCTGTACCCATTATCTGATATTACTAGCACCTGTGAACAGGCAATTCAATATGCATGCTGAAGCTGTGCATGAATATCCAACATGGGAATCTCCTCCTTAACCAGCAATTTGAGTACCACATATTGCTGAAATGGCATATCCTAACCACACTGTAATACACGGTCCAGCAGAAATAGTAAACTAATTTTAAATACAAATAACATTTTACTGAAAGTAATTAATAACAATTTCAGCATATTACAATTTACTACAGTGCTTAAATTCATCTTAAATTTGTTATACATTGTACCACTTTTTGTGTACAATGTCTTTTAGGTGGCCACCAGACTCCTGAATGCACAGGTGCACATGAGTTGAGATGATGTGCTTAACTTTTCCAAGTGTTTCTTCTGAAATGTTGAAGATTTCATCTTGTATGGCTTGTCTGAGTGCATTTAAATCTACAGAGTCTACCGTACACTTTACTTTTCAAATAACCCTAAAGAAAAAAAAATCAGGTGCTGTGGAAACAAATGACCCAACGCAGCCATGTTCATCACTGCTGTGTGGGCCAGAGCACCATCTTGTTGAAACCACAAGTTATGGTTTGGTAGGAGTTTTAGGGCCAGAAATTCAATGATCATCTCTGTGTAATGTTGTGATGTGACTTCATCCTCAAAGAAGTAGGATCCAAAGTCTCCCCTGGACTAAAGAGCACACCAAACAGTAACTTTGGGGTCACAGGTCATAAAGGTGACATTAGCGAAGTTCATGAAGATTTGCAGGTGACCAGTATCAAAAGTCCTGCTTATTTATTGTGCCATGTAAGTGAAAATGTGACTCATCACTCATCAGAAGGGTGCTCGGCAGGTCTGGATTTTCAGTCAGTATTCCTTGATAATAACAACAAAATTGTAAGCGTACCTCTTTGTCCCGATCACTTAAAGAATACACAATTCGCAATTTGTATGCATGAAGATTCAGGTCACTATGCAGGATGCGCCCAACACTCCTGCCAGACATGACTAATGCTTGGGCTTGCAAATTGCCTTGGACTACAGCCAAAAGAAGCCAACATTCGGGCAATGTTCTCGGGTGTGCCAACTGAGGACGGCCAACCAGGTGACTTTTACACATGACAGAGCCTTTCTCACACCACTGCCTTACCTATCAACATACCGCGTTTGGAGGTAGGGATTCATGTCGATTCATTTCGTGGTGAAATCCACACTGAGTCTCTATAATGGATCCCGTCCACATCAACAGTTCCACAGCACAAACACATTCTCTAACTCCCCATCGCTCCATGTCAACTAATTTCGAAGGTTGCCACTTATTTAAAACAGCTGTATGCCATGATACCCTAGTGGAGAAGGCTGAAATTAAAATCTTCACCATTGCTGCCAGACCCTGTACGACTACGTGATGGACGCAAGTGACATGATTTTCATTCTGGGGTGAGACAACAGGTGGAAGTAGTCATCATATATCTTGTACTGCAATATTTCCTGGCATTCATTTGTGATTATACATTGCTCATGATCTTCAGTACAACCTTCACATAATGGAAGAATATAGTCACAACATCAGTATACAATTATATTTGCAACAAATGCTCTGAGAATAGAATACTCTACACACCCACGCATCATGCAGTTTCTTCATAACAAGAAAATAGTCAACAATCAAGAACCTTCAATCCCCTCAGAATGTGTCATAACATTTTGTATCCATTCATGATATCGATCTGGGTAGCTCAGTCAGTATAGTGACTGACTATGGGCTGGACGGTCCGGGATCGAATTCTGGTGGGGACGAGATTTTCTGCCCATCCAGACCCAGCCTCCTGTACAATGGGTACCGGGTCTTTCCTAGGGGTAAAGTGCGGCCAGAGCATGCTGCTGACCACTCACCCCCTTCTAGTGCCACGGTCATGGAACAGTAGAGCTATACCTCTACCCACCCTCTGGGCCACACTGGGCCTTAACGGGATCACACATGACATCAATACTCTTAAACAAGCAGCCATTTAGAATGGTACCAATACAGAAACCTTGGCACAGACAAGAGAACAGTATGACAACTGATCACAGAGAACTGTGAAATAGCCCAACAGAGTGCCAAAAGGTGGGATTTTTGGACCGTGCTGACGAATGTTTGGGTTCAATACAGCAGACCCCCTTTCACTAGCTGAATAACTACTCAAAGAATACTCAGCATCATATAGTTTGTGTTCTGCCACTTTTACTTCATTAAAGTAACTTGGGTTATTGTTGAGCATTCCTTGCATGAAACAAAGATACACACACACAAATGGTAGGTAGAGCACATACATTATCATGCCAACTACTGAACACATTTTGCTGAAGTTTGTGTGGAAAATTCAAAATGTACATGTAACACGAACGTTTTGTCAAAAATATACATCACACACACAAACTCATACATGACATGAAATAGTGATCACATTAACATGTACAGCTTTTACATCAGACATCTCACACTTTAATGGACTGACCATTAACCAAATTTAAATAAGAAAATTTTCTGGCTGTGCATCATATGTATCTTGCAGTTCGTTTTAAAAAATGAAGTTTTACCTGTAACAAATGGACATCAAAACCAATGAAATATGTGAAGCAGGAAACAAAACATTTGGAAAGTGTGTGAACTACAATGGTATATATATACATTTCCAGTCTTACTTTTCCTTACTGTCTTTAGCACAAATGAACCTATTATTTGAGTCATACTCCACCGTATGTTCAAATATATTTACATGAATACAAAAGGCTTCACAGTAACAGAACCCAAAGTTCCATTGTCACTAATAGAAAAATTCTGCGAATACAAGAGGTACCTGCAAGAAGAGGGAACAAAGGATCTAATACAAAACAATCATGTCAATGGCGCATACTAGCTTGTCTAAAATATTTTTGTTTTGACTTCAGGATCAGTGAAAAATATCAAAACATGAATATGTCTCATCTTAAGTAAGAGACTAAATTATCTAATTTCAAATAAATGTCAGTATGGTCCATCAATTTCAGGGAATCCCAGAACTATTAACCCATCACGCCCATTTGTTTTACGGCTGTCTTCGCAGATCACCTACACTATCCTGTCAGACAGGTTAAATCACTCATTTAATCTTTGAATTTCATACAAATTTCTGTTGCTGCAAATATCTGCATCTCCCATCATGTAGCTCAACATACGCATTAGATTATCACCTTTCACAGTTCACATGAAGAAAGCTGTTTTCTTACTGAAACATTCAACATTCATCACTACAGATGCCCCACAGAGATGAAAAAATAATATGACATGGCTGGCATAATATAGAAAAAAATGAGTGCAAGGGTTCATCCACAATGACAGGTGAACAGACACACTTAATTAAAACAACTACTAACACATATTCACGAAATATTACTTAAATAAAATAAATTGATTCTCTTTTTTTTAACTCCACTACAGCACACTTACCTTCCTGGATACACTCTATAATCTTCCGAAGTTCCTTCGTCCCTAGACTCTTCCTTGAATGATGGCATCCTTCAAATCATCCTGGAAGACAATAAACAAAATAACAAATGGTTAGTGTAACTACAATTAGTATAAGGTGGTGCTTTTCAAATGGTGGTATGCATACCACAAATGGTACACAGAGGTTTCCATAGCATTGTTTCACTGTTTGGCAGTAACAAAACATCCCAGAAGACCCATATCCTGAAAGCACGCATTAGTATTTGTGGTGAACAGTGCTACACATACGTGTCATGTACTGTGATAGTGGTACATGTACACATTGTGTATTGTGACTATAGTATGTGAGTAAAGAAGTTTGAAAAACACCGGTAAAAGTGATACAATAACATCAAACATGTCCCCAAAGTTGAAAATGGATGTAACAGCTACCCCTGAAACATTGGTTCCCATCCACCAAATTACACGACAACTGCACAGCATCACATTCCACAAGACTATCATCTTAACCTTCATCCTTCTGGGATGGGTACTTAATTACAGCAAATGGTGTATGATAAACATATCATTTGAATGGAAAAACATAAAATTATGAAACAAACAGCATTTTTAGGAAAATAAAACACATATTATGCAGCATGTCTTAAAAATAAAGTAAATTTCCTTGTTGCCTGAATATATAAAAGGAATTTCTAGGGTTGTTTTCCACATGTGTTTGCATACATGAACAGATGTATTTAAAAAGTTAATCTAAAGACAAGCTAGCCTAAACTGATCTAATTCCTAATGTCCAAAACAAAATTATGTTTACATACTCACAATGCTTCTGTGATTTCACTCATACAATTAATACGACACTGTGCATTCATACATCTTGGCACTGCTAGAGGTAAAGTGAATCACAGAAAGACAATAACACAGAAACTGGATAGTAGTGAAGGAGTGCATACAGGCAAACAGTCAGATACATGTCCTGCCTTCAATTTGTTGTCGCTGATAATGAGACTATCTATCACCAAAACAACAACTTCAAGGCATTGCTCAATCACCTATGTCTGGTGCCCATTCACAGTATATAAAAAAATCATGGGAAGCAATATCACAATAAATGCAAAACTTGTACTGCATTAGATGGACAGCCATCCATGTAAGCAGTTAGTGCCACCCGTTAATTCATTAGAGATATAAAGAGAGAAGAAAATCAAACTAGTGCAGGTTTTAAATATAAGGCAAGTCAAAGATGGGATGGGAGGTACAATAATTGTGCAAATTTACACAGCATAAAAGTAGGCCATGAGAAAGTAAGCACAAATCTCGACGTGGCATCACCATTTCCAGCTGAACTTAAACACAAACAGGAACTGCCAAACTACTGATCTATCAGCAATTATGTGCTAACATAAGGTAGTAAATGAACCAGAGCCAACAAGCCATTCTCATCACACCTCACCTTCACTTCATTTCTGAGTGTGGACTGAATAGCCATGTCCTTCTGCTGGGTAGCAATCGCTTCAACCAAAGTTATGTCTGCCTGTTGCATAGCAGTACACTGGATGTCACTCTGAAGAAATAAAGATCCCACATCAGAATTTAAATTAGGTTCAATCTGATCATATTTATGACCAACTGTCAACAAAGATACACTTATTTAAAAACAAGACAGAAAATAACAAATTTTTTTTTTTTATAATTTTACTGTATGCATTTACCTTCAAACATATATACAAATATTCCACCAATATCTAATTTTTTGTATTTCACAAACAGTCTCACATGTGAAAAGCAACCTCATTTCTGGAGTTTTTAGGCTTTGCAGCAGTGCGGTTCAGTTCTCCATTCTTGTGCAATGAGTGTTGTGCCACTTGGTAAGTGGTGACTGACATTTCAAGACAATGTTCTGTTTATGAACATTTTAAACCTTGAAAATGAGTTCAATGCCCTGTCTTTAAGCATTGGGCACCAATCACCCTGTGATGCAGCACCACATCCCACAAGAATGGTGATCATACCTCTTTTCTGCTTCTACTTTCTGGTAAACTTGCAACTGTGGCAGTCATCATGTGACAAAGGAACAGGAGTACATATGACAGAAAGATAAATTTTAAAATTAAACATATTACCATGGCATTCCACTTTGTATAAATAATACACATACTGTGGAATACAGGCAGTTAGTACAAACACATTCTCAGTTTCTCTACTGTTCTCTGTCTGTTTTTATGTAACACATTCAACTTGTAAGTCATTACTTTCCTTACATATTTAAGCAAGCCCATGACAATGATTACTCATGCAAAACATGCATGATGGAACCACAGGCTGCAAACAACAGACAATCTGATAGCGTACTGTTAATGTCATTTAAAAAAAAATAACATTTCTATCCTTCAACTTAATAGACAGCATGCATTCTTTAAAATAGACACAGAAATTCCTGGTACATTTTCATGTGTAAGCTTAGACACCATTTTATTCCATGAGTCACCAAGACTATGGGGATGATTTGGATGACACTTGGTTTGTACAGCTCACCTATCAAACCACCTAGAAGGAGGGGTCTGAGAGGATGTAAAGTAGTCTCAAAGCAAACATGAAAGCAATGTTTACATCAATTTTCTTTGCTCATACAGTAAAACATAATACTTTACTGTATTAATGGCGCAATTTGTTGAGGCACTGCGTTACAAGTCATAAGGTCCCGGGTTCGATTCCCGGTGGTGTCATTGGAATTTTTCATCGACATAATACTTCTGGCCACACTATGGCCCTGGGGTTGACTCAGCCTCTAACAGAAATGAGTACCAGGAATATTTCCTGGGGGATAAGGGTGGCCAGTGCGTAAGACAGACAACCTTACCACCTTCATGTGCCGATTGTTTTGAAATATGTGAACCTCAACCTCCTGGAACCCTCGGGCCTGCCCAGGCATGTAATGGGATTACTTTACCTTTTTTACTGTATTAAACTGCAATGCGTTAACAAAACTGTTATATGACGACAGATACCAGGGCCTCTCATTTAACTGCCCTACATTAAAAATCCCAAAAGCCAAAATCACCAATCAGAACTTACTTTCCCTCCAATCAATTCAATTTATTTTGCGTTCATTTGATCCTTAGGGGTTGTGACCTGTCGGATATGGAACTTGTCAATACAGAAATAAGGTTACAAATATCATACATGGTGTAAGATACAATACAATTAATCTCAGGATGTATCTAAATAGGCAACATTCTGAGTGTAATGTAGCTGCGGAGAGTTACATTAGCTACGGTGTATAATCTAATATTTAGAATAGTTTATGATAAATCACAATAAAACAGTAATACCATATAAGTGCAAGATACCAAAAATTATTGGATATTAATATAATTATTACAATACTATGTGACGAGAAGTATTTACAAGTTAATTATGATATTACTGTTATCATAATATTAATGTAATGAGTAGAAAGAGTTCGTGTATAAAAAATTTTTTACTGCCTTTTTAAATGTTCTTGGATTATCGATGTGTGTTTTGGTGTTCCGTGGAAGACTGCTGAAAATCTTAATACCTGAATAATTAACTCCTTTTTGGTAAGTGTTCAAATGTGGCCTAGGTAAGTGTGGGTTGGAACTGTGCCTGGTGTTTATGTTGTGTATTTCAGAATTTGTAAAATACTGCTCCCTGTTATTTGACATAAATGTAAGTAAGGAAAGTATATATTGTTACATCAGTGGTAAAATGTTTAATTCTTTGAACAAATTTCTATAAGATTCTCTGTTACCATGCCCCATAATAATCCTAATTGCCTTTTTCTGCATTTTAAATACCTGAATACTATGGGAGGAATTTCCCCAAAATATTATTCCATAAGACATTACAGCGTGGAAAAAGGAATGGTAAATCATAATAATAGCATTTGTATTTACATAGGGCTTAACAGATCTAATTACATAGCAAACAGTACTCAGTTTATTTACTAAGTGGTCTATGTGTGGCTTCCAGGAAAGTGTATTATCAACTATTAGGCCGAGAAATTTAGCGTATATGTTGTTAGAAATTCTATTATTATCTACGCATGTACTTATGTCAATGGGTTGGCTGTTCTTTGTCTTGAAGTGTATCTAGTAAGTTTTTTTCAATGTTTAATGAAAGGCAGTTTTTTTAAAGCATGTATTAACATTTCCGAGAACTGTTTCAATATTCTATGAGTGAAAAGTATGCTTGTACAAGGTATTGCCTTCTTGTTTATTACTGCAGGTAAATCACTTATGTAAAAAAGAAACAGTGTAGGTCACAGTACAGAGCCTTGTGATACTCCATGTTTAACCATTGCCCAATTTGAAACAGCAGTATTGCGATTTGTTTTATTATCTATTAGACTCGCTGGTATCTATCTTTGATGTATGATTGAAAGAGTTCCTTGCCCTTACCAATAATTCCATACTTTTCAATTTTTTATATTAATATGTCATGATCTACACAGTCAAATGCCTTTGTGAGGTCAAAAAAGATAACTCCCACTATTTGTTTATTGTTTATGGCATTTAATACTTCATTTATTAGTTTATAAACAGCATTTTCTGTTGTAAATCCTCTTTGGAATCCATATTGTTCCTTACTTATGATATTGTTTTTGTGCAAATGGTCTAGTAATCTTGTCTGTATTACTTTTTCTAAGATTTTTTAAAAGGAGGTTAAAAGAGATATTGGCCTATAATTGCTTACATCTCTTTTATTACCTTTTTTATATAAGGGCTTTATTACCGAATACTTCAATCTATCTGGAAAGACTCCTTTCTTACATACATAATTAAGGGGTGAGCTTATAAAATTAGCAGACATTTTCAGTAGTTTAGTTCAGATTTAATCATATCCATATGAGTTCTTTGGTTTAAGGGTTTTGATTATGCTTTCAATTTCAGAAGTTGTAGTTGGTTTACTTTGAAATGCTGTACACCTTAATTTTCTCATTTCCTCTGCATACTGTGCAGAAATGTCAATAACTGCAGTATCTGGGGTATTTTTATTTTGTAGATAGGCATTTCTGTCTGTAGTTTTAATATTCTCTGCTATTGAGGTAAAGTAGTTATTAAAGGTTTCCGCAATAAGTTGTTGATTATCAGTAGTAATACCACTAATGTTTAGGAATTTAATGTTTGTACTATGTGTTTTCCTGTGTGTTTCTTTGTTTACTATGTCCCATGTTGTTTTATTCTTGTTAGTAGAATCTTTCGCTTATCATAGTGGCATTTTTTGACCTCTTTAATGACTTTGGATATTATGTTGCAATAGCGTTTATAATACCTTTTAATGTGTGGGTTTGTAAGCTAAGTACA
>Ga0123353_10019348_pt1 | contig 10111 bp, 10 predicted proteins | sample TergutLab28metaG_3_FD_92763 | JGI IMG/M metagenome (GOLD analysis project Ga0123353, IMG submission 92763) | Labiotermes labralis P3 segment gut microbial communities from Petit-Saut dam, French Guiana - Lab288 P3 | ecosystem: Host-associated > Arthropoda: Insects > Digestive system > Gut ...
CACGCCGTCTTGGGCGTTTATTGAAGCTTGGTCTAACCCGCGAATCTGTGCGCGCATCGCTTCAGATATTGCAAGACCGGCAGCATCATCTGCCGCACTGTTTATCCTGTAACCCGAACTAAGCCTTTGCGCGGCTTGCCGCTGCTGAAGGCCCGTGTTTGTTAAATTCCGGTGCGAGTTGAGCGCGAACACATTGGTTCTTACTACCATATTAGACATATTGTTCCCCCATCGTCTAGAATAATTGCTCCTTTGCGTAATCTACACTACGAGGCACTTATTGTCAAGCACCAAGTATCTCCATTCGCAAAGAATTTCATCAAAAAATATATCGTCAAAGTCCTTTGCTTTCATTAGGATGAAAAATTTACAACCTCATGCATTTCCTTCTTTTTGACAGTAATATAAAGATAATTAAGGGGCTGTTGCTTTCTGCTTTCGCAGTTTTGCAACAGCCCCCTATGCTTATAATTTTTGAATATGCGCGTGTTGATGAAGATATTTTTCCTTCGTTGCCATGCCTCCGCGAATATGCCGCTCGGATTTGTTAATTTCCAACACCCTGCGAGCTTCCCCCGCTAGATTTGGGTTAATTTTTGTTAATCTTTCTGTGACATCTTTATGTACGGTAGATTTGCTTATGCCAAATTTTTTGGCTGTTTCTCTCACTGTTGCGTTTGAACTGATAATGAAATTTGCTACTTCCACGGCCCGTTCTTCGATATATGTTTTCAAAGGCCGGCCCTCCTTTTAATATAACGTTGGATTATATATATGAGGGCGGGGCGGGGGTTAGAACGTATTATTGCCGAGGTATGCTTTGGAGAAGTTTAAGATTTCCATTGTGCAATCTAATATGCGGTTGTGTTTGTGGTTTTTATTTGTTGAAAAATAACCGAAATAAGCCCATGGGTCTTTGGTTTGCGTTCACCGGTCCTTCTTCAAAAATTTTACGCGTCAGCATTTTGTTTCAATATTTGTTAATTCTACAATCGCTTTGTTGCGGTAAACTAAATCCTCTCGCGTAGTGAAGCCTCGTTTTTCCCAAAATGTATTACCTTTTTCGTTTCCTGCGAAAGCAACAAGAACCACTTTGGTAATGCCCTCATGCTCAAGAGCGTTCATCGCTGCATTTAAAAGAGCTGCACCAATTCCGTTTCGTTGTTCGCTTTGCGAAACAGCGGTGTGATGAATATATCCTCTGCGCCCGTCATGCCCACATAAAATTCCGCCGACAATAACGCCGTTTTTTTCTGCGACAAAGCTGGTGTTTGGATTTCGTAAAAGATATTTTTCAATGCCATCACGTGAATCATCCAAGGTATTCAGCCCCATGCCGGGCGTGTTTAGCCAAAGTGCGTAGACTTGGTCGTAATCGTTGATTGTCATTTTTCTGATTTGCATTATTTTCTCCCCATATATAACTGAAAAATTGAATCTACTTTGTAATATCCGCCATGCTTTATTATCGCTTCCTTTACTCCTGAATATAGGTTTGTCCTGTTGCTTTCCGGTAAAGCCCTGTGGTCGGAATAAGTATCAAGAAGGGCTATATATTCATCGGCGCCGTATGTTTTTGATGAATCGTACAGCTTCATTGTTATATCTTGAAAACCGTAATGCTCCAATCCTTCGAAGCGAAAACTCCTGTGAATTTCAGAGGGTTTCCAAAAATCTTCATGGGATATTCTTACCGACTTTTTGCTTGATGTATAATAACTTTTGTAATATTTATCATAAATAATTTGAATATCTTCGTAAAGCTCTTCGCCGTCTGTCGGCATTGTGTTGTTGCGGAACAGCGCGAATGTTCCTCCGTTTTTTAGAAGCCGAAAAACTCTGGGACATCCGACTTCCGCATCTACCCAGTGGAAAGCTGAAGCTGCGTATATTAAATCATAACTTTCCTCTTCTAATGACGCATCTTCGAATGTAGCGTTTATTACAGAAAAATCTTTATATTCCTTGAACTTTTCTTGTAGAAATTCTACCATATTCGCGCCCATTTCTACGGCGGTTACATCGTATCCGGAATCAAGAAACGGTTTTGTGGATTTTCCTGTCCCTGCGCCTATTTCAAGAGCTTTTTTTCCGGCAGCACCTAAATAACAAAAAATATCTTCGTACAACTTTTCGGGATATTCCCATCTTGCTTTTTCATAAACGGCTACGATTTCATCAAAATGCGTTCTGTTGCCGCGTTCCCATCCTGTTTTCATTTTTCGCCTCCTATCCGCCAATTAAGGGCGTTCTCGTCACCAATCAAGCATGAAATAGCGTTACTTTTCCGGTTTTTACCAAATCATCAAAATCGGTTGACTGATTTTCGCATTATCCGGTTATTATAGAAAAATTCCGGAACAATGCAAATGCTTGATTATCTTCTTTCCTATGTTTATTATTGAAAAGTAATTTTGAGGGGAGGAAAATAAAATGAATATTTATAAAAATCTTTTAAATTTCAGAGATTTAGGCGGGATGAAAACCGTAGACGGAAAAACGGTGCGGTTTGGTCGTTTGTTTCGCGCGGCGCAGCCTGTTGGGCTTTCGGATGACGAGATTGCGGAACTACGTGAGCATAATTTGAGATTTATCTTTGACTTACGCACACTGCGCGAAATTACCGATGTGCCGGTGGACGAAATTGAGGGTGTTACATACACTCACATTGACATTATGGGCGAAAACGCCGCCCAAGAGGCAGCCCCGGGGTACTGGATGGAGCTTTTTCGTGAAAACCCTTCAATAGTGGAGTCAGCATTTACAAAAACTTATCAAGAATTTGCAACAAGCCCGTCTTCCATTGCGGGTTATGGTGCGCTTATTAAAGCTTTCGCAAATTCCGGCGAGGGTGCTATTCTTTTCCACTGTGCCGCCGGCAAGGATAGGACAGGCTTTGCAGCGGCAATAATATTAAAGCTTCTTGGCGTATCCGAAGAAGATATTTTTGAAGATTATCTTAAAACAATAGAATATCAAATTCTAATGAACGACCACTATGTAAAAAGAGGAAAAGAAAACGGCTTTTCAGATGAGCAAATTAAAATGATGGGTGATATTTTCAGTGTAAAAACAGGTTATCTGCAAGCCGCGTTTAAGTCCGCCGAGGATACTTTCGGTAGCTTTGAAAATTATGTAACTTACGGGCTTGGACTGAGTCTTGAAGAAATTGAGCAACTTAAAAAAAATTATTTACAATAAAACCTTAATCAAACAGGTGATTTGATGTTCGAAATTCCCGAAAATGTGAAGCATATTATTTCTACATTGGAATCTGCCGGATATGAGGCTTTTATTGTTGGTGGCTGTGTTCGCGATATTATTCGTGGTGTGATTCCTAAAGATTGGGATATAACAACTTCTGCCATACCTGAAGAGGTTAAGGCATTATTTTCGCGCACATTTGATACGGGAATAAAGCATGGAACTGTTTCGATTTTGCTTGGGAAAGAATGCTTCGAGGTTACGACTTATCGTGTAGATGGCGAGTATTTGGATAATCGCCGCCCGGAAACGGTGACTTTCGCAAGTGAAATTGAACTGGATTTGAGCCGCCGCGATTTTACGATTAATGCAATCGCATATAGCCCCGAGCGTGGCTTTGTTGACCCATTCGGCGGACAAAGAGATATTGAAAAGGGGATAATAAAATGCGTGGGCGAAGCAGAAAATCGTTTTGGTGAAGACGCGCTTCGTATGCTTAGAGCAATTCGCTTTTCGGCGGTACTTGGGTTTTCAGTGGATGAGGATGCTTTGCGTGCCATTGCTAAATTAAAAGTGAACTTGGCAAATATCAGCGCGGAACGTATCCGCGAAGAGTTAGTCAAGCTTATATGCAGCTCACATCCCGAAACATTGATGCTTTTAAAAACTGCCGGGCTTATGTACTATACCCTACGCGAACGTGAATACGGCGGTGATTTAAATATTGCAATTTCACGGCTTGACCGTTGCCGGAGGGACGAGCCGATGCGGCTTGCATTATTTTTTTCATGGGCTGGTTCGGATTGTGAGAATATTCTGCGCGATTTATGCTTTGATAATAAAACAATAAAAATCGTTTTGCTTTATGTGAAATACCTTCCTATGAAAATTCAACATTGTCGTTATGAAATAAAAAAATTATTGAGAATTATACCTCTTGAAAATTTTGAAAAATTATTGAATCTGAAAGAGATCGCGCAGTCTTCTCTTTTTCTTGAAGAAATACGCCAAGAAGCACTCGATATAATCGCAGAAAAAGAATGCTTCACCCTTCGCGACCTTGCCGTAAATGGCGATGACCTTGCAAAAGTGGGCATTCCTAAAGGAAAAGCCATGGGTGAAAGGTTGGAAAAACTTCTGGACGCGGTAATGCACGACCCTTCTATCAATGTGAAGGAGAAACTTTTATGCATGTAGATAAACCTGTAAATAAATATGAAGCGGGATTGCGTGGCCAAAAAGAAGCTGAGGCTTATCTTTTAAATAATGGCTGTGAAATTTTAAAACGAAACTACCGCGTGAGAACAGGAGAAATTGATTTAATAATTCGCGAAAATAATTATATCATTTTCGTGGAAGTGAAATTTCGCGCGGGATTGAATTTCGGTTCACCGAGCGAAGCCGTCGGCAGCACGAAACAACAAAAAATTATTCGCACCGCCATGCATTACATCGCCGTAAATAATTTAGAAAACCAAGATTTTCGCTTCGATGTCATTGAAGTGCTTGAAAAAAATAATCGTATAAGCATTAATCATATCGAAAATGCTTTTGGCGCGTAAGTGACATTTACTTAGAGGAATGATAAACTAAATTATATAAAACTTTATAGGCGGTGTTGTATGATTAATATTGCAATTGTAGGGTGCGGAAATATTTCGGGGGCGCATATCGGAAGTTACTTAAAATTTGCGGACAGATGTAAAATTGTAGCGTTAGTGGATATTTTCCCCGAGAAAGCCGAAGCGGCGAAGAAGCGGTTCAAACTGGAAGGCGCGGCGGTTTTCTCCTCGCATGAAGAAATGCTTGATTCAGGCGTTGCGATTGATTTGGTTTCCAACTGCACACCTCCGTATGTTCATGCAAGCATATCAATAAATTGCATGAACAAGGGGCTTCATGTACTTGTGGAAAAACCGATGGCAACCTGCCTTGCCGAATGCGATGAAATGCTTGCGGCGGAAAAGCGCAACGGTGTGATTCTTTCATGCGGTGCGCAAAATCGCTTTCTTAATATAATCAGCAAATTAAAAGAGCTTGCAGATTCTGGTATTGCGGGGAAAGTACGCTGCGCACATGTTGATTCGTTGTGGTGGCGCGGGCATTGCTATTATGACTTATGGTGGCGCGGCACATGGGAAAAAGAAGGCGGGGGTCCAACCTTAAACCACGCCGTTCATCAAATTGACATGATTAACTGGATTCAAAAGGAACTTCCGACGGAAGTTACGGCTGTTCTTTCAAATGTAATGCACGATAATTCCGAATGCGAAGATTTATCCTTTGCAATTTTGAAATACGCTGGCGGCTCGCTCGCCGAGGTTACAAGCTCGGTAATTCATCACGGCGGAACGCAAAGCATTGTTTTGCAATGCGAAAACGCTAAAATTGCCGCACCTTTTTCCGTTGCGGCAGAAAAATCTAAGCCAAACGGTTTTGGCGAACCTAACGTAGAATTAGAAAAAGAAATCACCGACAAGTACAACTCCTTGCAAACCCGCGAACACGAAGGCTTCGACGGAGAAATAGATGATGTACTCTCCGCAATAGAAAACAACTCCCGTCCTCTAATCACAGGCGAAGACGGCAGAAAAACGGTGGAACTAATCACCGCGATTTATAAATCCGGCTGCTTGAAGCAAACCGTTTCACTTCCACTTTCTAAAGATGATGAATTCTACACCTTCGACGGAATTTTAAAAAATGCGATTCGTTTTAATAAAAAAATAAAATCGACAGAAAACCTCGGAGATGACGAAATCACACTCGGGAATTACAAAGGGGGCAAATGAAATGCCTGAAAGCGGAATGAACTATGCCCCAAAGGGCAAGCCGAACCCCGTTGTAAAACCGGGAGAATTTATTTTTGCGGCTGTTGGGCTTGACCACGGGCATATCGGCGGGCAGTGTAACGGATTAGTTGAAGCGGGGGCGACATTGAAGTGGATTTACGACCCCGACCCGAAAAAAGTTGAAGGATATTTGAAGGATTATCCGAATGCGAAAGCGGCGCGTTCAGAGGATGAAGTATTTCAGGATAAGGAAGTTAAGCTTGTGACAAGCGCGAATATTCCGTCTGAACGTTGCGCACTTGGGCTTCGTACAATGGCAGCGGGCAAAGATTATTTTACGGACAAAGCACCGCTTACGACTTTAAAACAGCTTGAAGAAGCAAAAGCAATGGTTGAAAAAACAGGAAAAAAATATGCGGTTTATTATTCCGAGCGATTGCATGTTGAAGCGGCGGTTTTCGCGGGGCAGTTAATTAAAGAAGGTGCGATTGGGCGCGTTGTTCAGACAATGGGAATGGGGCCGCATCGTGCGGGATTTCATTGGCGGCCGAAGTGGTTTTTCGAACGAGAGAAATACGGCGGAATTTTATGCGACATCGGTAGTCATCAAATTGAGCAATTTTTATATTACACAGGCGCAAAAGATGCAGAAATTGTTCTTGCGCAAATTGAAAATTATAATAATCCCAAATACCCCGGGCTTGACGATTTCGGTGATTGCACATTAAAAGCCGACAACGGTGCCACGGGTTATTTTCGAGTGGATTGGTTCACGCCGGACGGTTTATGCACATGGGGCGACGGGCGCATGTTTATTCTCGGCACGGATGGTTATATTGAGATACGAAAATATGTAGACATAGCGCGAAGCAAACGCGGCGGACATCTTTATCTTGCAAACAATAAAACCGAAGAATACATCGACTGTGAAGGGCAAGTCGGGCATCCGTATTTCGGACAGTTGATTTTGGACTGCCTGAATCGCACAGAAAATGCCATGACACAAGAACACGCCTTTAAAGCGGCAGAGCTTTGCGTAAAGGCACAACGAATTGCGGAAAAAGCAAAAGGCATTATCCGTGAGGGGGAGTAAAAAGTGGCATTCAAAAGTATGGAACAAAGAATGGCGCAATCCTATATTGACCTTTTTCCGAAATTTGTACCGGATGAAAAATCAAATGTCAGCATTGCAGAGCAGGAAATTTTTTATATTTTAATAAAAAATCTTTTTCAATTAATTTTTGACGAACCTCTGCTGCTTGTTTCGAAGTTGCACGATGATGATGCTTTTCCGAATCGTTTTAATAAATCATCATACGGCAAGCCTGAATTGATAAAAAACAGGCTCAAATTTTTAAATGCGATGTATTCTTTGTTGCAGAATATGTTTTTGATGGGGCAATATACCGACATAAAAATAAATAAAAGGCAGTTGACTATTTTATCAAGACTCGGAATCAATGATTTTTCCGATTTGCCAAAGGCATGGACATGGATGTCAAGCAGGGCGGGGGCAAGTTTAACCGCTTTTTCGTATTGCTTATTTAATGAAGAATACCCTTATACTTCTGATATTTACGCACGTTTACTTGGAGAAGAAGCATTTTATAAACTCGAAAACTGGATGATTTCGCAAGGATACAAACGATTCGACAGCTACAATTTAACCGTAAGTGATTGCAATTTATCATTAACATATGCAAACCCCGCATGGGGCGAGGAAAAACCGACAACAGGGCTTGTATATAAAATAAAACATACAGGAATTTCTACGCGATATTTTCCGTTGATAAAAGAGCCTGCTGTTTTGGGTTTGAACATACCAAATAGTTTGAAATCTTATTTAACCGAATTTAACTCAATGGATGAAAATACACGGGAATTCATAGTAAATCATACAAAAAAATGTGATAACTGTCAGTATTGTGTCATGACAAATAAAAAAAGTTCACGTCCGCTTGCGTACATTCCGGTTGAATACGAGAAAGTTGAATATAATTTATGCACATATTTTCCGGGCTATCGTTTTTGTTGGACAAGTATTGACAACAATCTTGCGGAACAATTAATCAAAATGATGTCTTTCATGGATAAATTTGCTTAAAAGGAGCGCGAAAATGAAAATTACAGATATTTTAAAAGAACGCGAAGTAACGGTATCGCTGGAGCTTTTTCCGCCGAAGCCGGGCGCGGGCTTAGGAAATATAAAAAAAGTTGTGCAGGGCTGCGCGGAGTTAAAACCGTCGTTTATGAGCGTAACATGCGGCGCGGGAGGCGGCGGTTCCCAGAATACGCTTGATGTTGTGAAGGAAGTACAGCATGTGAACGATGTAACTGCGATTGCACATTTGGTGGCGATGGGTCTTGGGCGTGATGAAATTTCTAAAATGTTGAACGACTTAAAAGCGCAGGGAATTAGTAATATCATGGCACTTCGCGGCGACCTCCCGCAAGGCGTTACGGAAAACACCGGCTATTATCGTTACGCAAGCGATTTAATTGAAGAAATTCACAAAAACGGTGATTTCTGCGTGGGCGGTGCTTGTTATCCCGAAGTTCACCCCGAATCCGATACTTTGCATCAAGATTTAGAAAATTTAAAAATAAAAGTTGACGCGGGTTGTCAATTTTTAACCACGCAAATGTTTTTTGACAATAATATTTTATACAATTACATGTATCGTCTGCTTAAAAAAGGCATTGATGTGCCTGTTGTCGCGGGAATTATGCCCGTGACAAACTCCAAGCAAATTGAAAGAATTTTCAAACTGTCGGGCGCACCCGTTCCCCCGCGCTTTAAGGCAATCGTGGATAGATTTTCTGATAACCCGAAAGCCATGCGCCAAGCGGGTATCTCCTACGCCACCGAGCAAATAATAGATTTAATTGCTAATGGCATAAATAATATTCATATCTACACAATGAACAAACCCCAAAATGCCAAAAGCATAATGGATAATCTTTCTGAAATTTTTATGTGAGGAGTCAGCAAATGAGTAACCTTGGCAATGAAATAATTTTTTTTGACGGCGGAATGGGAACGCTTTTGCAGGCGCAAGGATTGGACACTTTGCCGGAAATTTGGAATATCACAAACGCGAAAGCTATTTTTGATATACATAGCGCGTATGCGGCGGCGGGTTGTGATATTTTAAAAGCCAATACATTTGGCGCGAACAGGGTTAAACTAGAAAATTCGGGCTACACACCAACTCAACTTATCGCGGCGGGAATTGATATTGCGAAAAAAGCGGCCTCAAGTGCCGCCGCAATTTCGGGAAAAACCGCTAAAGTCGCATTGGATATGACTTCTACAGGAAAACTTCTTGCCCCCCTCGGTAACCTTGAATTTGAAGAATCAGTAGACATTTTCGCGGAAATGGTTCGCGCCGGAGTTGAAGCGGGCGCGGATTTAATTCTTATTGAAACAATGACAGACACTTATGAAATAAAAGCCGCAATGCTTGCCGCAAAAGAAAACAGCGATTTACCGATTATGGTAACATTTTCGCCGGATAAATCCGGGCGGCTCTTGACAGGCGCGGATATTTTAACCGCCGCAACGCTTATCGAGTCGCTTGGCGCGTGTGCGGTTGGTTTAAACTGCGGCTTCGGGCCTGTTCAAATGAAGAATTTGCTTGCGGAACTTTGCGCATGTGTGCAAATTCCCGTTATTTTCAATCCTAATGGCGGAATGCCGAAAATCATAGACGGCAAAACCGTTTTCGACCTTTCCCCCGCAGATTACGCCATTCAAATGAAGGAAGTGATGGCTTGCGGTGCGTCAATTTTGGGCGGTTGTTGCGGTACAACCCCGCAGCACATCGGCGCAATGATAAATGAACTTAAGGGATTGCGGGGCAAGCCCGCAATGACGGAAACGCCTAAGAACGTAATAGGATTTACGCGTGTATCTTCATTCGCGAAAACAGTTACGCTCGGCGATGATTTAATAATTATCGGCGAGAGAATCAACCCGACGGGCAAACCAAAATTAAAAAAAGCCCTGCGCGACAATGACATCAATTTCATTTGCAACGAAGCACTCCCGCAAGTTTCGCAAGGTGCGCATCAATTGGACGTAAACGTAGGCTTGACCGGAATAGACGAAGAAA
>Ga0123353_10019349_pt1 | contig 10110 bp, 3 predicted proteins | sample TergutLab28metaG_3_FD_92763 | JGI IMG/M metagenome (GOLD analysis project Ga0123353, IMG submission 92763) | Labiotermes labralis P3 segment gut microbial communities from Petit-Saut dam, French Guiana - Lab288 P3 | ecosystem: Host-associated > Arthropoda: Insects > Digestive system > Gut ...
CACCGGGATTCGATTCCGGACCGTCCAGCCCGTAGTCAGTCGCTATACCGACTGAATTACCCGGCCCACAGAGTGATAGAATACCTGCTCTCATTCTTCACAGATACTGTCATTTGAGTCATCACTTAGTGCATGCACATTCAGAACAAATGTATCACACCAGCGATCTCTCAGCACTATGTATGACGTCCTATTACTAGCAAACTCCGCTTCCTTTAAGAGTTGATATTCTCTGACGTACAAGAAATGATGTCCCCAATTTATTACTTTCATTACTTTTTCCATACAAAATAGTGGTCCTCTGTTTGTGCAGTACCTCCCTTGTCCTACCTAACACCCTGTACACCCTCTAAATCTAATCTGTACCTCTCTAATTCAGTCAATCTCTTAAGTGCCCCTGACTTGTACAGGCTTCTCACGTTCGACGGGTCAGATTTCCTATCCATCGTCCATTGCTTTATAAAACCCAGTACTGCGCCAAACAAAGAATAGAACAACAAATGCAAAACAATCTGGATCTCGTTTTCATTGCAATAATCAAGAGCAAGGTGTCTTCATTAGGAGTGATAAATGTTCAATTTATTTCACTAAGACAAGGCAACTAATTTCAATTTATCGGTGTTTTGTTGCTGCAGAACTCGACCTCGACTATTTGGAGCGCCGAGGAGAACATGCCCGAGAACCCCGAGGGCCACCGCCGGAAACGGAAGCGAGCCCCGACTCGATGGATCTGGTGAAAGTAATATTACTTGGGGCCCCCGCAGTAGGCAAGACGTCCATCATACAGGTGAGCTGCGTAACAGGCTTATTACTGGACAGAAAATCTTGATGGAATTAAACTACACTTATTCGGCCTAACACAGCACAGGTTCATTTTAATTCATATAGTTACTATTACATGTCTGGTACATGTTTCAGCTTGTGCTCAGGCCTTCCTCAAGCATGTCAATACAAGAAATTTACAAAGGAAGATACAATAAGAATGTAAGGGACCCTAAAATCTTATTGTATTTTCTTATAACAATTTGAATTAAAATAAATCTGTGTTGTGTTAACCTGAATAAGTGTGAGGGTTGCTTGACCGTCCATCTTCCTCATGAAATAAAGTGAAATACCAATTTGATGCAACTAGATAATTCTATTGATGTATTCTTAACTCGACATGTTTCAGGCGCATACGCCCATCACCAGGAGCATTAGATGATGAGTTGCAGCATATGGTCTTGAGAGCCACTGCTAAGCAGTGGCTCTCAAGACCACCACCCATCCAAAAACTCGGTGCAGAAAACCACATGCTGCAACTCAACATCTAATGTTCCTGATGATGGGCCTATGCGCCTGAAACATGTCGAGTTAAGAATACATCAATAAAATTACCTAGTTGCATCAAATTGGCATTTCACTTTATTTCATGAATAAGTGTGGTTTGTTTAGTAATAAATACAACGGGATTGTTTCCATAAATATTAGTATTACTAGTCAATATTATTCCATCAATCGGTTCAATAATATGAAAAGGCAGATCCTAAGGCCTAGTAGATTCTAATTACTCCTTCCTTTTTAAGGTTTTTGTATTGACATGCCTGGGAATGGCCAAAGTACAAACCGAAACATGTAGCATATATATAAAAGAAGAGTCTGAATTATAATAAACCTGTGTTGTGTTATATTGAATAAGTGGTTTGTTTAGTAATAAACACTACGGGAAGATTCTTGATGGGAGGATGACATTAAACGGATCTTAAAGGAATAAACGGCTATGGTCTGGACTGAATTCAGGTGGTTCATAATAGGGACCAGTGTCAGGCTGTTCTGAGAACAATACTGAATTTCCAAGCTCCGTAAAAGTTGGAGGAATTCTTGGCCATTTGGGTCATTATCAGGTAATTTTACTTGGCTTATGACCGTTTTGGCATAGACAAAATGCAGACGTAATAATAATACAAATTTAGAAATTGTGAACAGAAAAAGTAACACAATAGGTACATTACAAAACAAACAAAAAATGTAAATGAAGATGTGTAAAGATTACGGATTACTTCACCTCCTAAATACCGCTAAGTTTCATATCGCCGTGTCTGTTGGGCAATATTTTAAAAAAAGACTCAAATTATTCCACATTTTCCAGAGGTCGCAATGCAGTATTTCATGTTGGCTTATGTGTGTAAAGACGGTTCAATTTAATAAATTTATTACATGAACACAACGGGCTGGAAACAATCCAATTCAAACATTTCTGTGGTGTATCACAGCGATATAATAATTGTATTAAATTGAACCGTCTTTACACAACATACAAACAACAGTTGCAAATCTACAACTGGTTAATTAAGCGACATGTTTCGGCCTTGTTCGGCCATAATCGCTTAATTAACCAGTTGTAGATATGCAGCTGTTATTTGTGTGTTGTGTAAAGACGGTTTCACTTATTAAATTTGTTACTTGTACAAAACGGGATGGAAACAATCTAATTCAAGTTATGACTGTTAGCACGATAAAAGGGAAAAGGGAATAAATTAGCCGCGCATGAGAGATAACTAACTGTAAGCGGAACTTTAAAATGAAATTACTACCATCGTCACCAGCAGAACTTTGTAATAAACAGACCACGCATCTGTCTTTGCTAAAGCCACGTAACTAAATAGAAAAAGAATAAAGAGCAGTGCCCACTATTAATCCGTCAAAGCATGAAAGTCGCCTACATTATCATTCATTTAAACCATCATATGCACGTAACAGAAATTAAAAGTAACATGTCAGCGTGTATGCTCCTACATGTTGCAGCTATTAAATCGCCATTTTCAGGGAGATCAAAATAAAAAAGTACAGGGTGCCCCACTCGCTACCGAACCCGGCATTTCTTTAATACTTCTTACACCAATGAAGATATTGCAACGAAATTTGAACAGGAGTACGTTCGTTGTGTGAGAAATGAAGAGGAACGTGTCTGTAGTGCGCCTAATTGTTGTGACAACGAGCAGCGGTCCGCCAGCCAGCCAGCCTGTTTCCTGCCTGACGCGCCTCTCTGCTAGTCTCTCTGTCTGCCGCCTGATTATTTCTTATGGCGATATCTGAAAGGGAGAGTTTACCAAAACAAACCACGAACCACAGACGCCTTGAAAGCAAACATCACCGAAGAAATTCAGGCAGTGAGAGCGGACGTACTGGCAAGGACTTTCCAAAATATGACGCGCCGGCTTCAATCCTGTCTGGACGCAAATGATGGCCACTTGCAGCACATGTTATGATGTCGTCACATTTCTTATACAATGAGGTAAGTCCGCTTCAGACTTAGTTGCAATATCCTCATTAGTGGTAAAATTATTAAAGAAATGCCGGGTTCGGTAGCGAGTGGGCCACACTGTACTATGGAGTTTAAATATTATTTAACCTTTATTCGTGGAGTTTTAATTTGACCCTTTTCGTGTCTTCACCCTGTCCATAAGTTGTAGAAGCATAACTGCACACTTCCTGAAAGCTAACTAAATAGGCTTAGAGACCGACTATTTCGGAAAAGATTTGTCGCCAGATAAAAATATTCTCTTTGTGATGAGCTGATAGTAGTCTTCATGCTTCTTGCTAAGAGCTGCTTCTGTAAGCAGATATTCTTCACTTAATATGGATAGCGTCTTTCATTACCAGGATTATCTTTACCTCCATATTATTTTAATTTATTGACAATGTAGGAACTTCCTTTTAATCCATTTAATAAAACTTGTCCTTCTCCAATGTGGGCCGGGAAGGCTTAGCCGGTATAGCGATTCGCTACGATCTCGAACTTCCGGGGATCGAGTCCCTGAGGAGGGAGTATTCTGTACCCGTCCAGACCATGCGTGGGGACAATTCTCTGGGGTAAAGTCGCCGGAGGGAAGGGGGTGGCGTTAACCGCCCACCCTTATACGCGCAGAAGTTAAAGAAAGAGTATAGCTATACTTCTACTCCCCCTTTGTGCCTTTTGGGCGGATTTACTTTACCTATTTCTTTCGCCAGTTTTATATTTCTTCAGAATTCTGTCTTTGTGGCATTCAAAAGAATATTTTATGACAGCTAAAAAATTTGAAATGTCTATTTATATTGGATCCTTTTTTTTTAACTTGACTTGTGAGGAAACGACATAATAGTATATAATCCCCATCACTTGCAGAACGTGTCAGAGAAAATGACTTGTCTTTTGAAACTACTGGGTTTTTAAAAAGGAACCCCTTACAATCAAGAAGAAATAATTTATGAAATATGAAGTAAAATTACATTTTAATATTTCGACACTCAGGTGATAAATTCTTATAATAAAACGAACTAGATGCACTAATTTCTCAAATTTATTTTTGGAATAAAACTCTACATATTTCGGACAGTTCCTCTGTTCATCATAAGGAGCTTTTCACTGTACACACAGCAATGGTTTATGTCATACAGGTTTGCTGACAGCTTGCGAGCAGGATCGGGACGGAACCAGTTCCGTCCCGATTCTGCTCGCAAGCTGTTAGCAAAATTATGACATATACCATTGCTGTGAGTACAGTGAAAAACTCCTGATGGTGGACAGAGGAACTGTCCGAAACATGTAAAGTTTTATTAAAAAATAAATTTGAGCAATTAGTGCATCTAGTTGGTTTTATTACCAGAATACATTTTAGTATCTGGAGGAGTAACACGTTTCTTACATATTTAATGGGGCACGATGTGAGCACTTTAGTAGTCCTACAGGCATCCGAAATCTATTTGGTTCGTTTCGTCGTACACAAGACGAGGCACATCTGAACGTGACCCTAATAAATGCTATGAAAATTCCGTCTGACAGCCAACGTAAGTCACAGATTCCTTTTCTGTAGACAAAGTTTCACATATCCCCACTTAAAGAATCCAATTATGTAAGATCTGGACATGCTGGAGGCAGAGACATTTGGTCCAGTTCTTCAGACCCAGATTTCAGAGTGAAAGAAATGTTGTGGTGCCCTGTCTTCTTGGTGCACAATTGTAGTTTTCCTTCGCTTTCAGCCTCTTCAATTTGTGGGAAAGCAAAGAGTTGAACATGTCGAGACAAATGAATCCAGTAATGGTGTTTTCTATAGAAAAGACACAAATATCCGCCGTACCAAATGTTCACTGCAGCCCGGACACTACTCCAGACTAACCGCACCTAACCTCCTACTTACAGCAAACCAAGAACGAAACGACCAATATGGTAATCAATATCATCGCGAGCTCCTTATGATGGGTATAATAATGTCCGAAACATATTAAATCTATAAGAAGTACAATAAAATAATAACTGACTTCTAGTTGGTTTTTTATTCTTCAGTTATTACATAAAATATTGTTTAAAAAATTCTGTGTATTAAACAAACATTACATATTTGTTTCCTTGCTACAGTCATTAACATAGCCTTGCATTTCACCGACACTAAAATCCATAAGGATTTGAGGCGTAAAATATTTAAGGATATTCAATATGCTTTCCTTGTTGATATAGTTTACGGATGACCATGAAAAGGGCGTAAATCCCACCTATAATTAAAATAATCGATTGCAGCACTTTTGAAATTTTAAAATGTTTTAAATGTCTAGTTTGTTGTACGATAAACAAGTATAACATTAGGGAATTCGAATGCAAGGAAATAAAAGAAATTTGAGAACGAAGTCGATAACAGAAATTCAGAATCATACCAGATAAGAGCAATTAGTTTGTTGTAATGCGAATGGAAGAAGTGGCAGTAAACGAAAAAGAGTGCAACAAATTTGATGCGGTAGAAATTAAATACTGAAGAAGAAAAAAGAAGAAGCAGCAGCACATGAACGAAAATGAGAAGGATTTCAGTGAAAAGCACAAAAATTAAAAAATGTTAATCAGAAATACTTTGAAAGAATACAGCGCATGGTGGTCAGAACAGAAGAAAGTGAAGACGAGCCGGGAATACAAGAACAAGGCCTTCCAGCGTGCATAAAGAAAGTGAAAGTGCCTTTGGGACGTTCGAGAAATGATATTGGATCAGAAATGCTTTTCTGTGCACTGACGTGAAATTAATGTCGGTGTAATTATGCTAATAAAAGGCTGGAGGCCGTATAATGAAAAATCCGGAAGTTTGTTGAAGATCTTAATAAGAGGAAAGCTCTGAGTTCAAAGAAGGCATGGTGTCAGTGAAGGTGTAAAATGAATTGTCACTTATCTCTGCAGTCACACTTAAAGGCGAACAATTTTTGGCAGGAAATCTCCGTTGTTTTCAAATTTACAAGATCTTGTCCCCACAATTTGATTATATTTTCTCTAAATATTTTTCCTATTCCAAGACTAGACCTCTTCCCCAAATTTTTATGTTTTGATGTTTTGCTGACCGTGCAACTCGGTATATTTATCTTAGTAATTAACCAACTTGATGCACAGAATTTTTGTTTTAAATAAGTTTATTTCATTTCTGTATAATACAATTTTGACCTCCTGATGATGAGCAGACGGTGCTCGAAACATGTAGAGGCATAAAGTAGACTTCCCCCAAGTTTGTATTGTATTTTATTTTATAGTTTTCTTATTCGAATTGTTATATCAAGCCTGATGATAGCTACATACATATAGCCGAAACATGTAGCTCTTTTTACGTGTACGATGAAGGATATAGAAAGACTGTAATCATACTTCTTTCTTTATACACCTAAAGACAAATAGTTTGAAGCATGGTTTAATAATAAACTTTATGAACACCTACGTTTCAAGAGTAGAAACAACAAAGAAGACTTCAACAGGTGAATGTAGTTTTGTAGGCAGGCAATTTCTTGATTTTCGTGGATCATTGTGATTGTATAGGCCGTAGCTGTCCTTGAAGTCTTTGGACATAATGAGAAGTTACAGTGCGGTATTTTTCGTTGTTTCACTTGGGGGGTCATGTGAGTATTATAATTCGAAGTATCACGAGAAATAAATCGTATTCATTGTGAATTCCTGTGTATATTAGCCTAATACAGGGGTACTGATAAGTCCTTAGCCCGACCAGGAAAGAAACAAGCTAATGTTTCTGTCAGAATGGCGTGAATTTCCTTCGACGCCTTGCCTTGCAGGAAAAAAAAAATTGATGACAGCTCGCGTCTCGATGTTGTTGAGAAGGCGCGCGTCCCTGACATGCTTCGAAGCTTGTTTCCTTCCTGGTCGGGCTAAGGACTTATCAGCACCCCTGTATGCAGATGCAAATAATATACATGTTTAGACCAGAGGCGGGAGGATTACTTAATTTACTTAGAGGTTAGATTATTGTGTTGCGAAAAGATCTGTGGCCGGAGAGGTTCAGCGAACACTTCGGTTAGCAATCATTTCCCTTTCTGCATATTAAGAATGTCCGAGATTTAAAATTCGTCCCATAAACCGGCTTTTATGCGATCCTTCTTTGGTTAACATACTTATTTCCGGCAAACATTGTATTGTTCTTTTGATATTGACATTCCATTTCCCCAATCTGAACGGTATCAATCAAATATCACCGTGTCACTGACGACAGGACCAGTTTATCTGAGAACGCGTCGTTAAATCAATTGATAATTAACCAAATGGAAGACACAACAAAAAATTCAGACAAGTTATTCCTATATTATAAGAAAATGTAATTCAAATCCTGATATATAAAATTGATTGCAATGTCATTTTTAGGTATAATATTTTGTTGACAAATATGCCATGCTTTACAAGAAACTGTCCATTTTTACCTGAATATGGCAAAAAATGTAAATACTTTAATAATATATTTAGGAAAACAAGTGAAGGAATCGTGTAAACTCAAATGAAATAATGAAATTATTGATGATGCAAAGAAAGAGTGACGTGTGTCAAATGATTTTTTGGATTGCCCAAACATATTTTGCAATACCGGTAAATATCTAAGTAACCCAGAAGGAAATCGGTCAAGATATGCGGAATAAGAAAAGAAAATCCGATCTCATGCAACATGTTTTAGAATTTGGGCTACATTTGATATGAGTTACGATAAAAGTAAAATTTTTAAGCATTTTGAAAAGGAAAATACCCCAATACCTTATAAAAATTTATATAGACCTATATAACAAATAGCATAAAAAATTAACAAATAATGTATTTAAATAATAGTCCAGCAAATCCTTTTTTTCATACATTAATTTGTAACGACTTGTCGGGTGGCACCACTGACTAAACAAACACACAGAATTTGCCCATAACAACATAACTGCTTGCAGCAGACAGTAACAACAGAATAAAAAAACAGACCAGCAGCGACAGCTGTCCGTAACTTAGTAAGTGAAATCTTACACCAATTTTGCAAATCTAATAAACATTTGAGGCGGTCGGTGCATAGGGATGAAAGCCTACAACCCTCTTGAGCCGATTGTCTTAAAATCTGGGAGCCACAGCCTCCTGGAACCCTCAGGGCTTGTTCAGGACTATAATGGAATTTCTGTACCTTTAATTAATGTTTAAAAGTGCCAGATAAAACACAATTTACAACACAAAGTTTTAATTCAAGACACACGAAAAGGACTCCATACCAAATTTCACGAAAATTTGTGTTGCAACAAGTAACGTAAAGGTCCATACCCCTTTCATAAAAATCACAAACTAGGAAACATAAAACAGATCGAGAAAATCCTTATCATAATTAAAAGCGTACCGGCACCTAGGAAGATATGTAATTACGTAGAATGAGTTTTAAGAAATATAGACGAATTTCACATTAACGCACAAATACATAAATACATAACGACATCCATCATAGTAAAGACGATATAACGCAAGGCCAAAGGGAGAGACACAGCGAATAATTAATGGAATCTTACGAAGTATTAACCTCCTTGAACCTGTTAAAATTTTGAATAAACAATCTGGAATTCTACTGTTGACATTCAAATATATGTTGACTTCGCTTGTTCTATATTGTTCTTGGTATTTATGAAAGGAGTGCCTGAAGAAGCCTAGAAATAATAGCCGAAACAAGTCGCATTAGAACACCACAGCCTTAACTCATGTTTATTCGTACTACTTGTCTCTATAGCAACAAGGTACAGCAATCCCTGTACAGGCCTGGACAGGTCCTGAGGTTTCCAGGAAACTGAGGCTCCCAGATTTCATGCAAATTGGCTCATGAAGGTGGTAAAGTTGTCAGCTCTACGAACCGGTCGCATTTACCCACAGGAACTAAAACTCGTAATCGTTTCTGTTAGACGCTGAGTCGACCCCAGGGCCATACTGCAGCCGGAAGGATTAGGTCAATGAAAAATTCCAGTGACACCATAGGGAATCAAACCTGCGACCGGTTTGTATCGCAGTGCCTCAACCAACTGTGGCACCGCGTTGTAGCACAAAGAGGAAGTAAAAATGAAATTAAAAACTAATTATGAGATTTATGCGTGTAGATTAAAATTAAATTTTTAAGTACAGCGTAAAGATTGTGGAAGAACGCAAGGCGGCCGGAATGTCACAAGAAATAGCACAAGAGAAGTAAGGGAAGGGAAGTGTTGGGCCTGAAGAGTGTCGGTGGTTTGTGACGTTTTGAGAACTGTGCTGACGAATATGTCTGTGCCGTTGAATGTGACGTCATATGGTTGGTAAGTACTTATCGACATACGGTTCCTCTGAAATATCGGCACATGACTACCAGACTGCTGGGCGTAACTTCCAGAAGATAGTAATAAACACAAGAAAGATCCTAGTACTGTTGTCGTGCTGAGTAAAATTTGTTCAATTAGCATAAAGCCTGTTAAAATGGAAATGGAAATTTGTCAGAGTAACTTAATTAAAAGTTATTAAAACCAAGTAGGCTGATTCTGTGTGTTTCGGACAGGCAAGACTCAGTTCAGCGACATATTGCAATACTGACCTTGATACGGAGCGGGCCGGATAACTCAGTCGGTATAGCGACTGAGCTACAGGCTGGACGATCCGGGATCGAATCCCGGTGGGGATGAGATTTTCCGCCCGTCGAGACCGGCCCTGGGGCCCAACCAGTCTCCTGTAAAAGGGGTACCGGGTCTTTCTCTGGAGTAGAGGTGGCCGGGCCGTGGGGCTGGCCCCCCCTCCAACCCTCATTTATAGTGCCGAGGTCCTAGAAAGAGTAGAACTATCCCTTTACTCGCCCTAAGGGCCTTCGTGGCCTATAA
>Ga0123353_10019350_pt1 | contig 10110 bp, 6 predicted proteins | sample TergutLab28metaG_3_FD_92763 | JGI IMG/M metagenome (GOLD analysis project Ga0123353, IMG submission 92763) | Labiotermes labralis P3 segment gut microbial communities from Petit-Saut dam, French Guiana - Lab288 P3 | ecosystem: Host-associated > Arthropoda: Insects > Digestive system > Gut ...
GTAGAAAAAGGACGTGCTGAAGGCGAAGCCGAACGCTCAGCGCTCAAAGCCGAACGTTCAGCGCTCGAAGTCGAACGTTCAGCGCTCGAAGCCGAACTACAGGCTGCACGCGCACGTATTGCAGAACTTGAGCGAAAATAACCTTTTTCACATCACAAAACAAAAAAAAATGACTTTTATCAGTTATTTTATTAAAAAAAAAATCTAAATTTGCCGTTGATTTTTTGTAAAATTAAAATATTTAGTAAATAACATCTAAAAAAATGTATGCCTATGTGATGATCCTGAGAAAAATGAAAATCAAAAATTGAAAGTATTCTATACTTTCGAAAAGTATTAAAAAGTTAAATGTCAAATAATTATGTTTTATTTAAAATTTAAAAGTATTATAATATGAAGATCAAAATCAAAAATTTAAGTATCATCTGTTTCGTTGTGTGCGGCATGTTTTTCTGGTCGTGCGATAACGAGAGTTCAGAAAAATTCGGAACGGAATACGATCCGAATAAAGAAGTTGAAATACATGATTTCGAACCTGACGGAGGAGGCTTAGCGACCAAGGTTTTTATCACCGGCAGTAACTTTGGCACCGATTTATCGAAGATCGAAGTCAAATTTGGCGATATACCCGCTACGGTCGTAAACTCAACGGGAGAATACCTGTATGTGTACTCGCCGAAGCAGGACGATGGATTTAATGCAATAACCGTTACCACGCATGACCGCGTAGCCCAGCCTACCGGTGAAGCGGTAGGTAAAAAGTTCAAGTATTCTGTTAATTGGGTGGTCAGAACCCTTTCCGGCAGAAAGGGTACGCCTGCGTTTAAACCCGGTACATTGAACACGGCGGAATTTCATAATCCCTCTACTTTGGTAGCCGACATGGACGGTAACATCTTCCTGTCGCATTGGCGCCAACCCTATTGTGTGATTCGGGTCAGCGAGAGAGACGACGTTGCTGAAGTGTTATTACCCGCAAATGCTGCTAATTCGTCGTATACCGCCTGCGGAGCGCCCACTGTTGATGCAGACGGCATTGTATCAGCGATTTCAGACTGGGGTACTGCGTATTTCACTTTTAATCCTATTGAAGGTTGGGCGCCAAGAGACCGTACTATTTATAACGATGGTTCGTATCAAGGAAGTACCATGCACAGTCTTGCGGCTCATCCGATCACCGGTAATTTATACACGCGCGGATATGGAAGCGGACATATCATCTCGATTGATAAAAATACCAGAATAGCCACCTTTGAGTCAGAGTCATTAAATAATAGCGACTCATACTGCGTTTTCGACCCGAAAAATCCCAATCTTTTGTATATTGCGTATGATGGAGCAGATTGCATCGGGTTGTATGACCTCGAACAAAAAAAACATGTCGTTTTTGCAGGCGCGGCAAGTATATCAGGTTATCAGGACGGGCCGCTGACCCAAGCCCGGTTCAGAAGACCAAGCCAGATGATCGTAGCGCCTAATGGCAACCTGTATGTAGCCGACAGAGGCAACCATTGTATCCGTGAGATCATCCTTCCCAACGAGGAAGAAGGAATTCCCGGCATGGTGAGAACGATCATCGGTAAGGGAGGCATGGCAGGTTATCAGGACGGAAATCCCGACGACGCATTGTTCAACGAACCAAGAGGCGTAGCCGTTTTGCCCGATGGCACTATGTATATCGCTGATTACGAAAATAATGTAATCAGAAAATTAACAAAGGAATAATTAATAATTTATAATTTATGCGATTAAAATATATTTTTATCATTTGCCTGATGTGCCTGTTTCCATTTCTGGCTTCGGCACAGCAGACGCTCAACATGGGCGGTGTGGTATCCGATGATGAAGGTCCGCTGCCCGGAGTGAGCGTATATCTGAAAGGTCGCGCTACAGTAGGTACGACGACCGAAGGAAATGGCTCGTTCAGGATCAGAGCGTCGCGGGGCGACGTCATTGTGTTTACCTTTATTGGCTACGAAACCGTTGAGTTTCTTGTAGACCAGGAAGACGGCAACATTGCCGTCACAATGACCTCAACCGCCGCCCAGTTAGAGGAAGTAGTGGTTACAGGTTTGGGTACTACCCAGCGTAAAATCAGCATTGTGGGCGCCGTTACTTCGGTAGACGTAAAGGACTTACAAACGCCGGCGACCTCCATGGCCAACATGATGGGCGGCCGCGTTGCGGGTATGATCACCATGATGAACAGCGGCGAACCGGGAAAAAATATTTCTGAGTTCTGGGTGCGCGGTATCGGTACTTTTGGCGCGAGCAGCTCTGCATTGGTGCTGATCGACGGGCTGGAAGGCGATCTGAACTCCGTTGACCCTGCCGACGTAGAATCGTTTGCCATCCTGAAAGACGCTTCCGCCACTGCCGTTTACGGCGTTCGCGGAGCCAACGGCGTTGTGCTGGTGACTACCAAGCGCGGACAAAGCGGAAGGTTGAAAATCACGGCGCGCGCCAACTATACGGTATCGCAGCTGAAACGAATGCCCAAATATCTGAGATCATACGATTATGCCCTTTTAACCAACGAAGCAAGGCAGGTACGCGGAGAAGACATTATTTATAACAGTGCGGATATGAAACTTATTCAGCACCGTTTAGACCCCGATCTGTTTCCCGACATCGACTGGCAAAAGGAAATCATGAAACGGAACAGTTTCCAGCAGACGTATTACCTGAGCGCTTCGGGCGGCGGCGATGTGGCGCGTTATTTTGTCAGCTTGGGCGCTTCCGTTGAAGACGCCGCTTACAAAGTGGCTCCCGAAAATACCATCCGCGCGGGCGTAGGATACAATACCTACAATTTCCGTATGAACTTGGACGTCAATCTGACCAAAAACACCACGCTCTATTTCGGCACCGACGGTTACCTGTCGCTGTTAACGTCGCCGGGCTTTGCCAATACAGACGCCATCTGGGATTCGCAGGCGACTTTTACGTCCATTCTCTGTCCCATCAGGTATTCAACCGGCGAACTGGCGTCTTTCAGTCAAGGATATGGCAGCGCCGGAATTTCGCCCTACGTGGTGCTGAACCACACGGGAAAACAGGTCCATCAGAATTACACCGGCAGGCAATCGTTAGCCGTATCGCATGATTTCTCTTATTTGATCGACAATCTGAAACTGAGAATACAGGGCGCATACGATAACATCGGATTAAAGGAAGAAAGACGCTATATGATGCCAGAATTGTATTTAGCAACCGGACGAACCGTCTGGGGCCAACTGCAAAGGTCAAGGGCGCTTGATGCGATCAGTCCTCAATATATGTCAAGCAGGAACCAATACCGCAAATATCATTTTGAAGCCAATCTGACATGGGATAGAGTCATAGCGAACGACCACCGCCTGAGTGCGCTCGTTTATTATTACATGAGCGACGAGGCTGATACCCGGGACCTTAAAGCGGACAATTATGGCCGTTGGGCTTTAGAAGCCCTGCCCAAAAGGTATCAGGGAATTTCGAGCCGGCTTACCTACGGATTCAGGGATACCTACATGGTTGATTTCAACTTTGGTTACACAGGTTCCGAAAACTTTGAACCCGGAAAGCAATTCGGTTTCTTTCCGTCGGTGGCGCTCGGCTGGATTCCTACCCAGTATAATTGGATGAAAGATAATGCTTCGTGGATCAGTTACCTGAAAATACGCGGTTCGTACGGAACGGTAGGTAGCGACCGTATCGCCGACCACCGCTTTCCGTTCATGACCATTGTCGGCGAAGGCGTAGGCACAGGATGGGGCAGTACCCTCAACGGCGTGAGCGAATTGCAATTCGGCGCCAACAACCTGATGTGGGAAAGAGCGCTCAAATCGAATGTGGGTATTGAAGCCAACTTCTTTAACGATCGTTTAACTTTTGTGGTAGACTTTTTCAACGACAAGCGCGAGAATATTTTTCAGCGCCGCGAAACCATCCCGGGTTATGTCGGATTGATATGGTCGTCGCGTCCGTACGGAAACGTGGGCAGTATGCGCAGTTACGGTAGCGACGGCAACGTTGCCTACATGCACGAAATCAACAAAGACTGGAGTTTTACCATCAGAGGAAATTATACCTTTTCGGATAACGAAGTACTCTATTGGGAAGAACTGCCTACGCGGTTTCCATACCAGATGCGCGAAGGCTATCCCCACAACGCACAGAAAGGTTACATTGCCACAGGACTGTTCAAAGACGATGATGACATAACGTTCAGCGCCCGTCAGTCTTTCGGCGGATTCAAAGTCATGCCGGGAGATATCAAATACAAGGACGTCAATGGCGACGGTGTGATTAATTCGGACGACATGGTAGCCCTGTCGAATCCCAGATTTCCGCGACTCATGTACGGATTTGGCGGCGAACTGAAATACAAAAACTTCACGTTGGGCGTATTGTTCAGGGGAACGGGTAAAACAGACTTTTACCACGTTGGATACGATAAGGATCGTATTAACAGATTTACTGATGTGAATTATAGCCCCAACGGATATGGATACGTGCCGTTCTACTACGGCCGGTTGGGTAACGTGCTGACGATGGTCAAAGACCCTGCCAACCGTTGGGTGCCCAGGGAATATGCCGAAGCGCACAGCGACGTTATCGACCCCTCGAAGGCAGAAAACCCCAATGCCCGCTTCCCGCGGCTCTCATACGGATACAATGCCAATAATTCGCAGTTGTCTACCTTTTGGAAAAACGACGCCCGCTACCTTCGCCTGCAGGAAGTGACACTGAATTACAACATCAGAGGCGAATTCCTCAAAAAGATAGGTATGACATCAGCCGATGTACAGTTTGTCGGCCAAAATCTATATCTTTGGGACAAGGTGAAAGACTGGGATCCGGAGCAGGGATACAGAAACGGACTCGCTTATCCGATTCCTTCGCGTTATACGCTGCAAATTTATCTTAACTTTTAAAAATATATTCAAGTATGAAAAATATATTCAAGTATACCATCATCTCAGCGTTTGTGGCAGTCATGGCGATGCCTTCGTGCAATTATCTTGACATTGCCGAAAATTTTGAAGAAACGTTTAAATGGGATTCGATTTTTACCAGTCAAAGAAGTTTGGAACGTTACGTGTGGACGATACCAACGTATTTTCCCGATGAGGGCTGGAAATTCGACAAATTTGGTTCGTTTGCCTGCGACGAGGCTTTTTCGATCATGATCAGCGATTATACGGCGCTGGATTTTGTGCAGGGCAACATCACGCCCACCAATCTCAGAGCATTTAATATATGGAACAATATGTACATCATCATTCGCAGGGTGAATACGATTCTTGCCAACATGGACAAGGCCAGAGACCTGACCGGCAGGGATAAGGACGAGCTAACGGGTTATATCCTGTTCATGCGCGCCTACGCCTACTACAGGTTGGTGATGCATTATGGTCCTGTAGTAATTTTGGGCGACGAAGTAATGGAAACCAACGATGACGTGCTTGCCTACGATCGTCACCGAGAAACGTTCGACGAATCGGTAAATTATGTTTGCGGCGAATTGGAACGGGCGGCGGCGTTGATGCCGGATTTTGTGCCAATGAGCTTTTTCGGACGTCCTACCGCCGGCTCTGCTTTAGGGTTGAGCGCGCGTTTGCGGCTGATTCAGGCAAGCCCGCTGTGGAATGGCGGCTTTGCAGCCAAAAGAACTTATGGAACATGGCTCAGATCAACCGATAAAGTAAACTATGTGTCGCAAACATACGAAGAACGTAAATGGGCTGAGGCCGCATTGGTTTGCAAGCGTATCATAAACTCTAACCTCTATTTGCTGCACACGATCACAAAAAAGGAAGATACCCCTACCTTGCCCGACAATGTGTCGATGGCTGATTTTCCCGACGGAGCTGGTAATATTGACCCGTTCAGATCGTTTCACGAAATGTTCAACGGCGAATCGCCTTTCGTTCGTAATTTAGAATATCTGTGGGCGCAAAAATCGGACGGACTGTTAAATTATACGCGACATTCTTTTCCTTACGAAGTATTTAACGGATACGCCACCGTTTCGGTAACGCAAAAAATGATTGACGCTTTTCGTATGGCAGACGGAAGCTCCATCGAAGACGGGCATTACGAAACAACCGGTCAGTGGAATGTCGGGAAAGATTCAGTCTTTTCAGGCTACACGCTGATAGGTACGTCAGGGAATAATAGAACTCCAGTTCACAGGATGTACGTCAATCGCGAGCAGAGATTCTATGCCAGCATTGGTTTCAACGGAGCGTTCTGGCCCATGCTTTCAACATCGAACAACAATAGAAAAAATGTTCAATTCTGGTATGATGTAAACGGTAACGCCGGAAAACTTTCGGTACGTAACCTGATATACAATGTCAACACGACAGGTTATACCCTGACAAAGTTTGTGCATCCTGAAGATTCATGGGGCGTTACCGGTCAAGGCACCGACTACGAAAATTCCAAGCGGGTTGCCAAGGCATATCCCATCATCCGGTATGCAGAAATTCTGCTTGCCTACGCAGAAGCGTTGAACAACCTCACCACCACGCATACCCTGCAGGGCAGCGACGGGAAAAGCTATACGATTTCGCGCGACGTCAATGAAATAGCAAAATACTTCAACATGGTTCGTTTCAGAGCTGGGCTGCCGGGGCTGACCGCTCAGGAACTTGCTTCAGCAGAGACCATGCAGACGATCATCGAACGCGAACGAATGGTTGAATTGCTTCACGAAAATGCGCGTCTGTGGGATGTTCGTCGCTGGGGACAGTACGAATCCAGCGAACGGGAACCCATTTTGGGTATGGATATGGATGCTTCCGGATTGGCATTTTACAATGTGGTTCCGGTTAATCAGGCGGTAGCCAGAAACAGGTTAGTAGACAAAAAACTGATTCTCCTCCCGATTCATCTGGACGAGGTGAGGAAGTCGCCTTCGCTGGATCAGAATCCGGGTTACCAGTTTTAATTGATAATTGATAATTGATAATTGATAATTAAAAAGTATATGAAAATATCAGTAAAAATATTCATTACAGTCATCCTTGCGCTCAACCTTACAGGTTGCAACAACGACAAAATCTATCAGGATGAACCCTACAAAAATCTGGTATATTTGCTGAGCAGCACGGATAACATTTTTGTGGCGTCGTACACGCTCAACGAAACAGAATCTGAGCGGTATGTAACCGTTGGCTGCGGCGGCGCCAATACCAATGATAAGGATGTCGAGATAAAACTCGAATCAGCTCCTGAATGGATGAACAGGTACAACCTGCTGAACTTCAATTACGAGCATCAGTATGCCAAATTGTTGCCGGCCAAAAAGTACGACATTTCGTCGTACACGATAACATTACCTTCCAATTCGGACTATCACTATCAAAGATTGCCGGTGAAAGTTCGTCCGTTGGGTCTGTCGCCCGATTCCATTTATTTCATTCCGCTGAAAATAGTAAGCGTGTCGGATTATGAGGTAAACGAGGATAAACAGTACATCCTGTATCGCGTGACGATTGAAAATGATTACGCCACTCAGATTCCGCAAACGTATTACAGAAAAGACGGCTCACTTTTAAATCCTTACACCGTGTTGAGCGGCGTAAAATTAGTACAGCCGTTAACCAAGAACAGAGTGCGAATGTTCATTGGCAACGAATCGTTTTCGGACGCTACAACGCCTGCTTTTATCGACAGGAACTCTGTGGTGGTTCAAATCAATGAAGACAATACCGTCACTGTTTTCCCTTACGATGAAACCATGATGGAAGTGGAAATGCTCGAAAACGAAGAAAAGTTAGATTACTTTAACGTTTATGATCCTGAATATATGCGGGGCGTTACCAAACAGCGCGTCATGTGGCTGAACTATCGTTTTCGTCAAAGACCTGCCAGTGGTGTCGGCGATTTCGGCGCATGGAGAATTGTTGATGAAAGGTTGACACGTGTAGAAGCAAATTAATTTTATAATTTTAAAATGATGAAAAATATGAATAAATTTTTGATTTGTGCAACATGCATCTTCGTGGGTTTGTTGATACTTTCGGGTTGCGCCGATGGTCCCGACAGGAATATAGAAAAGAAAATTTTCGTCACCCATTCGGAGTTAAGCATGATTGAAAGCGATGAAGTTCAAATCATTGCAAGTCCCACTTCTCAGACCTTTACATGGGTAAGCACAGACCCTACCGTTGCATCTGTCAGTCCTACGGGATTGGTGAGAGCGTTGAGGGATGGCGTTTGCTTTATTGAAGTGACCAGTAGCGGAGGTTTATCGCGTACCATACCTGTGGACGTTATTACGTTAATTCCGTTAACAGGGATTGATGTAATCAATATTGCCAATATCCACCAGCCCATACCCCCTTTATCAATGTTGCTCGGACAGACCGTAAATCTGGAAGCAAAGCCGGATCCGGCGAATTACAATGAAAAAATTCCTTTCAATGTAACATGGGTTTCGTCAAATGAGGATATAATAATGGTAGATGAAAAGGGCGCAGTAAAAGCAATGGACTTTGGTTCTGCTGAAATAATCGTCAAAGTAGTGGATAAACCGTCTATTTCTAAAGTAATTCCGATCGATGTGCCAGAAATTCCAATTCAAGAGATTCGAATATCAAGCAGTTCTTTGGATTTACATGTGGAAAAAACCCATGTCATCACAACGAGCTTTCTACCGACCGATTATAGTGTAAAAGATGAAACGCTTGTATGGACTTCTACCAACCCATCGGTTGCGTCAGTAGCAAATGGTACAATAACAGCCGTTAGTTTCGGTTCTACTGTCATTAGAGTAGCGTTAAACGCTGATGCAACAGTATTTAATGAAGTTCAAGTAAAAGTGCAAGATGCCAGCATCACGGGCGCTCCGAAATATAGAAGGAATATGGATGTTGTCTACGGTGCCGACTTGTGCTTCACTAACGCTCCGCAATTGACAACAGATGATAACCTCTTATATGCACAGGTTGATTTCACAAAAGGCGGATTAATTGATATACCAGGGCTTGACGCAGCAACAAAAGCGGCAGTATACAATCGCGATTTCATGGATTGGGATCCGGTTGCGGAAACACTCACATTTACCGGAGAAACTGGAACATGGGATGTGTACTACTCGCACTTGTATAAATATTTCTGGATCAGACAGAATTACGCTGACTATCCTGATTGTATTTGGGGAAGAGGTCAAGGCTTTTCTCAGGCTGCCACATGGCATCCGGATTTACAAGGAAGCAGCGGCGGTTATTATTGGGGTCCCGGAAAAATTAGATTCGCGGCATTTATGAAACGCATTGACGATGATGTATATCAGGCGCATATTTATGCCGGCACTAGCGGGATTGGCTGGATGAACGTTGTAAAATTTCTTCATTCGACCCAGTGGGCTGTTGGTGCTGAATGGACATTGGTTGTTCCGGGTGATGGATTTTCGCAAATGTATGGTGAGAACATTCTCTCTACACCAGCCACTACAGGGTATTATCGTTATACAGTAGATTTGAACACCATGACAAAAAAACTTGAAAAAGTGAATTAATCATTAAAATAAACTTGATGTTTCAGGTTTAAAGTTTATCTATCCTGCCGGATTTTGTAACTCCGGCAGGATTTTTTTTAGAAGTTCACAACAAAAAAGAGAAATCCGCCGATTCGTCCAATTCCTGTGGCTCGACGCCTTTCCTGAAAATGCGGGCAGTCTTATTACCAATCAGGCGGAGATGATCATTTTCGAGCCGGAACATGGTTCCTTCCCTCAATCCCACAACATATATATCGGGATTGATTTCGATAAACTCGCGGATACGGTCTTCGCGTGTTTCGCCTCCATGACCTTCGGGATGGGCATCCAAATAATGCGGATTGATCTGGAATGATACCAGTTGAAGCGTTTCAAACCGGATAGGGTGGATAATCGGCATATCGTTGGTGGTGCGCAGAGTGGGGCATGCGATATTGCTACCGGCGCTCTAGCCCACAAATGGCGTTCCGGAAAGATCTTTTTCACGGATGGCTTCCATCAACCGGTTCTGGTGTAGCATTTGCACCAATTTCCATGTGTTTCCGCCGCCTATTACAATGGCTTCGGCGTCTTCCACCGCTTTTACAGGGCAGTCAAAATGATGAATGCTCGTCGCA
>Ga0123353_10019351_pt1 | contig 10110 bp, 6 predicted proteins | sample TergutLab28metaG_3_FD_92763 | JGI IMG/M metagenome (GOLD analysis project Ga0123353, IMG submission 92763) | Labiotermes labralis P3 segment gut microbial communities from Petit-Saut dam, French Guiana - Lab288 P3 | ecosystem: Host-associated > Arthropoda: Insects > Digestive system > Gut ...
GTCAAAAGGGGAAACTAAGCCTCAACATCGGACGGTAGTTCAAGGTCAAAACCTGGTAACCCCCCTCCTTCCGAACGCCCGGTCGCGAATTATACAAGGAAGCCCCCCCCCCCCCCCCCCCCCCCAGGGCTTAACAATCTGACACCTCCAATTCTCCTAATAATGTTCAAAGATGCGGTTCCTAGAGTACAGAAAACACACTGCGCTGTTTATTACAACGACTACCTGGTTAACCTTATCCTGCTAAATTGGAGAATATGGTACGCTCCTAATAATGCCAGCAAATGGCAGATGGGATTTAACTCGGCATTTAAATGGTTAATTCACTTCAGGGAAACAATGTGTGTTTCACTGCGACGCCCACACAAAATAAACACACACAATTACTTGGCAAACTTCAGTTTTTCAACGGTACATTATGTGGTACGTATTGTTACCACTGTTATTTGTAAATTTTAATTAGTGTTCGTGACGGGGAAGCACAAAATCCTTCAAATGAATGAAAAACTAAAGCAATCCCTATACAGGCCTGGACAGGCCTAGAGGATTCCAGAAGGTTCAGGCTCTCAGAGTTCAAGAGAGTAGGCAAATGAAGGTGGTAAGGTTGTCGGCCCTACGCACCGGCCGCCTTTACCCCCACAGGAAATATTCCTGGTACTCATTTCTGTTTGAAACTGTGTCGACCCAAGGGACATAGTGCGGCCGGAAGGATTATGTTAGTGAAAAGTTTCAATGACACCATCGGGAATCGAACCGGGGTCAAGTGAATGTACGTCATAGCAACAGCTGCACTGGCAAAGAGATGTCAGTTGGGCGGTTCTTGCCCTGGCCCTATTTATCTCTCTGCGAAGCACATCTGGCGCTCACGATAAGGTGCCCTAGTAAACGAGCGCTACCAAAATGGGGGATAACAGAAGGTGCATTGCCCCTTGAGTCTGTGCCAGATATAACAAAGATGATTTGACGTGCAACGATTGGCATCGGTGACTCAAAGCAAACTGCAATCTGCATTACTCAGTTTACTGTCATTCCGAAACGAGGGAGCCTGCAGCATGCTCTGTGTGTATGTGTATCTCCCTTTGCCATTTACTGAATCAGTTGGCCGATTGTCAATAAGCATGGTACGGACGTGCAGTACTACGGACCACGTTTCATTTCCCTACAATTACAACATGGCCGACGGAACAGATGACACTAGCGCTACTTAGGTTCTGTAAAAGGTAAATCAGTCCCATTAGAGGCCCGAGGTGCCCACAGGGTTCTAGGAAGTTAAGGTTCCCAGATTACGTGACAATGGCCCAGGATGGTGGTAAGGTTGTCAGCCTTACGCACCGGCCACTTTTTTACTCCCAGGAAATACTCCTGGTACTCATTTCTGTTAGAGGCTGAGTCTACCCCACGGCCATAGTGCGATCGGAAGGATTATGTCAATGAAAAATTCTAATAACACCATCTGGAGTCGAACCAGCAACCTTCCGATTTGTAGCATAGCGCCTTAACCACTGTGCTACCGCGGTCCCCACTTAGGTACTGTACAGAAAAACAGGGTTATTCAAAATGACTGTCGAGGTACAATTGTCCAGCAGCAATTCTGCACCAAATTCGGGAAACAGCCAACATCTAACAGTTCCATTCGAAGGTGATATGCACAGTTTCAACAGACAAGAGTGCGTGTGTATCCCGGAACTGAAGGGACGAATCAGAACCGCCATTGAAACCATCACCGCTGACATGCTACAGACAGTTTGGAACGAACTCGATTATCATGTTGATGTTTGTAGAATCACAAAGGGTGCACATATAGAGCACCTGCAAGGTATGTAACAAAAACTTGGAGTGTTGTTCTTTTAAGCAATAAATACATATACTCATATCTCAAGTGTACTGTGTATGACAAGTTGTTAAAACCCCGACAATCATTTTGAATAACCCTGAACATTTGATAGGTCTTCGAATTTTAAAGTAATTTACTAAGCAGAAAGTAAAAATAACATGGTTGCTGTGTGAAAATTTACTTCAGATTTCGGCTTCAAGGCTGTAAATAATGAATCACTAGAGCCAGCCACCTGAAATGTGGTATGGATATAGATCAGAAAACAGGGCGTGACGGATTGTTTACTTTGAACTAGCAGATGTCCCAGATTTTGTACCCACAGAACTACTTACTATCAGAGTATATAGGTGAACAGTGGGGGCTGATGTGCGCCTTCAGCACAGCTCACAAACCCACAGGCCACCTGCCCGCACCGCCAACACACTACCACAACCATTCGCTGTAACACGCATAACCGCGAGTGAATACTAAAGAAAAGGGGTTTGTGTTCAGATTATTAGTGGCAACAGCAGACAAGTTAAGTGGAGCAGCAGCTGCCGAGCTGAATTTGCAAACTAATAAACAGAAAAGCAAAAGCAGACAGACTAAAAAAATGACTTTCAAAATGTGCAGGTCTATATTGGGGAAGTGGTTACTTTCAGAGTGTACAGGTTTAAAAGTAGTTACTTTCAAAATGTACAGGTCTAGATGTGGAAGTGGTTACTTTCAAGTGTACAGGTCTATATGGGGGAAGGGGTTACTTTCAAAATGTACAAGTCTAGATGGGGTGCGTAGTTACTTTCAAAATGTATCAGTCTATGTGGGGGAGGGGGTTAATTTCAAAATGTACTGGTCTAGACGTTGAAGTGGTTACTTTCAAAATGTACAGGTCTAGACGTGGAAGTGGTTACTTTCAAAATGTACAGGTCTAGACGTAGAAGTGGCTACTTTCAACATGTACAGGTCTAGACGTGGAAGTTGTTACTTTCAAAATGTACCTGTCTATGTGGAGGAAGGAGTTACTTTCAAAATGTACAGGTCTAGACATAGAAGTGGTTACTTTCAAAATGTACAGGTCTAGACGTAGAAGTGGTTACTTTCAAAATGTACAGGTCTAGACGTAGAAGTGGTTACTTTCAAAATGTACAGGTCTAGACGTGGAAGTGGTTACTTTCAAAGTGTACAGGTCTAGACGTGGAAGTGGTTACTTTCAAAATGTGCCGGTCTAGATGGGGTAAAGGGTTACTCTCAAAATGTACAAGTCTAGATGGGGTAAGTGGTTACTTTCAAAATGTACATGTCTACATGGGGGAAGGGGTTACTATCAAAATGTGCCGGTCTAGAGGGGGGAAGCAGTTACCGTCAACCCATGACCTCTTCACATCTCAGTAAACAGTTCAGAGTACCCATTGAATTGGTCGTTGGTTGGGCCCCGGCCACGATCCACCCATGACGACTAGGACAGCCAGTCGGCAGTCCTACATTGGCCGGTAACGAATCTTGATTACCATACGGGATATCCCTCGTTCGAAAACCAGCTGGTCCACAGGATTCCCAGACGATGCAGGCTTAATACCTCAAAAGGACGGTGAACAGCGCGCGGTCCGCAACAGGCAGACTGAGCCCGTCTCAGTAACGCACAGCCCTTTTTGTGCCAATCGGCGTTTCTTACAGTCCGACATTCGCTGCGCGATCTTCTGCTACGTGCTCGAAGTCCTGGGTTCAAAACTCGGCCGGAAACGGGTTATTTACCAAACTTTCTAGTGGTTTCCCACAATCTCACAGGTAAACATGAAGACGGTACGTCAAATTAGGCCCCGAACAATTGCTAAAGTTAATTATTTCTCTGCACAAAACATGTCTCTGGGTGCCTCTGCGGCTCTCTGCCAGACACAACGCCACGTGCGTCTATCTGAAGACCGAACAATAGTCACTTTGTAGAACGCTGTTCTGATCAGGATGTTGTGACGATACACAGCAGTCCCACGTGGAATCCCACCGCCAGAATTTAGAACCGCAATTCATTTTCAGCATCACACGAAACACACACAAACACATACACGTCATCCCACAATCTGAGCTTCTACACATAAAGTTTCTGAAAATTCAAACAGCTGGCACATGCAGTAACCACTCTGCTTTAAACGGTCAGCCCCTAGGAAAGACATCACGGCCTGCATCGGCACACTGGTGACGAGGAACGACCCCTCCCCTTCCAGAGAGGCGAACATCAGTCGTCCGCGCCGTAACCGGTCACTTTACAGAGCTTCTAACGACAGTCGTTATGCTAATATCTGCCGGATGGCTTCATTTCAGACAGGGGCTCTGAATTCAAGGCCAGCAGCACTCCTCCCACAACAGCACTTCATCGGGCTATATCTTAAACGAAATAACGGCAAATATCGCCCCTTGTTTAAGAAATATCACGCACAGATTTATGGGGCAGTGAAGGCATCACTCCACGTAACAACTACGGCACCCCATGGAGGTGCAGTCGGACTGCCCCCCTATTACAGCCACTGGATAGTAGACTGGTTGGACACCCGAGCCGCCCGAACGCCGTGCCGAACTGAACCTGAACACTTCAGCCAGCTTGCTAGTAACTATGCAACACGCCGTCACCACAAACTGCATGTCCTTCAGCTGAATGTTAGAATGTCGCTGCTTGCCATCCTGAGCCACGCGAATCCACTCTACACCCTAACTCCCTACTTCTATTACTACTACTACTACTACTACTAACACCACCACCACCACCGCTACTACTACTGCTACTACTACCACTACTACTATGTCGTGCTACTGCAAGCCTATACATTCTTCATCAGAACCATGCAGGCTATATGCTCAGTCGAAATATTCCCCTCGACTTTACCACGTTTATCTCAAGTTATTCACTGCGTAGGTCGTGTTTACGGTGCGGATGGTGCCTACGCAGCGGCTCTCAAGACCACCACCCATCCAAAAACTCGGTGCAGAAAACCATATGCTGCAACTCAACGTCTAATGCTCCTGATGATGGGCGTATGTGCCCGAAACATGTCGAGCTGAGAATACATCAATAAAATTACCTAGTTACGTCAATTATTTCAATACTCTAAGTGTTCAGCACCCCATTTAAACTATCAAATTATTTTAATTATTTGGGCAGTTAACGACCCATCAGGAGACTCTCGCTACCCAATCACGGCCCTAACTTGGGTCGAGTCCCTAGGTTTGGGAATCCGGACCAAACTCCTCATTAGCTTATGTAGCGACCTAACAAATTAGCAACATAAGCTGATACTTTCTCTCCTTATTACGTCAGAGCACCGCAGAACCTAAGGTGTGGGCTGAAGAGTGGAAGTTTCTTCTTCCTGTCGTTTATTTCCGTCACCAGTCCCGACTTTCATTCATCACACAATGCCAACCGTCTGCAGATAGTACACTCTGTGTCCCGTCGCACGGTGTTCCTTGCTGTTCCGTGCGATCACTTCATCGCCATATTCTACATTTGACGCAAGTGGCGATTTACATGTCAAGCAGTAACCCACAGCCGACCAGTAAATGACGTCCAGACACCTAATTATGAAGTATTACTAACTACCTGAACGCCGTGTGTATAAAATATGTCAGGATTACGACGTCAGTAACTGGTGTGTCAAAGGATTAAAGTTCTTGGTACAGACTGTTCGCGACGGAGCTGCTGGCGCAAGTCGAGCTGACTGCATGCCTAACGACTGGCAGTAGATTAGCTCTGTTACTGCTGTCATTAGCGAACGGCGGCGTTGCAAACCGACTGCACAGGTGCAACTGTTCCATTGTGTTTTGTTGTTTCTTATAAAACTTACAGCCAGAAATTAGCACAGTAACAGTCGCGATGTCCAGCGATTCACACATTCTGTTTGACACAAGTAATTAAGCAGTGGGCCCGGTAGTTCAGTCGGTATAGCGACTGACTACAGGCTGGACGGTCCGGGATCGAATCGCGGTGGGGAAGAGATTTTCCGCCCGTCCAGACCGGTCCTGGGCCTACCCAGCCTCATGTAAAATGGGTACCGGGTCTTTCCCGGGGGTAAAGTGCGGCCGGGGCGTGCTGCTGACCACTCACCCCCTTCTAATGCTGCGGTCATGGAAGGGTAGAGCTATAACTCTACCCACCCTCTGGGCCACACCGGGCCTGTAACGGGAAAACTATACCGTTACCTTACAAGTAATTGAGAATACAAGAGAAACTGAGAAGACAGTAAAGTGCCCAACACTGCTGTACCGTGACCTACCTACTGCACAGTTGTGAAACCGGTTATTATCTGAGCACTGCACTTCACCGGAGAAGGAAACGACCAGTCAGTCTTTAAAACAGGGGGAATAGTAGAGACAGGACTGTAACTAACGAAACATCGTCCGTTAATTACCAGGCCTGCACTTTTGAAAACATAAAGATAAAGGTATCCATTGCAAAGGAGGCTGGGTGGGCCCCAGGGACGGTCTGGACGGGTGTGGAAAATCTCGCTCCCACCGGGATTCGATCCCCGGACCGTCTGGCCCGTAGAGAGTCGCTATACCGACTGAGCTATCCCAGCTACTCTTTAAAGCATGTCTGGGAAATGTACAATTTTTTAAGGCGAAACTGAGTACTGCAGGCGGCTCTCGTGGGACCGAGCGCCGCGTCGTATGTCGCCATGCAGCGTTGCAGCTGTGAGCGGATTTTCCTGATTCAGTTTGACACCTTGTACTTGAACAAGAAAACGCAGTGTTGTTAGCCGAGGTCCACCAACGTTCGCTTTATGATGCAGAAGATGGCGACCCACAGCGCGAAGAAGGGGGCCTGATTCTAAATTTAATAAAAAACAACTTACTTATTGACAGGGAAACCTGGACGCAGCTTATCCCCAGAGACAAAAGTCAAAACACCACAATTATATGGGGGAGAAATTGAGGTTCAGAAGTATGAATTTGAAAATTAGGGAAGAACAGATTGCTGGTAATAATGCGTATCCTCGACAGTGAATGGTATTATACAGCCAGTTACACGAAAAAAAACCGAATAATATACAGGGTGATTCTTAATTGCATGCAACAGACAACAGACCCGTATACCATTCCCAACATCAAACCAAACGTTCCTGTACATATCTGGTCGCAACTGCTTCGTTTGTGAGGTATGGTAACAGTAGACCTGACCATATTACCGGGGAATGTGCCAATGGCAACGTGGCAGACTGCGTGGGTGACGCATCATCAAACCGTGACGTCAAGCACTTCTCGGACTTTCACCGCTTAGATAGCCGGGCAGGACGAAATGGATCGGTTCTGAGGCTTTGCTACTGCCCAGCTTCTACATGTACAGCTTTACAGAAAGTGGGACGGACATTGGCAAATGGCTGTGACAACAGTATGACAAATGGCTGAACTGCTGACGTCACGGGGTTCAGTTATGAATTCAGGCCAATGGCGAGCATTTTCAGCATTCCGTCAAGATGAAGACATTGCTATTGTGAAACCTGGCAAATCTAATATACAATTTCACTAATAAATACTTTTTTTTATCTCGATTTCCTAGTACTTTCGCTTCTAACTAACGAAGGGGCTGTGGTTGTTAAGTGAAAAAAAAACGATCTAGGCAGACGGTTCTTATAAACATACATGTCTAGTGACTGCAGAATGGAACACCATATTTACTGTCTGCACTTAAGAACACCCTGTATGTATATGTATGTATGTATATGTATATGTATATATATAATGATGATGGTAAAGAATGATGCACAGTTCGGAAGCGCAGCAACAAAACTCATGTGGCGGTACAGAAGAACACGAAGGAGAGAGACAAAATTAAGAGGTGAATAGCTGAGTAAAATGGGCTCAAAACTGTTTCTTGTTCATACAGTTATAAACAAAAGCAATACTATGACACCGAAACGTCCAAAGACAGCAGATGCACACTTATTAACTCCAGTGGAGTTCCACTTGGAACCACGATCCAATATGGTGGGTGGGGGAAAGCGGACAGTTTGGCTTTCGTTAATAGCCGTATGTGAATGGTCAGCTTCACGCTCCACTCGCCTTCACGTCATAAAATAAGGGGTAAACAATACCTCGTCTTCTAACAATTTTCTAACAGCAAAAGAATAGAGTTCGGCCTGTCACCGACAGCCTCTGATGCCACTGTCCGTGTGTCACACTGCAATGAGGTCGCCGAGCCGCGCATTGCGGCCCAGCAGTTTTACTTTCACAAGATCACTGGAATGTTGGCTGACACTAGGAACTTGTTTGTGAATGGCGCTCCAAGTCGAGTGCGTCACATGGCTGCAAGACTGTGAAGAACAGGGAAGGAAACTGTCGTGGCCGATTTTGACAATCCCGGCATATTCCCGCAGTCACTAAATCCCTCTGGACCGCGATTTGTAACAAGAACCGCCACACCACCATGTGTGTACCCCAGCGTTCTCTGAGAACACGTGGTGGAACAAACTGCTGAATTGGGGTCACTTGAAAAAAAGGGGGGAGGACTCAATTTCCCAGGGATGACGTCACCTCGATCGGTAAACAGTTACCGACGTTTCCAGGTATGGCAGTGCCTTCACCTTGAGACCAGCAGTCCAGGAAGAGTAAAAATTTTATCGTGTTTCCAGGGACTGCTTCCCCCTGGAAATAAAGGTACTGCGGTCCTCTGTTTACCAACCGACACGGCATAGCAACGCTGATAACTGTATTCTTCAGCGACACCACAATATCCCCTAAGAAACACCCTTCGCAGCCACCGGTGTGACAGTTCTGTAGCCTACACGGTGACCAACTTCAATGTGACCACGTGTAAGGCACTGCCGTCACTACTCACAGCCCAATATCACTTGGTTTCAGTCCGACAAACGCCTGGCCGTTCTTTGTTCTTAACCTTAATTCACATCGTTCCATTTTATTTGTATGAATGACTCAGCACAGGCAGCCAGAAAGTAACAAATGTCGCATTAACATTTAAGTTTCGAGTCGTCCCCGCGATAATCATAGTCAAGCCAACATTTCGTGCTGAATGTGTAGATTTCGCTGTGCTACAATCCCTTACCAAATTTCACTTCTCTAGTTCCGCAGATTCTGTAGCTACAGCCAGCAAACCGAATGCCGCAGAAAAGTTCGTGCGGTCGCCATGTTGTTTTGTACACGCTGACTACACGTGGCTCTGGACAGTGGCAAGCGACGTGCCCTCATGAACGCGGTAATGATGCTTCAGGTTCCATAGAATCCGCGAAATTTCTTGACTAGCTGAAAAACTAGTGGCTTCTCTAGGCGGACTCTACTCCATGGAGGCAGCAAAGGTAGTTTCCGGAGACTAAAGTAAGTGGCGCTGATATCGGTAAAACACCACAAGTTTGCACAGTCGCCATGTTGTCAATGTTGCCGTATGACGCCAAGTACGTGAAAAATCGGTCAGCTGGTAGAAACTTGAAGTGGGACACAACACAGTCATTTCATACGCCTACGTTTTCTCTTTTTGAGAAAGAAAACAAGCTAAGATAATATAAACACTCCCGCTTTTACGAATATTAACAAAGAATCTTACATGAGTTCTTCGCTCTGGACTCCCAAATGACAAAAGTCAAAGAAAATAACATTAGATGGAAAGACGGACAGACTCTTTGTGTAGGACACAAAATTATTTTCACGCTGAGGTTTTATACAGCCAAAACACGTTTTTCAGAATTCAAAACACAACGCCAGCAAGACACCACCGTATGTATCTGTCTGTTTGTCCGTCCGGCCACCAGTCAGACTGCCTGTCATGGACTTAATACTGGCGAGTTTTGGTACAGCAAGTCTAACAATTTTTGGTTTGTGTAACATCGAACAACACAACAACAACAACAACAACAACAACAACAACAGACACTTCACACGATGTGTCTGTTACATGTGTTGCTTCACACATCTCGAACGCCATTCGTTAAATATTTATAGGAGCTAAAAACTTTCGGAACAAAAGACTAATAAACTTCTTACCCAAGACATGCAATTTTCGATACAATTAATTTAAAGTAAAAGAGCGTGCCGGCGTTGTTAGTCCTGCGTGGATACTGCACGGAATGGTGCGGCCTAACGTACGTTTCTGTTGCTGGGTGGTTCTGTTAGTACAGTACTATCCGCAGTAGACAGAGACAAGGCGTCACACAGCATGGCGAGGACAGGCGCCACACAGCACAGCAAGGACACGGCGTCACAGAGAACAGCAAGGACCGGCGCCACACAGCACAGCAAGGACAATGCGTCACAGAGCACAGTAAGGACAATGCGTCACAGAGCACAGCAAGGAAACGGCGTCA
>Ga0123353_10019354_pt1 | contig 10109 bp, 6 predicted proteins | sample TergutLab28metaG_3_FD_92763 | JGI IMG/M metagenome (GOLD analysis project Ga0123353, IMG submission 92763) | Labiotermes labralis P3 segment gut microbial communities from Petit-Saut dam, French Guiana - Lab288 P3 | ecosystem: Host-associated > Arthropoda: Insects > Digestive system > Gut ...
CACCGCCACCGTCACCGTGGAGGTGTGTATCCTACCGCTGGACTCCGTCGCGGGGACCCTCTGCACCCTGTGGACCCCGCTCTCGTGCTTGAGCCTGCTGTACGCGCCGTTCGCCTCCACCGTGAAGACGATCTCCTTGTAGCCGCCAAGCTCGGTCTCGTTGGCGTTCACCACGTCCACCGTCCACCCGCTCTTCTCCGCGTGCATGAAGTACATCCTGTATAGGACGCCGCAGAAGAGCGCCGCCTCGTCGCCCCCGGCCCCGGCCCTGATCTCCATGACGACGTTCCTGCCGTCGTTGGGGTCCCTCGGGGTCAGCAAGGCCTTGAGCCTCCCTTCCAAAGCGGCGGCCCTTGGGCCCACCTCGTCCATCTCCTCCTTGATGAGGGCGGCCATCTCCGCGTCCCCGCCTTCCTCCAGCAGGGCCCTGTCGTCATCAAGGACCTTGAGCAGCCCCGCGTACTCCCGGAAGGCCAGGACCATCCCCTCTATCGCCGCGTGCTCCTTGGCGGCCTTCCTGTAAGCCTCCTGGTCGGAGAGCACCTTCGGGTCGCCCAGCATCAGGTTCAGCTCCTCGTATCTCCTGTCATACCCCTTGAGGATCTCGGTCACGTCGTCTCCCCCACGCGGAATTAGGCATATCAAATTATCATACGCCCAAAGGCGCCGCCATTCAATCCTGACGCGCATGCCTATCCCCCTGGGGGGAGGTACGGCGAAGGCGGCGAACGGACGGTTGACACGCCCGTCCGGATTGGGTATCATGTCAATCCATGAATGAGAGGTGAGGGATTTGGCGACTAAGCCACACCGGGGCAAGACCCTATGGACCGTACCCGCGAGGGGCAGGGGCACATGCCCCATATGCGGCTCCACGCGCATAAAGCTGCTGTACGACAAGGCCGGCGAGGACGGGAAGAGCTCCAAGGTATGCAAGAAGTGCCGCGGCGCCTGAGGCGGCCGGCTCCTGACGCATAGCCCATTTTTGCATAGCGGTTGGTGGGGTTCCCGAGTGGCCAAAGGGGGCAGACTGTAAATCTGTTGTCAGCCGACTTCGATGGTTCGAATCCATCTCCCACCATATGCGTGACTCCCATTTCCCGTGAATGGGAGTTATGTTTGGAAGCCAAGCCCCACCCCACGCGCCGGACGGCGCCGTGCGACCGTTGACGGCGGCGGCCGATCCCACGCTACTGTGGCTCAATGGTAGAGCAGTGCACTTGTAATGCACAGGTTGTGGGTCCGATTCCCACCAGTAGCTTCGAACGGTTCCATGCGCCGCATAGGGGGGCCTTTATGAGGAAGACAGTTTTCACGGTGACGTTGCTGGCCTTCGCGTTGGCGGCCATGCTGGCCCTTTCGTCCTGCTCCGGCGGATCGGGCCCGGATTGGGAGGCCATAGAGGGGGCCCTGACGATGGCGCTCGAGGGCCGGATAACGGCCACTAGGGGCGCCATACTCATATACGAAGGTTTTTACCGCGACGTGGACATAGGCGACGTCGAGGAGCTCATGGCGACGGTCTACATGGGTGACTGCGAGGAGGCGCAGCGCGTCCTGCAAGTCCTGAGGGCCCGATACGGCCGTTAGGGCCTAGCCTGACCGCCGGCCCCCATAGTGCCGGCTATCGCTTCGCGTCGGCCGCTATTCCTTAGCTTCCTCTTGGCTCTTGCCCTCGTCTGAGCTATTGCCCTCGTCTGAGCCCTTGGCCTCAGCCGCCCCCGCCGCCTCGGGGCCCTTCGGCGCCTTCCCCTTCGCGCCGGCCAACCCCACCTTGGAGCAATCGGGGCATTTGTTGAACATGTTGAGCCGCTGCCCGCACTTCGGGCACGTCATCGCCTTCTTGGGCAAGCCGCTCTGGTTCCTCATGAAGTTGCCTTTGGCCATGTCGCTAGGCACCGTCCCATCCGTCCGCTCGATTTCGGCGCCGCCGCGCCCGCCTAGGGAGTATATCCCAAAGCGCCGCCGCCCGCAATCCGAACGGTTCGGCATCGTCGGCCCGAACGCGGGCCGCCGACCGCCGCGGCCCTCCCCCAACGACCCGCCCTCGACCGCTCCCGCCCACGGCCTGACGGCACCCGCGGCAGGCGCCCTCCTTGACTCACCCATGGCTTGCGCTTATCTTCGTAAGCATGGACGATGGGGATGACGGGCTGTTCACCATAATCTTGGACGGGGAGCCCGAAAAGGGGGAGGCGATACCTTTAAGGTTCGCGCCCCCGGGCGACGTGGCGGCCAAGGTCGGCGCGCCTGACGGCCAGGGGCGGCGCGAGTCCCAGGCCATGCCCCAGGCGGCGCCCCATCCCTACCGGCCGATTGCCGTGCCGGCATTCCACGACCGGCCATCCGACGTACCTACTTCCTCCGACCGGCCATCCGACGTATCATCCTCTCCCGACCGGACTCCTACGGGACAGGCGTCCGTGGGCCAGGCCGAGTTGACGGAGCTCGACGTCACGGCCGACTACCTCGGGGGCCGCCGGATCCGGCCCACGGGCCTCCCGCCCGCGGGCGCGCCGTCCTCCGGCTCTTCCCCTTCGGTTGCGCCCCCCACCGACCCCGCCCCATCCGGCGCATACGCCCAGCGGCCGGCCGCGGCGGCCGGACAAGCGCCTCCCGACCTGTCGCGCAAGGGCATGCTCGCCGACATGCTGTCCCGCAGGGACCCATACCTGCGCCAAGGCGAGCCTACGTCCAAGCGCTTCCTCGAACTCGCCGCACTATATAAGGACAGGACCTCGCCGGACGCGGCGAAGGTCCCTTTCCTCAGCTTCTACCCCAGCTACGAGGTGATGAGCGAAAGCCAGCTCGAATGGTACTTCAACCTGCGAGCCAGGCTGAGGGCGGGCGACTACGCGGAGGCCGACCTATCGTACGTGTTCGTCTACCTGTACGAGCTCATAAACCGCGTGCACGGCGACGACCCCTACGACGGCCTGAGGAGGATGGTCGGCGTTTGGTCCGCCTACCGCGGGACGTTCCCCGGGATCGACCGCTACCTCACCGACTGGGTGGGCGACTACCTGGCCTATTATGGGTGCGACCCCGGGGAGGCGTTCGCCTTGCTCCGGGAGGAAGGCCTATTCCTGCTCATGGGCGTTGACACGCTGCTCGACCATTACCTGAAGGGTGGCCTGCCCATCCCGGCCGAGCTCATGGCGAGGCTGAGCGACTATAAGTTCTATGAGAGCGACTTCATCAAGGGCGAGCATGGCGGGCTGTTCCTCGACAACGTGTCGGAGCTGCTCGCCAAGGTCAGGAATCTTAAGGGCAAGGCCGGCAAGGCGCCTTTTGACGAAGTCTCGACGCCCCAGCCGCCTCCGTTCCCAATCAGGAGGATCCCGTTCCAGAAGGCGATATTTTATAACCCGGAGGACAGGCGCCTCCCCGCATATCCCCTGTATGAGCGGCACAAGCCGCTGCGCTCGTTCGTCACGGCCTTGGCGAAGGGTTTCGAGAACGCGCTCCGCGTGCTGACCAAGTCAAAGGGGAGGCTGCGCGCCGTCGGCCTCAGCGATGAGATAGCCGCGCTCTGCGCCTCGCAGGCCAAGGAGGCGACGGACCCCGGCGCCGCGGCCAGACGGGTCGAGGTCACGATAGACCGGGTCAGGCTGCTCGCCCTCATGAGGGAGTCCGACGAGGTGCGGGAAAGGCTCATCGAGGGGTTGCGCGACTACGAGGACCCTTTGGGCGGGGGCTTGGGGGCCGAGCCGGATCCCGACCGCTCCGGCTCCGAATCGGCGGGCGTGACGGACGCAGGGGCGGCCACCGGGTCGGGAGTCGATATGGCGGGCGGGATGGACTCCGGCGCGGGGCCCGAACCCGGCGGCGCGGAATCCGCTCCCATCGCGCCCGGCGGCGCCCGGCATGGCGACGCCGGGACGGCCCCATCCACGGGCGCGGTCGCGGGACCGTCCGACCTCATGTCCGCGCTGACCGAGACGCAAAGGCTCATATACCGCCATATAGCAGGCAAGGGCGGCGAAGCCATGGAGTCGGACCTCGGCGCCTCATTCCCCGGGGTGCTCGTCGGCGCCGAGCTGGACCGCATCAACGACGCCGCGCTGGGGGCCGTCGGCGACCTCGCCCTGGGCTACGAGGGCGGCAAATGGTATATAATAGACGCGTGACCCAAAAGGCGGCGCTCGCCGTGGCTTAATTGAAGAAACCGTTAAAGGACCATACATGGACGGAGTTCGGATACCGAAGAGGATCACCGCCGCCCTGTTGAACTCCATTACCTCGGGCGTGACCCCGCGGCTGGGGATAGAGCACATAGCGGTGGGCAGGAAGAAGGAAGTGGAGGCCCTGCTGGGCGACCTGGAAAGCGTCGGCCAGGGCGGTTCCGTCTTCCGCTTCATCGTGGGCAGGTATGGGAGCGGGAAGAGCTTCCTCCTGCAGATCATCAGGACCTACGCCGTGGAGCGCGGCTACATAGTGGCCGACGCCGACCTCTCGCCCGAGAGGAAGCTCATCGGGGGGAACGGCGGCGGGCTGGCTACCTACAGGGAGCTGATGAGGAGCATGTCCTCAAAGGTACGCCCGGACGGCGGGGCCCTCACGTCGGTAATCGACAGGTGGATAGACGGCATACGGGTAAGCCTCACGGAGGAGGGCGTGGCGGAAGCCGACATGCTCCCCCAAATGGAGAGGCGGATCTTCCTGGCCATCTCGGCCACCGAGGAGCTGGTGCACGGCTACGACTTCGCGAAGGTCATGCAGGCCTATTGGCGCGGGTTCCAGCTTGGCGACGAACCCTTGCGCAACGCGGCCCTCAAGTGGGTCCGCGGGGAGTACTCGGTGAAGTCCGAGGCGGCCGCGGAGCTTGGTGTGCGGACCATCGTGACGGACGAGACGTGGTTCGACTACGTGAAGCTCATCGCGGCCTTCATCTCCGCGATCGGGCATAAAGGCTTCCTCATGCTGCTCGACGAGGGCGTCAACCTGTACAAGATCACGAACACGGTCTCGCGCAACAACAACTACGAGAAGCTCCTTAACATGTTCAACGACGCGATGCAGGGCAAGGCCAGGGGCCTAGGCGCCTACATGTGCGGCACGCCGCAGTTCGTGGAGGACATGCGCAGGGGCCTCTTCAGCTACGAGGCGCTCCGCACGCGGCTGGCCGGCAACCGCTTCCTCCGCGACGGCATGCGGGACATGCAGGGGCCGCTCATGTACCTGGAGAAGCTCACGCATGAGGAGATGCTGGTGCTGCTGCAGCGGGTACGCGCGGTGCACGGCATCCATTACGGGTATGAGTGCGCGGTGACGGACTCGGACCTCATCGGGTTCATGCAGCTGGTGGCCGACCGGCTCGGCGCGGACGAGCTGCTCACCCCGCGCGAGGTCCTACGCGACTTCGCCGGCATCCTCAACTACATGCGACAGGAGCCTGGCCGCGGCTTCGCCTCCCTGATAGGGGGCGACCTGCTCCTCAAGGCCCAGCGGGCCGCATTGGAGGAGGACGATGACGACGACGTGGCCGGGGCCGCGGAGTACGTGTTCTGAAATGACGACGGGTCGGGGGGCGGGGTTCGCCGTGAAGGCTGAGGCAGCCGTATGAGCGCCGTCTTCGGGCGGTTGGCGCCGTTCATAAAGGAATACATATACGCCCAAAAATGGGATGAGCTCAGGGAGATACAGGTCGAGGCCTGCAAGGTAATCTTCGACACCAAGAGCCACTTGATACTCGCCTCCGGGACGGCCTCGGGCAAAACCGAGGCGGCCTTCCTGCCCGTGCTCACCGAGGTCTTGGCCGACCCACCGTCATCCATCGCCGTCCTCTACGTGGCGCCGATAAAGGCGCTCATCAACGACCAGTTCGCGAGGCTCGACGACCTGCTCAGGGAGGCGGGGATCGCGGTATGGCACTGGCACGGCGACGTCACGCCCACGCACAAGAGGAGGATGCTGAGCAACCCGTCGGGCGTGCTCCAGATAACCCCCGAGTCGCTGGAGGGCATGCTCCTTAATAAGGGCGGCGAGCTGGTGAGGCTGTTCGGTGACCTGCGCTTCGTCATCATAGATGAGGTCCACAACTTCATGGGCTCCGACCGGGGCATGCAGGTGCTGTGCCAGCTCGACAGGCTCCGTTGGCACACGAAGGCCGAGCCCAGGCGGATCGGCCTGTCCGCGACCTTGGGGGACTGCTCCCTGGCCGAAAGGTGGCTGGCCGCCGGGACGGGCGTCCCCGTAGTCACGGCCGCGGCGGGGGTGGGCAACAGGAGCGTGAGGCTGGCCGTCGAGCATTTCTATGAGTCCCAGCCCTCCCAAGGCGCCTCGGACCGGCGAGGGCAAGGCGCCCCCGCGGCCGGCCCACCCTGCCCTTACGGCAGGGCCCCGGCGGCCCATGCGGACGCCCCGCAGGCGGGATCGATGGGATCGGCGGGATCGGCTGGCCCGTCGGGGACGGCGGAGGCGGGCGGGGCGGGGCGCCCATCCATATCGGACGGCATCTGGGAGGGCGGCGCGGACCCGGCGAAGGACCCCGACGACCCGAACGAGCAATACGAGAGGGCGTCAGCCTTTTGGGAGTACCTGTACGGGCGCAGCCTCGGCAAGAAATGCATCATCTTCGTGAACCTGCGCAACGACGCCGAGCTGGTCATCGCGACCCTCAGGCAGATGGCCGACCTGCGCGGGACGCCCGACATATACCACGTTCACCACGGCAGCATCGCCGCGGTACTGCGCGAGGGCGCCGAGAGGGACATGAAGGAAGGCCTGGGGCCTTCCGTGATCTCGGCCACCCTGACCCTGGAGATGGGGATCGACATCGGCAGGTTGGAATCTATATTCCAGGTAAACGCGCCCAATTCGGTCTCCAGCTTCCTGCAGCGGCTCGGGCGGTCCGGGAGGCGCGGGAACGCAGCCGAGATGTGGTTTTTGTGCAAGGAGGAGCAGCCTTCCGGCGTGCCGCTCCCCCCGCAGCAGATACCGTGGAGGCTCCTGCAGACGATAGCGGTGCTCCAGCTGTACCTCGAGGACCGCTGGGTGGAGTCGCCTTTCGCCGTGAGCCAGCCGCTCAGCCTCCTATACCACCAGACCATGAGCGTCGTCTCCTCATACGGGGAGATAGCGCCGGAAGCCCTGGCCGGCAGGGTCCTGGCGATGGCGCCGTTCGCCGCGGTGGACCCCGGCGACTACGCGGACCTCATCGGGCACTTGATCTCGATCGTGCACCTCCAGACGATGGAGGACGGCGGGGTCATTGTGGGCCTGGAGGGCGAGAGGCAGACGAACAGCCATAGGTTCCTGGCCGTGTTCGCGGACGACGAGAACGAGTACGTGATAGTAGCCGACTCCAAGCCCATCGGGAAGATAGAGAACCCGCCGCCGCCGGGCGAGCGCGTGACCCTCGCGGGCAGGACCTGGGAGGTCACCGAGGTCGACGCCAAGCGCAAGGTCGTCTTCGCCAGGCGCGTCCGCGGCAAGGTGAGGACTTATTGGAAGGGCGGAGGCTACAAGGTCGACGGCCGGATCCTGTCCAAGATGAGGGAGGTCCTGCGTTCCGCCGACCTGTACCCTTACCTGCAGAAAGGGGCCAGGGCCAGGCTGGACCAGGCCCGATTCATATGCTCCCGGTCGGGCATGGCGGACATGGAGGTGGCCAGCCTGGGCGGCGACACTATATGCGTGATGCCCTGGATGGGCACGGTGGACTTCCGGACGCTGCTGTACGTGGTGCGCAAGTACATGGGCCACGTGGCGGACGCCAAGACCGTGGGCGGCTGGACGCCTTACTTCATGACCATGAGGCTGCTATCGGGCGACGCAACCGGGTTCCTGACGGAGTTGAAGGCGACCGTCCGGGCCTTGGGGAACCTGGCCGGCGACATGACGGACGAGGACCTGGCCGAGTTGAAGGCGGGCTATGAGTACAGGCCGCCCAAGTACGACGCCTTCATACCGCCCCATCTGCATAAGAAGGCCGTGGCGCGCGACTACATGGACATGGATGGGATAGCCGGGCGCGTGGCGGGCTGGGGTTGCGGATCGCTGGCGGCCGATGGCTGACCGGAAGGCTTACGGGGGGTGCGCACGATGGCAAATCCGAGCGCCGCGGCGCCGAGCGGGGCGTTCGCGAGGCTCTCGCCTTTCATAAGGGAGTACGTGTACAAAAACCGCTGGGACGAGCTGCGCCCCATCCAGGAGGAGGCCTGCGGGGTCATCCTGGACACCGAGGACCACATGCTGCTGGCCTCGGGCACCGCCACCGGCAAAACCGAGGCCGCGTTCCTCCCGATCCTAACGCTCCTGGAGCGCGACCCTCCCTCGTCCGTGGGGGTCCTGTACGTGGCGCCCATGAAGGCTCTCATCAACGACCAGTTCGGCCGCCTGAGCGGGCTCATGGAGCAGTCCGGGATACCCCTCCGCCACTGGCACGGGGACGTATCCGGAAGCAGGAAGAACGCGTTCCTCAAGGACCCAGGCGGGGTCCTGCAGATCACCCCGGAGTCGATGGAGGCCATGCTCATCAACAGGGTCCACGACCTTTCGCGGATCTTCGGCGACCTCCGCTTCGTGGTCATCGACGAGATGCACGCCTTCATGAGCGCCGACCGCGGCCTCCAGGTCCTCTGTCAGCTCGCCAGGCTGCGTAGGTACATGCGCGCCGAGCCGAGGCGCGTCGGGCTCTCCGCCACGCTCGGGGACTACGCTTTACCCGCCGAATGGCTCGCGGCCGGGACCTCGCGCCCCGTCACGGTGCCCGACCCGAGGGTGGGCCCACAGAGGATCCGCCTGTCCGTGGAGCACTTCGGCAAGCCCTTCACCGAGGACGGCGACGCCATCTCACACCCGTCCATGCGGTACATGTACGAGCGGACGCTGGGCAGGAAGGCCATCATCTTCGGGAACGGGAGGCCCACGCCGGACGCCGCCATCACGGCGATGCGCGCCTTCGCCAGGGAGGAGGGCAGGCCGGACGCGTACCACGTCCACCACGGCGCCATATCGTCGACCTTGCGGGAGGCGGCCGAGCGGGACATAAAGGAGTCGGAGGGCCAGGTGGTCATCGGCGCGACGGTGACCATGGAGCTGGGCGTCGACATAGGCAGGCTGGACAGGGTCTTCCAGATAGGCCCGCCCATATCCGTGGCCAGCTTCGTGCAGCGCCTGGGCAGGACGGGCAGGCGCGGCGAGCCCGCGGAGATGTGGTTCGTGAGCAACGAGAGCAGGGCCTCCGATGACCCCTGCCCATTGATGCAGGTGCCGTGGTACTTGCTGAAGATAATGGCGATCATACAGCTGTACCTAGAGGAGCGCTGGATAGAGCCGCCGAAGGTCCTCAGGCACTCCATGAGCCTCCTGTACCACCAGACCATGAGCATGGCGGCCTCATACGGCGAGGTTTCCGCCGAGGCCCTGTCCGAGGGCGTGAGGTCGCTGCCGGCGTTCACCGGGATGGGCGCCGCCACGGTGGACGGGTTCATAGATGAGCTGATCGGCATGGGCCATCTGCAGAGGATGGACCGGGGCGGCCTCATAGTCGGCCTCGAGGGCGAGCGGGTCGTGGGGAGCCACGAGTTCTACGGCGTGTTCCCCTCCGAGGAGGAGTGGATCGTCATGCACGGCAGCGAGAAGATAGGGCAGGTGGAGGAGCCCCTCGCGGTCGGGGAGCCAATCACGGTCGCCGGCTACGGTTGGGTGGTCGTGGGGGTGGACCATAGGCGCCTTTCGGTTTGCGTCAAGCCCCTCGCGGGCAGGATGCGGTACTTGTGGCCGGGCGACAGGGCCCTGACCCACGACCGCGTGCTACAGAGGATGAGGCGCGTGCTGGCGGAGGGTGACGAGTACCCCTACCTGGGCCCGACGGCCGTCGAGCGGCTGCGCCGCGCCAGAAGCCTCTCCGACTCCCTCGGCCTGGCCGAGCGGAACGTGGTCGGCCTGGGTGACGGCGTCATCGGGGTATTGCCGTGGATGGGCCACAGGAACTACAACACCTTGAAAAGGGTGCTGCAGGCCCGCATGCGCGGGGTCAGGATAGGCGGCATGCGCACGTACTTCCTCACGCTCAGGCAAGAGGGCCTATCCCGGGAGGACGCGCTCGGATGGGCGCGGGCGACCTTCGAAGGGGAGCTGGACCCCCATGAGTTCATCAAGGC
>Ga0123353_10019355_pt1 | contig 10109 bp, 10 predicted proteins | sample TergutLab28metaG_3_FD_92763 | JGI IMG/M metagenome (GOLD analysis project Ga0123353, IMG submission 92763) | Labiotermes labralis P3 segment gut microbial communities from Petit-Saut dam, French Guiana - Lab288 P3 | ecosystem: Host-associated > Arthropoda: Insects > Digestive system > Gut ...
CTCGTGGGCGGGCAACGCCCCCTCGGCCGGGGGGTACCCGGGGGAGTGCGGTGGCCGCGTCTGCGCGCCCCGCGCACTCCGGTCGCGCCCGCGATTGCTCCGAGGAGCGAGGGCCGGCGCGTCGGACGTGGAGCAGGAGGCGACTGCCGGACGTGGCGACGACGAGCCCGCCGGGCACGGGGGACCGACGCCCGTCTCCTCGTGGGCGGGCAACGCCCCCTCGGCCGCGGGTGTCAGCGCGCCCGCTGGGTGACGGCCACGCAGACCAGCACCGCCAGCGCGGCCGGGAGCGTCGCCGCTCCCAGGTGCTCGCCCAGCAGCACCGAGGACCACACCAGCGTCAGCACGGGCTGCGCCAGCTGCAGTTGGCTGGCCTTCGCCACCCCGATGCGGGCCATTCCCCGGTACCAGACCAGCATCCCCAGGAACTGCGAGACCACCGAGACCCACAGCAGGCCGCCCACCGACTGCCCGGTCAGGTGCGCCGGTTCCAGGGAGACGGCGACGGCCGCCGCGGGCAGCGTCAGCGGCAGCGCGCCGACCAGCGCCCAGCCGATCACCTGCCAGCCGGGCATCACCGACGCGAGGCGCCCACCCTCCACGTAGCCGGCCGCGCAGGCCAGCAGCGAGCCGAACAGGTACAGGTCGGCGCCGGTGGGTGCGCCCCCGCTCTGCCCGAGGGCGAAGGCGACGACCACCGCCGCGCCCGCGAGAGCCGCGCCCCAGAAGGTGCGTGACGGCCGCACCCCGGTGCGGAGCGAGCCGAGGGCGGCCGTGCACAAGGGGAGCGCGCCGACCACGACCGCCGCGTGCGAGGTGCCGGTGGAGACCAGGGCGAGGGTGGTCAGCAGCGGGAAGCCGATGACGACGCCGCCGATCACGACCGCCAGGCCCGGCCAGTGCGCCCGGTCCGGCACCGGCGCCCGCCCGGCGGCCAGGAACGCGCCGGCGACGGCTGCCGCCAGGACCGCCCGTACGCTCACCGTCGACCAGGGGCCGAACCCGGAGAGCGCGTAGTGGGTGGACGGGAAGGTCAGGGAGAACGCCGCGACCCCGAGGAAGGCGAGTGCGGTGCCGCCGAGCGCTATCGGGGCGGTGGGAGTAGCGCTATTCTCAGCTGTCATGAACAACGATAGCAGTGCGGCTGTCGTCGCCGACGCCCTGCGCGGCGAGCTGCACCGCTTCTCTCCGGGTGAGAAGCTGCCGTCGAGCCGGGTGCTCGTCGACCGGTTCGGCGTCAGCCCGGTGACGGTGTCGCGGGCGCTCGCCGGGCTGGCCGCGGAAGGGCTGGTCGTCACCCGTCCCGGCGCCGGCACGTTCCGGGCCGCCGCGCGCGAGCCCAGCGGGCCGGCGGCGGACACGTCGTGGCAGCAGGTCGCGCTCACCGCCGAGGACCCGGACGCCGCGCCGCGCGTGGTGGACGCCGCGCCGGTGATGGCCTGCCTGGCCCCGGCGCCGGACGGCGTCATCGCCTTCCACAGCGGCTACCTGCACCCGTCGCTGCGTCCCGAGCAGGCGCTCGGCGGAGCCCTGGCGCGGGCCGCCCGCCGTCCCGGGGCGTGGGACCGGCCGCCCGTCGAAGGGCTTGCGGCGCTGCGCAGCTGGTTCGCCCGCGAGACCGGTGTCGGGCCCGCGCAGGTGCTCGTGACCGCGGGCGGGCAGGCGGCGCTCGCCACGGCCCTGCACGCCCTCGCGCCGCCCGGGGGCGCCGTCCTGGTGGAGTCACCGACGTATCCCGGTGCGCTCGCGGCGGCCCGGGCGGCGGGCCTGCGGCCGGTGCCGGTCCCGGTGGACGGCGAAGGGGTGCGCCCGGACCTGCTCGCCGACGCCTTCGCCGCCAGCGGCGCCCGCGCGTTCCTCTGCCAGCCGCTGTTCCACAACCCGACCGCGGTGGTGCTCTCCGACGCCCGGCGCCGCCAGGTGCGCGAGATCGCCCACGCCGCGGGCGCGTTCGTCATCGAGGACGACTTCGCCCGGCGGCTGGGCCACGGCGGGCCGCTGCCGCCGCCGATGGTCGCCGACGACCCCTACGGCGCCGTGGTCCACGTCGCGTCGCTGACCAAGCCGACCTCGCCGAGCCTGCGGATCGGCGCGCTCGTCGCCCGCGGGCCGGTGCTGGAGCGCCTGCGCGCCATCCAGGTCGTCGACAGCTTCTTCGTGCCCCGCCCGCTCCAGGAGGCCACCCTGGAACTCGTCGGGGCGCCGGCGTGGCCGCGCCATCTGCGGGCGGTGGCCGCGGGGCTGCGGGAGCGGCGGGACGCGATGGTCGCGGCCCTGCGCGAGCGGCTGCCCGCGCTCGCGCCGGCCGCCGTTCCCCAGGGCGGCTACCACCTGTGGCTGCCGCTGCCCGACGGCACCGACGAGACCGCGCTGACCGCCGCCGTCCTGCGCCGCGGCCTGGCCGTCGCCGCCGGACGCCCGTACTTCCCCGCCGAGGCGCCCGCGCCCTTCGTCAGGGTGACCTTCGCCGACACCTCGGGCGCGGAGGAGGTCACCGAGGGGGTGCGCCGCCTGGCCGCGGCGCTCGCCGACTGCCGCTGAGCCGGGCGGCCGCGGGGGGAGCCGCACCGAGGTCGGCGGCAGGTCGGCGGCAGGTCGGCGGCAGTGCAGAGGGCCCCCGCTGAGGGCGCCTGGACGCCCTCGGGCCACGCCCTGCCGCTTCGGTAGCCTGACCGCCATGGACATCGCCGCTCAGCCCACGTTCCGCGCCGCCACCGCCGACGACGTGCCCGCGCTCGTCGCGCTGATCGAGTCCGCCTACCGGGGCGACGACAGCAGGGCCGGGTGGACCACCGAGGCCGACATCCTGGAAGGGCAGCGCACCGACCCCGCCGGCGTGCTCGCCGTCATCGAGAAGCCCGCCAGCCGCCTGGTCGCGGTCGAGAGCGCGGGCGAACTGGTGGCCTGCTGCCAGCTGGAGCACCGCGGGGAGCACGCCTACTTCGGGATGTTCGCCGTCCGGCCGACGCTCCAGGGCGCGGGGCTCGGCAAGCTGATCATCGCCGAGGCCGAGCGGTTCGCCCGCGACGAGTGGGGGGTGACCGAGATGCACATGACCGTCATCTCGGTCCGCGAGGACCTCATCGCCTGGTATGTGCGCCGCGGCTACGCGCGCACCGGTGAGACCAGCCCGTTCCCGTACGGGAACGAGCGGTTCGGGCTGCCCACCCGCGACGACCTGGAGTTCGAGCTGCTCACCAAGCGGCTCGGCTGACCCCGGACCCGCCGCCGCGGACCGGCACCGCGCCCGCGGCCGGGCCCGGGCGGCGTGGGCCCGGGTCTGCGCCCGGGCCGCGGATCAGGCGGCCGGCTCCTCGGGCAGGTCGGTGGCCGCGCCGTCCAGGCCGAGCGCCCGCACCAGCGCCCAGTCCTGCGCGGAGTTGACGCTCCACGCCATCACGGCGATACCGGCCCGGTGGCAGCGGCGCACGGTGTCCAGGTTGAGCTGCGTGAGGTCCAGGCTGACCAGGCGCGCGCCGACCGCCTGGGCGCGCGGCACGATGTGCGGCCCGAGGTCGCTCGCGACCAGCACGGTGCGCACCTCCGGCAGCAGCGCGTGGATCTCGGCGAGCGCCTCGTCGTGGAACGACAGCACGCTCACGCGGTCCTGCTCGCCGCGCTCGCGCAGCACGCCGGCCAGCACGCGGGCGGCGGCCACATCCTTGATCTCGGCCTGCAGCGGCCGGTCCACCGCGTCCAGGACCTCCTCGAAGACCGGCACGCGCTCGCCCCGTCCCGCGTCCAGGGCGCGGATCTCCTCCAGGGTCAGGTCGCGGATCGCGCCGCTGCCGTCAGTGGTGCGGTCCACGTCCGGGTCGTGCATGACGATCAGCGCGCCGTCCTTGCTCAGGTGCAGGTCCAGCTCGATCTGGTCCATGCCGGCCTGCTGGGCGCGGCGGAACGAGCGCAGCGTGTTCTCGGGCTCCACGCCCATGACGCCGCGGTGACCGACGGTGAGGAAGCTCATGGCCCGCACCCTAGCGAGAGCCGGCGACGCCGGGCCGAACACGCCGTGACGCGCCGGCGTCGCGTGCCGCTGCGGCCGCTATGGGTCCGTTCGCTCCCCGTACCCGCTCCCCGGGGATTGTGCGCGTTTTCCTCGCCCGTTCCGGGGAACTCGCAGGAAAAACACCGGCTGCACCCCCAAGTTGCCGCATGATCTCCACCGGCTCCCCTTGATCGATGCCGGTGGGCGCAGCTACGGTGGGCGGGACGACAAGTTCTTTTGTGGAGGAGGGGTCATGAGTGAAATTCTTTTGCCGACGACGCGCGGTGAGGGCGGGACGTCCGGCGAGGGAGTCACCGGCCACCCCCAATGGGCGGTGCTGAAGCAGGCCGTCGAGGCGATCCGGCCGTGGCAGCGCAAGGACGGCTCGATCGACTTCGAGGCCGAGAACGCGCCCAGCCGCGAGGACGCCGCCAAGACCCTGGGGCGCGTCGTCGACGCGGTCGAGCAGCTGTCCGGCGAACTGCCGCACGACGCGGCCTACCACCAGGCGCTGGTGGCGGACCTGCACCGCTGGGCCGACGGCGGCTTCGGCGTCCCCGACTTCCTGGACTCGCTGCTGGCCTTCCAGCCCGCGCAGAACCGCCGCGACGGCCTGCAGCACCTCGTCGTCTTCCCGATGTACACCCAGAACGGCAACCCGGACCGCAACCTCGAAGCCGTGGTCTTCGACGTGGTGTGGCCGGACTGGCTGGCCGAGCTGGAGCGCACCCGCTACGACAACCCGCTGTTCGTGCCGATCACCTTCGCCGACTTCACCCCGGGCTACGACACCAACTCCGCCGTGCTGTTCCCGGAGACCGTGGCGGTCCGCGAGGCCCCCGAGCGCTGGACGTGGGGCGCGATCTTCTGCGACCGCGAGGCCGCCCGCTTCCGCCGGGTGAGCGCCGCCGCCGTCGAGACCCTCGGGCTGGAGCTGCCCGAGGAGGCCGCCCGCCTGGTCGAGGACCAGGAGCTGGCCCAGCAGACCTTCGTGCTCTGGGACATGATCCACGACCGCACCCACAGCCACGGCGACCTGCCGTTCGACCCGTTCATGATCAAGCAGCGGGCGCCGTTCTGGATGTACGGCCTGGAGGAGCTGCGCTGCGACCTGACGAGCTTCAAGGAGGCCGTCACGCTGCAGGCGGAGGGCCACCCGATGGGCCTGGGCGTGCAGTACGCCATCCTCTTCGACCGGCTGTTCCGCTTCCCGGTCACCGGCGAGCGGGTCCGCAACTACGACGGGCTCGGCGGCCAGCTGCTCTTCGCGTACCTGCACAAGCACGACGCCGTACGCTGGACGGACAACACCCTGCACATCGACTGGGAGCGCGCACCGCAGGTCACCAACCAGCTCTGCGCCGAGATCGAAACGCTCTACCGGGACGGCATCGACCGCCCCAAGCTCGTGCACTGGTTCGCCGCCTACGAACTGGTCGCGACGTACCTCTCCCCGCATCCCGGCTCGGTCTGGGCCAAGGGCCCCGACGCCCTTGATCTGTCGCTCCCGCCGCGCAAGCTGGTGGACGACGTGCTCGCGGACGAGTTTCCGCTCAGCATGTTCTACGAGGCCCTTGCGAAGAAGCTCCGTGAGGTGATCGCCTCGACCAAGGGCATCACCGGCGACAGCGCGCTGCGAGGCGTCGCATGACCGGTGCGGGCGAGGAGGCGGAGATGACGACGGACACCTATGCGGGCGGGCTCGACGGCGCGGTGATCGCGGTGGCGGGCGCCGGCGGACCGGCCGGGCGCGCGGTACTGCAGCGGCTCGCGCGGGCCGGCGGGCACGTGATCGCGGCCGACGCCGACCCGGGACGGCTCGCCGAGTCGGTCGACGCGGCGCGCTACGACGCGGGCGGCGCGGACATCACCGGTGAGATCGTGGACCTGCTCGACCTGGAGGCCACCCAGGACTGGGCCGGCCGGATCGAGAAGGACCACGGCCGGGTGGACGGCCTGGTGCACCTGGTCGGCGGCTGGCGCGGCTCCGCGTCGTTCCCGGAGACCGAGCTGGCGGACTGGGACGCGCTGCACGAGCTGCTGATCCGCACCGTCCAGAACACCTCGCTGGCGTTCCACGACGGCCTGATGCGCAGCCCCGGCGGCCGGTACGTGCTGATCAGCGCGGCCGGCGCCAGCGCGCCCACCGCGGGCAACGCGGCCTACGCCGCCGCCAAGGCGGCCGCCGAGGCGTGGACGCTCGCCCTCGGCGACTCGTTCCGCAAGCTCGGCCCGGACGACGGCCCCACCGCGGCGGCCACCGTTCTGGTGATCAAGGCACTGGTGCACGATGAGCTGCGGGCCCAGCGCCCCAACGCCAAATTCGCCGGCTTCACCGACGTCCACGACCTCGCCCAGGCGATCGCCGACGTGTGGAACGCAAGCCCCAAGGAAGTGAACGGGACCCGACAGTGGCTGACGCCCCGACCGTGACCGACCCGACCGACCCGGACACCCCGGACGTGACCGGACAGCCCGCCACCGACGCCGTACGGCGGCACGACCCGCAGGTGCGCGGGTTCGCCAGTGACAACTACGCGGGCGTGCACCCCGAGGTGCTCGCCGCGCTCGCCCTCGCCAACGGCGGCCACCAGGTCGCCTACGGCGAGGACGTGTACACCGCGCACCTCCAGGACGTCTTCCGCGCGCACTTCGGCCCGACCGCGGAGGCGTTCCCCGTCTTCAACGGCACCGGGGCCAACGTGACCGCGCTGCAGGCCGTCACCGAGCGCTGGGGCGCGGTGATCACCGCCGAGTCCGCGCACATCAACGTCGACGAGTGCGGCGCGCCCGAGCGGGTCGGCGGCCTCAAGCTGCTCACCGTCCCCACCGAGGACGGCAAGCTCACGCCGGAGCTGATCGACCGGCAGGCGTACGGCTTCGACGACGAGCACCGCGCGCAGCCGCAGGTCGTCTCGCTCACCCAGACCACCGAACTGGGCACCTGCTACGCGCCCGGGGAGATCCGGGCGATCTGCGACCACGCGCACCAGCTGGGCATGACCGTGCACATGGACGGCTCCCGCATCGCGAACGCGGCGGCCACCCTCGGCGTGCCGCTGGCGGCGTTCACCACCGACGCCGGGGTCGACCTGCTGTCCTTCGGGGGCACCAAGAACGGCCTGCTGCTCGGCGAGTGCGTGGTGGTGCTCAGCCCCGAGCGGGTCCGCTCGATCCGGTACCTGCGCAAGATGTCGATGCAGCTGGCGTCCAAGATGCGGTTCGTCTCGGTCCAGTTCGAGGCGCTGCTCTCCGGCGACCTGTGGCTGCGCAGCGCCGCGCACGCCAACGCCATGGCCCGGCGGCTGGAGCAGGCGGTGCGGGACGTGGACGGGGTGACCGTGCTGCGGCCGGTGCAGTCCAACGCGGTCTTCGCGATGCTGCCCCGCGAGGTCAGCGAGCGGCTGCAGAAGCGCTACCGCTTCTACTTCTGGGACGAGGCGACCGGCGAGGTGCGGTGGATGTGCGCCTTCGACACCACCGAGGCGGACGTGGACGGCTTCGCCGCCGCCATCGCGGAGGAGATGGCCGGCTGAGCCGCGGCACCCCTGCTGCCGCATGACTATGCAGTGAGCCGTAAATACATTGATGGTCGGGTCGGTGGCCGCCTAGGCTCCGCGTCATGGAGCCGATTCCCGTGGCCGCCGACCCGGCCGCCTATCTGGCGGCCGACGAGGCCATCGACCACCAGCACCCGCTGATCCGGGAGACCGCGGCGCGGCTGCGGTCCGCCGCCCCCGAGCCGTATGACTATGCGAAGGCGGCGTACGAGTTCGTCCGCGACACCGTGCCGCACTCCGCCGACGCCGGCGACCCGCGGGTCACCTGGCGCGCCTCGGACGTGCTGGAGCAGCGCACCGGCATCTGCCACGCCAAGTCCCACGCGCTGGCCGCCCTGCTGCGGGCCGGGGGCATCCCGGCCGGGCTGTGCTACCAGCGGCTCACCGAGGACGACGGGACCCAGCCGGTCCTGCACGGGCTCAACGCGCTGCTGCTGCCCGGCCGCACGCGCTGGGCGCGGATCGACGCCCGCGGCAACATCCCCGGTCTCGTCGACGCCGCCTTCTCGCTGGACGAGGAGCGACTGGCCTGGCCGGTCCGGCCCCACCTCGGAGAGGCCGAGTCCCCGCTGGTCCACGCCGTACCCGCGCCGCCGCTGCTCGCCGCGCTCCGGGCGGCTCCCGACCGGGCCCACCTGGACCTGCCGAGCGAACTGCCGTCCTGATCCCCGCCTTGTCCCCGCCTTGTTTCCGCCTCGCGCGGGAATCACGGGCGCCCCGGCGGCGCTGCAAAGCTGAGGGGAACAGGCGGAACTGGAACGTAGAGCTGGAGGACCGGGTGCGGGCCACGGACGGCGGGCAGCGGCTGACAGCCGCGGAACTCGACGGGTCACTGGGCGAGCGGGCGACCCTCGTCCAGTTCTCCAGCGCGTTCTGCGCCCCCTGCCGGGCCACCCGGCGGGTCCTCGACGACGTCGCGGGGATGGTCGAGGGCGTGCGGCACGTCGAGATCGACGCCGAGGCCCACCTGGACCTCGTCCGCCGGCTGGGCATCGTCAAGACCCCGACCGTGCTGGTCCTCGACGCCGACGGGGCGGTGGTGCGCAGGGCGTCGGGTCAGCCGCGCCGCGCGGACGTCATCGCCGCCCTCGGCGCCGCGGTCGGGCCGGCGTGAACCGCCGCGCACGGCACGCCCGTTCACCCCTGCACGCACCCGTGCCGGGCCGCCGGGACCTGCCCGGACGCCCTATAGATCGCAGCAGGTACGGCAGCCCGGCCGGCGATGTGACGGTCCTTCCACCTGCCGAGGCCGCCTTGACGGGGTGCGCCTGGAATCGTCACTCTGACGTGATGGCCCGTGATCTCCTTCCGTGCGTCCACACCGGCGCTCACCTCACGCGGCCCGCGGGCGCGTGGCGCCGTCCGCGCTGCTGAGCCCGCCGTGCCCGTGAGCCGCAGGACGCAGGACCCGCCCGCTGCAGAAGGACACCCGGTGACCGCCACGACCGACTTCACCCCCGACGACCAGGTACCGGACCGGCCCCACGGCCTGGCGTCCGCCCTGCCCCGCCAGGCCCGGAGCGCCGGCCGGACCGCGCAGCCCGGCGCGGACGGGGGTGCGGCCTTCGATGCCGACCTCTTCCGTGCGGTGTTCCGGCGCCACGCCGCAGGCGTCGCGGTCGTCACCGCGTCGGGACCGCACGGCCCGGTCGGCTTCACCGCCACCTCGCTCACCTCGGTGGCCGTCGAACCCCCGCTGCTGTCGTTCGGCATCAGCCTCGGATCCTCGTGCTGGCCGGCGGTGGCCGAGGCGTCGTTCGTCGGCGTTCACGTGCTCGGCGAGCACCAGCAGGCGCTCGCCGCGCTGTTCGCCCGCAGCGGCGCCGACCGCTTCGGCCCCGCCACCGCGTGGTCCCCGGGACCGCACGGCGTGCCGCTGCTCGACGGGGTCGCCGCCTGGCTGGTGGGCCGGATCGCCGGCCGCGTGCCGGCCGGCGACCACCGCATCGTCGTCGCCGAGGCCGTGGCCGGCGACCCGCACGGCCCCGGCGGTCCGCTGCTGTACCACCAGGGCGGGTTCCACCGCCTGCCCGGCTGACCGTCCGGGCGCCCGGCGAGCGCCCGTTCGGGGTGCGCCGGCCGGGTCGGCGACCTCACAGCGAGGCACGCTTGCGGCTCCGCGCCCGCCATTGTCTACTGGCGAGTAATATTTCGGTCGAGGACGTTGCTGCGTCCCCGCCGGGGACGGCCGCCGAAGGCGCCTATGCTGCCATTCCGGGCAGATTCCGCGGCGCGTGGTGGGCCCGGTCCGGTCCGGGGCAGTGGACGAAGACGTGCAGGACGAAGCAGCAGGACGAGCAGTAGGAGTGCTGGCGTGAGCTTGAGGATCGTTGTGGCTGTGAAGTATGTGCCGGATGCGACGGGTGATCGGCACTTCGCTGAGGATCTGACGACGGATCGTGATGCGGTGGACGGTCTGCTGTCGGAGTTGGACGAGTATGCGGTGGAGCAGGCGTTGCAGGTCGCGGAGGCGTCCGGTGATGCGGAGGTCACCGTGGTGACGGTGGGTCCTGAGGATGCGCGGGATGCGGTGCGCAAGGCGTTGTCGATGGGTGCGGACA
>Ga0123353_10019357_pt1 | contig 10109 bp, 5 predicted proteins | sample TergutLab28metaG_3_FD_92763 | JGI IMG/M metagenome (GOLD analysis project Ga0123353, IMG submission 92763) | Labiotermes labralis P3 segment gut microbial communities from Petit-Saut dam, French Guiana - Lab288 P3 | ecosystem: Host-associated > Arthropoda: Insects > Digestive system > Gut ...
CAGGCGGGGCCTACCACCGGGGGGGGGAGGTACTTCCCCCCCCAGCCGCCGCCGCCCCGCCCCGCCGCGCCCCCGACCGTCAGGTTGGCCCCGTTTTGTCCGGGGGGGGGGGGGGGGGGTGGAGATGGCTGTCAGGGTATGGCGTTGACCACCCACCCTTTCTAGTGCCGAGTTTAGAGGAAGAGTAGAGCTATACCTATTCCTTCTCCGGGCCTTCGTGGTCTGTTCTAGTGTGAACTTTACCTTTTACCTTTACCATGCCGGCTACTGAGCACAAGGTACTGAATCACCCAGCCACAAAATCCGTCTTAGTATCAGCTCCATCTTGGACAAACTGTCGTAAGGAATATTTGTATAATTTTTGCCTTGGTTTGTGTTGATGACGGTGTACTTATAATCGTCATTCAGTAGATTTTTTTTTTTAACTGAAGGAATGTCGATGTTTTGGAACATTATGTTGATGCTGTTATTTTTTGTTTGCAGGATACCGATTATATTCGTAGGTGCTGCGCGGTGTATGTATCTTTTAGAGCATACTCATTTTGTTATGCTATTTTAGCATCTGCTAAATGCATGGCTGTATTTACAGCTCCGGACGCTGCGATTTTGTGGACCCCTCTTGCATAGAGAAAATATCGCAACCAAGGTTTTTGTCTCGTTGTGCATTGCTTACTTTTTAAAATCCTTACTGAATTCTCGACACGGAATGCTTCCTTCTTTGTAAATTAAAGCTTGTTTGCAGTTTGTGTTTTTTTGTTTGAATTTTGTTGTATGTTCTATATTGAAAGTGACCTATTATCTGCTCGGCCTGTTCTTCATTTTGTTTTGACTGTGCGATAATAGCCGTGGTCATATTCGGGGAAGTTTAGCCTGTAGAATTAATTTCCATTGTAGGCCTGTCGTTTCAGTGCCTTTGTTTTCTAAGAAACAACGAGAGCTGAAGGCTGCTATTATAAACATCCCGTATTTGCCTGCGGACTGGTGGAACAAGTTGAAATGAAAATACACACAGCCTACTTGTAAACTCCTTGTTCACTGCGAAGTTCTTATGATCCTGTTTTTTTATTCTGGGAACGACCACGCTGATAGGTGGCGAATTCTGATCCGGAGGTGAGTTAGTCTAGTGGAATGGTAATTGGAAGACATTGTGTACTCTTCCGCCAGACCTGACCTCCATATTAGGATTCGGCACTGATGACATGGTGTCTCAGTCTGTGTGTCTCGACCCTCACGGAGCTATCAGGAATTCTTTAAAATGTGTTTTGGCTCACATACATTTTTGGCATGTCCAAAGGTTTTAAACGTAGATGGTGCCGAAGAAACATTCCACGAATTTTGTCTCAGTGTTCAGGAAAAAATAATTACAGCTCAGTATAGGTGTTGGGAGATTTGAGTGCTTGTAGATTCCTGCTGTCATGACACAGCTCGATAGGGAATTGCAACAGTGTGAAAAACTGCACGTCGATTGTCAGCACTCTCTGTGCCAACTGTCTAGACAGTCAGTAGTTTATGCGAAGAAGTCCGTTTATTGTAGGAGTAGCGTACGTCCTCTTTTCCCCGGACATGTCTTTTTTTTAACCCAAAAATTTCCGCCGAGTTTTTTTTTTTTGAAAGTGTCCGAGTTCTTGACTGTTGTTTGTTGCTTCTCATAACTTTTGCATGTTTTAATGGTACTAAAATGCGAAACATATTTATGCTGTTTGTTAAGAAATAAGCAATAGTGAGATTACGTTATCATTGCCCGAATAAAAAAAATATGAAAGCGTGTGAGTTCAGCAGTTGGCCTTCGGATTGTCTCGGAAAACTCTTGCGCGGAAATTCTGAACAGTTTGAGGTCAGTGAAAAACATACATAAAAGTACGTCGCTCTCAGATTTTCATATCCGTGAAAGCTAAAAAACTAACAGAGAAACGCGGAGAGGGGTTTTTTTTTATTTCCTGTATTCTAACTTCCTTTTTCGTTGATGTGCCCCATTAAGTTCGATAGGTGGGAAATATCCTCTTTTCTTGTAATGAATATATAGCAACTCTAGATTATAGCTGTATGTGAACTAGGTTTTATTGTGATTCTACGTGGCTTAGTATCGGAATTATCCAGTAACTTTTGGTGGACACCTTCTGTATTGGACTTCTACAAAGTATGTGAAGTGGTTTTTGAGTCAGTATGGTTGAAGGCCAGAACTGTCCACCAACATCTGCTGAAAGTCACTAATTTAGGTTTTAGTTTTATCCGCCAATGACGTATGAGCTACATTAAAGAGTTCACAAGACGAGACCGTGAAACCAAAGTAAATTGCCTTTTCTTCCGTGAGCGATCGTTGAAATTTAAAGTGTGGGGCATTCTGTTACAGTTTATGTGATGCGTTGAGTCTCCATACTTGTTTGCTTATTCTCGTGCCCTACGGCGGTTATGTAGCGCGAAATCTATTGACAGCCCCATTGGCTTACAGCCTACATGTATGGGTCCCGTGATTTACGGCTGAAGTGCGATTTCCTCACAAAGCCCTGTTTAAAAGTGACGTGCGGTTGTGGTATGCCACTGTTATTGAATACAGGTACAAAATTAAGCAGCTTTTTTCTTCTCCCACAGTACCTTCATACAAGCGTCAAACTTGTGGTTTTGCTGTTTTCAGTTTTTTTTTGTATGTTTTTATGCCTAGCGACATGCGTTTTTAATTTTAGATTCACCGACGTGTTGGTGTAACAGTGACGCCCCTCTTCTTATAATCGGGATGTGCCTGTTCGAATCTCAACAGGGTCATAGGCTATGCTGTTTGAGTTTCCATGGTTTTCCGCAGTCCCTTCAGTTTCGTAACTCAATTGTATCCTACCACATGGCAGTAAGTGTTTCAGTGGCGTGGTTTGTCGCGTAACGATTGAAAGCCCATTGTAACATGAGATGTAACATTTAAGCAAATCTTCTTCCTGCGACACTGTGTATGTACTCGTATGTGTTCTGTATGTTCCTCACAGTGTGCATTGATCATTTAACCGATTTGATTTTGTAATAGACACATTGTTTGTTCTCTGAGGTTGGAACGAATTATGTACAATTTAGATAAATATCTGTCTTCACAGGGTTTTGGCCCATATATTTCCTTCGGCCAGTGCCGTATTACTGCTACCGTAGCGGATGCCAGTAAGGAAGCTTCGATGGAGCCGGTGCGCTACGTAAGTGGCAGCTGGACTGTACAGGCGGAGGAGCGGATTAAACTGGACAGGTGGTTTAAGATTCTTCTCGCCTTTCGTGTTACGCTGTTCCGACTGGTAAATAGTTATCTGTGTTGTGCCTTCGAAACGTCGCTAATACTCTTCTTGGACTGTTTAACCTTAGCGATGATGGCTGTAGATCCACCGAAATGTTGGTAGTATATTCGAGTCAACACTGCCTAAAATTCCAGAAGATATGTGTTTTCAGCATCACCGCTGTGAAAACCTGAAATATCGCATTTGACGAAGTGTCTGTATTTCCCCGCCTTTTTCTTTGTCGCTGTAAATTTCGCCCCACGGTTAACTGTCTTCTTCTCCAGTCATTGCTATGAAGAATATTTCGACAGGGGTATGAAATGTACGTTTCCTTACCGCGTGCCATGTTCTTCATTGGCAAACGGCCCTTACAGATTAATCAGTGCCTCCTTGAGCATGATAGCCCGTGCAGATCTGTCTTCTGCTTTCTTCCTCCATCTCTCGACACCCAACGATTTTAGATCATTCTCAATACAGTCTAAGCACCTTAATTTTTGTCTTCCTGCTTTTCTTCTTCCGTCTGGTACCGCGCGCCATAGCTGCTTAATAATGTAAACTTCACAAGAAGGTATCAGCTCCTTTCACTACTCACACCGTCCGACACATAGCTCGGAATTATTATCGCTTCCGTGTTGTGATGTAGTGTGCTATGGGTATATCCTACACAGCGATTCATGTTATGCTAGCAGCTTTTATTATTCGGTAGTAATTCACATCTAATTCCATAGCTCGCTTAATAATGACGCGTTTTAACCTTTTAAAGACTAAACGTAATCTGCTTTATATAACAAATCAGCCCGTACCGCGCAGTAAACACTTTCCGCCACGGTTATAAAAAACCAATCAGTTAATGATGTATGAATTAAATTAGCTGTTTGTTCTTAGATTCGCACAAACACTCAACGTGAAGCGAACAACATGTAGAATTTTAGAATGTTAAACCCGGTGGTACGTAAAGAAACCGCTAGGCTTTAAAAGGTTAAGGTGCATAGATTCTACACACGCGCATTACTGCTTGTCATGAAATGGGATGGCTGCATAAAGAAAGTATTGTGGTTTAAGTGCATTGATTTACCTGAAGGGACTGATGCTAATAGGGCAGCCCACCCACGAGATCATAACTACTCCCGGGACCTCTGTAAACCGTCCGCCGCGTCGTTCCATAACTATACATGAATAACGGGACAAAACATCAGCAATAACCCTTGCCTGTCTTTCGGCTGCTGCTTATTTGTTTGTGTGTGTGTGTGTGTGTGTGTGTGTGTTGTGTGAGGGCGTGAGTAGTTCATTTCACATTATGCAGCTCGTAAAATATCGCATTAAGTGATTAGGCCTATAGCGAATGCATGGCCTGATTCCCGCAAGGTTATTAAAGTATACATGAAAAGGAAAATTTCAACTTAACCCTCTGAAGTGCACTTGCTGTAACATTTAGAGTGTATTGCATTGTGCTGACAGAGTGCGTTTATTGATTTCTCAGAATAAACAGATATTGCCGGAAACAGCATGAATCGACTAGTAAATTATCGAAGACGCGCTTTGTTTTCTATGAGGTTTGAACTGAGTTTTACCATGTTGTTCGGGTGAAGTTTATGCGTCACAGAGTTTACATTGATGGTTGTTTTCGTGAAAGAAAGCGACAGTTTTTACGATTGTTGTCCGTGTTTCGACACTGTGCATGAACCCGGTGTGCCAGTTTTGCAACAGGTGTGGATAAACGTCATTAAATTGAAATTCAATTCTGCTATTGGAACACGTTTGGAGAAGCTGAAGGCAAGAGAAACTAATTGTTAGTTCCCGATTTCTTTTATCACTATTTTAGTTCGAACTGCAGAAACTCCTCCGCCATTGTGCTTTTGTCCAGTGCGTGATCGACTGTGCGCACTGAAATAAATACAAACAGTCGTCTGTCGAACGTGGAAAATTCGAATACACGCGGTATGCCAAACACGCTGCAGTAGCACATGTAAACGTCACTGTTTTTAAAATGTTAAAGACTGGTTTCCTTTTGTCTATGTTATCTGTATACCCAGCCGTTTTTTTTATTCTGCATAACAACATAAATATTGAACTCAAATGTCGTCACGCGATATTTCGTACCATGCCTTGAACCCCCCCCCCCCCCAACCAAATTTCATGTTCATAGATAAGTATCACTACCGTATATTTCTGATTTTATTGTTTTTGGCTTTTCACGGCCGCCCTGCTCTGCACAGGAACGTATCCCGCGCGATGGTGAAGGTTTCACCTTACTCGATTGCAGCCCTATATCACGATTTTGCTGTGGTCATCTAGACTAGATCGGTGTAGTGCATTTTGTCAGTGCGTTAGCAGCTGGACATGGATTTGTTCAACGGAGTTTGAAAGTGTAGGACGCAATGCCGGCGCGTGTAGTCATGCTGCTGTCTGACGTCTGTATGGCACAGAATGTTTTCATTTGGTTCACAGCAAACACACTACCTTGCAGAAGGGTAGTTTGGTCTAATTTTTGTTTGAAGTTCTTCCTTGATGTGCTGATAGAGCAGATAATCAGCTCAGCTTATTTGATATTAAATCCGCCATCCATTCTCTCATCCATTAGTCAGGATTTCTCAGAAGATTATTGTCCTGAATGTGGGCCAGCTACCGGCCTCCACAGTCTCAAAAAGACATACGTAATCATATCCGTACGAGTCCTTATTCGTGTAATATGAACTTCATAACTTGATGTCGCCGTAATATATTGTATTAGGACATTATTCGGTTCGAATCTTTGGCAATCTGAAGTTTCTTAAACACCCTCATTTCAATGATCACCACATCCACACTCACGGCTCGTGATCTCCTTTCGATCTAATTCAGTACAACGTAATCTGTTAGACGTTGCAAGACTAAACCAGGCAGAAGCCTCGTGGGAAGTGTGTGGTCTGGAAACAGAATTGCTTTAGTTATTACAAGAATTTATTAAATTGTAACTCCCTTTAAGTTAATGTTGCTTCGTGGCCAGATGTTTGTTACTCCTTGCTACGAGAAAGACGTGGATTAAGTCTTGGGTCTCCGTGACTAGTGACGTTTCGGTCTGTCAGATCGATCGAGTGTGCTATGGAGATGTCGATTACTTTTGGTATGTATTCTCGTACTTCCTATTGAAAAATGTCATGAATACACTTGATCTGAATTCCAAATTGAATTGGCACAGTTATGAACGCATTCCAAATAGGAATTTCGCTTTAGAAGTCGTGCTGCGATTTTCAAGAAATGAGTTTTATGGAAGTTCTGCTTAAATGATTGATGAATGGTTTAATCATTGCTCATAAAACCTTCCCCCCCCCCTTTCCCCTCATAACCTAAGAAATTGCTGTCTTATATTTAATTTTTTATTTGGTCTCTAATGAAGATAGTGTAATGTTATCTGGTTGTTCTCTGAGAATGAAGGTATTGTCTTCGGTGAAATTGGCGGAAATGAAAATCCCTGATTTACTTCAACATTGTGGAGTGAAAGACTATCTAATATTTCACTGTGCTGCCACATAATGAAGCTCTGATGAACATCAAACATTATGGAATTTAAATGCATTATCTGTTATTTCCGTCTTCCTGATGACAATCCAATCCCTGAAAAGTGACAGGAACACACAAACATTTACTTTCCCATTACGTTTATTTAATGAACAGGAACACGTGTTTGAACACGTGATAGTTTTTTAAGTACCTGCTACATTACGGCCCTCTTAATGTGTGGAGTCTGCAGGGCAGTCTGTTGAGTCCAGTATCACAAACTGGGCTACTGATCTACCTGTCAAGGAGCGCGAGGGTCAATTTGCAAAGCGCTCCAAATGCATGGTGTCGAATGGAGAGTTTAGCATGGTGAGCATAGAAATACCATTGTTTTGTACCGACTCTTGAAGGAAAATGTAAGACAAAGCTGTAACCTAAGCAAATAAGAGTGGTAGGTGTCAGACACCAGTAGAGTGGTGTAACCCTGAAAAGAACTGCGTAGTATTCTGCATTAAAATCATTGTAACTGACATTATCGTGTTTCCGAGCGTATCCATAGCTTCATAGTCGCTACGTCTGCTTTTAACTGTCGATGTATGATCTCAGGCTTGCCTTCCTGCAGCTAGTCTTTTTAGGCGCGTTCGCAAAATTGCGAAAAGCGACTATTAGCTTCGTTATGTCCGTCCTACCATCCACATGGAACAACTCGACTTCCACCGAACGGATTTTCATAAAATTTGATATTTGAGTATTTTTCGAAAATCTGTTATGAAAATTCAAGTCTCATTGAAATCGGACAAGAGTAAAGGGTACTTCATATGCAGACCAATATACATTTTTTGTCATATCTCGCTCATTTATTCTTATAATGAGAAATGTTTCAGAAAAAAGTAGTAGAGAAAATTAAAACACACATTTGTGTTCAGTATTTTTTTTTCTTCTAAAATCGTACCGTTTATGAGATAATGTGGAAAAATATTGTAGAGCGGGTCATGCCACAGATGACAATATGGCGCATGCACATTGCATGCTGGATACCTTAGGCTATCATTACACACACTCAGGTTGTGCACTACTCATTGCTTTTTTTACTGCAACAGTGGTTGCACGAACGCGCCTCAGTGTTACCTTATGCGTACATTGCCTGTCTTATTCGTACCTGTCTTGCACAGTTAGTAGTCACCATAAAATAACAGAACTGTACTGTATGGTGTGTCATGAAGTCTAACCGCAGAAACTGAACTTAGGGTACAGCAGGGCAGTGATAATGACCTATTGGCACCCACGTGTGTTTTGTCCTTTGCTGTACTGGAAGACAGAAGGAGAAACGGACTTGCCATCGTATATACTAACAAATCAGCTGCCTCGTAGAAGAGGGAAATGTGCAGAAAAACATGTTTGTGGGCTGACTGTAGTGTGCTGAATCTGACAGTGAAGTAGATGTGATTCTAATTTTTATGTATACGACTAATGCTTTTTATATTATTTCACGGCTGCGGTCGTACAGCTCATGCAAAAATAATTTTTTTCTTCGTTGGATTATACTGAAATTACTGAAATTATATAAGTCTTGTAACATGCCTTCCGAAACGTCTGGCCACACATTTGAACCTTTCCTCCAAGTACCGATAGAGACTGCACGCAGTATCGGATCGTAAGTAAAAAATGAAGTAATACAGTATATATATATATATATATATATTTTTTTTTTTTTATTTTAAACATCCCCATATGTTTGTACAAGTCATAAACTGGTTATTTATATCATCGACACAACTGATTGCATTATACCATAAAATGTGGCTACGTGTTTCCACCAATTATGGTCATCCTCAGGTCACTGGAGCATAAAACACCAAAATTACGATTGCAAATTTCATTTTAAGTCAGAATGCGATCTCAGTCTGTTACACAATGCATATAAATAATTTTTTCGTTGTTTAATAATAACGTAAAATTTAAGTATCAAGGTATTTTCTGTAAAATTTGTCCTTGTTAGTTCTTGTCTTCGTGTATACATTATGCCTTTTTTACTTTACTGAAATACACACTAAATATGTATCAGAATATAGAGGCCTGTGTGCAACTGGTCATCCAGAATGGCTGAGTTCTGGGACCGCAGTGGGCCTACTCTGCCTTGTGTATCACTTTAAGAACTGATCTGGATTTGCATGCAGTATCCTGTCCAAATGATCTTATACACCGCATCATAAAAATGGTTACGTATACCATTTTTGATAAGTTTGCAACCAGACATTTTAGAAATGCGCTTATTACATTACCATTCCCCGTCCGTCTGTCGGCACGTAGGAACACGAGAATCGCTAAAGAGATTTTTTGTTAATTTAGTACTGGGAATTTCTACTAATATTTGTCGGCACATTTCGGTTATAGTTACCTTTGGACAACAGTCAAGGGCCGGTCATTTTGTATGTACACTTAAAGGCATGTTTGTGCGCATGTCGAATGTAAGTGGCTAAACATCCAACAGCGCGAAACCTTTTTCGTGCAACACCTGCAGATAGAAATGGACATTTATTTACAGTTCATTTCTTTCCTATTTTTGAGACGAATAAAGACGTGTTCCGTGCGTCAGAACTGTTAATCTATGTGCACATTTCCTAATCCTTCACGCCTGTATTAGGAAGCGTTGATTCCACGTGGGAATTTGACATAACCTATGTAATTGATATGTTCAGACTAAGAACATCTTTCTGGCAGCGCACTGCTACTTCAAATTAACTGCTCAGGTGAGATGCATCAGTGGTATGTTTGAACGTGAAATAATGTTGATATAGCAGTATGGACAACTAATCTTACTACAGATTCCACAGACTGACAAATGTACCTTTGTCGCGGACGATAGCGTATCGCACGTGCTTCGCATGTGAGCGAACCTTGTCCAAATACCGACCTGGGGAGCGGTTGTCTTGAGATTATTCGCGGCTTTTTTTGAGTACATCATTCTAAGTTCCGGGATAGATGAAGCAGCAAGCAAGGGTAAAGCAATCCCTCTGCAGGCTTAGACAGGCCCTTAGGGCTTCAGGGGGTTGAGGCTCCCAGAATATCTAGACGTTGGCAAGGTTGTCAGCCTTACACACATACTTACTCCATGGTGCAGAGTCATTCTTGAGAAGCTAACTGGTTTGCAGCTAGTCAAGAAATTACCCGCATTTTATGGAACCCGAAGGTTCATTACCGCACTCACAAGCGTCCGCCACCTGTCCCTATCCTGGGCCAACCCAATCCAGTCCACATCCCCACATCCCTCCTCCTGGAGATCCATCCTAATATTATCCACCCATCTACACCTAGGTCTCCCCAGTGGTCTCTTTCCCTCCGGTTTCCCCACCAAGACCCTATACGCCCCCCTCTCCTCCCCCATAC
>Ga0123353_10019358_pt1 | contig 10109 bp, 13 predicted proteins | sample TergutLab28metaG_3_FD_92763 | JGI IMG/M metagenome (GOLD analysis project Ga0123353, IMG submission 92763) | Labiotermes labralis P3 segment gut microbial communities from Petit-Saut dam, French Guiana - Lab288 P3 | ecosystem: Host-associated > Arthropoda: Insects > Digestive system > Gut ...
TCTAAAGCAGTAATATATTCTTTTATTTTTCCTCTTCTATTTACAAGTGCGGTTTCAATAATGGTATTTTGTTTTATAACATCTATTTTAGCATTTACAAACTCTATAAATTCATTGTTTTTGCTTTTTAGGATTAGATTGTTTACCGGTATTTTATCTTGCAAAAAACGCATACCCTGATAGCTTATTTCGGGGTCTTTGGTTTGCAATCTGTGATATTCAGAATCCGGAGCGAAGGAACCCATAATCTGGTATTTTTTTTCAGGTTTTGAAAGTTCAATCGCAGTACGCACAGCCTTATTAATAGCATTTGCAGTTATATGGGCACTCATACGCAATAACCACGAGGCGGATGTTTCGCCTATCTGCTTTTCCACATTTCTGCTATTGTCAATTATTACCAATCCTGCCATATCTTATTAATCTATTATCTATTAACCACTAATCACTAACCACTATCATGCTGCTGCGTAATTTGCGTCATTAACAACTCCCTTATTCAACTCATTTACCCTATCTTTTGCGCTGTTTACCGTTTTGCTGATAATATCAAACGTATTGCTTGAATCCCAAACGGTTTTTATCTTCAAAAGTACTGCATTCGAGTTCGACATTTTTGTTTTTTTATATTTTCGCGCAAATTTTTAAAACGTGAGTATTATGAGATTGATTAGATTTAGTACTGCAAAAGAAAAAGTGCCTTTAAAGACAGAGATTTTATCGTTGGTGCTTGTTGTTGTTTTAGCGGCTTCTCCAATTGTTGCGCTATGCTTTCTTCTGTTCAACTACCCGTTTGTTACTATTTTTATTATTGGAGGAGTACTTGCCGTTATTTTCTTTTTCAGATCCTTTCAACTTTTATTCAGGGCAATTATTGATTTAATACTTGGCCGTTTCTAATACTCTCTTCAACCCTTACCTGTTTTAACGCCACAATCTTACTTACCCACTCTTTGTCGCTTAGTTTGGATGTGTCAATATGAAGATAGTACTCTAATAGCGTATCATGATAGGTGATAAAGTCAAAATCCTCATTTTTGACAGCATCCTCTACAGCTTTTTTATCTCAGCCCTTCCAAAATCAACAATATGCTCTAATACCGGCACAACCTCCAAATAGTAGAGATCGTTAGTTTTTATTTCGGGGTCTCCACCAAGCCAGCAGTTCTCAAGAATAATGTCGTTGGCTTTCATGCCGTCGTGGTCGGCAATGACACCAACTGCTTTCAGCGTGTTGCGGTCGGGCCTTTTTAAATAACCAACCTTGCCGGTAGCAGTAACCTTAAAAACATCTCTGTGCTGTTTTTTCCATATTGCAATCTGCTCATCTGAAGCCTCTCCGCTCAAAACTTTTTTTTCTTCTTTTACCATAGTAATTATTAATTTAAGGTTTATGTTCTAATGATGTGAGAAGGTAACAGGTTGAGTTGTTTTTCATTTTTAGTGTCGCCCTCTTTTGCCTCAACGCCATCATCGGTAAACTGACAGTTTTTAATAATGTGGTTGGCTATTTTTGCGCCACCAATAGGAAGAAACGCCACTACTACGTCGAAGGGTGCAATATCCTGCAACCTTCCTGTTGGAGACGACTTGCGAATACTCTCTATCTCATCCCTCAGTAAGGTTATGTCTGCCGTGCTCGTAATACGTCCATATCCACGACCTACAGGGTTTTGCCCTGCACCGTAAATATTATCCATATCCTGTTTGTCGTCGTAGTTAAATGCCGTAATACCTGTTGTAAGTACGCCTTCAATCAATACCTGAATAGTTGCCCATGAGTGCTGTACGCCGTTTATCATGGGGATGTGTCTAAGTCCGTTCATATTATCCTAATTTAGTAGTGAAACCGATTTTAATTTTAATCTTACGCATCACGCCCACCGGAACCTGTTTAATCACAAATTCCACTTCTGAGGACGCAAGCACATTTTGGTCTGGGTCTATTTCAACCACGTAGCCGGACAGTTCACCCGCTTTCTCCATAGCCTCCAACTGGCGATTGGCAACTGCCGTCAAAAAGGCAACAGTTCCCTGATTGAGTTTCCCGCTTTGCGGATCCACATAAAGTGGGCTGCTTAAATGCGGAAGCAGATACGTTCTAATGCCGCGGCAGGCTTTATCCATCGTGCGTACGCGCTCAATAGCATTGTAATCGCTGGTAAGCTCGTCCATCGTGTGAGAGTCGTTGTAAAACGATCCCTGCAGTCCGCCAAAGGTGCGAAGAAAGATAAAGCGTTTGTCGTTTAGCGTATTCACAACGCCAATATCAACTGTTTTCAGCAACGTGCCGTCTGCAAACGCCGGAGTAGATATCCCTGTGGGGCATTTCGCTACCCATGCAATAGATTCGTGTACCGCCATTTTAGATAACATACCCAGTGCGTTTCCAATAGTACCCACACACTTTCCGGCACCGCTGTCAAACAGTTCCTTGGCGGTATCCGTTCCGGATTGACCGATAAGTACAGACACGTTCTTTTGCCCAATGGCAGCCATAGATACAAGACCTGTAATAGCGCCGATTTTGGGGCAGTATAGAATAGAGAGCGGTATATCGTTAGCCTCCAACCCACCGGCAATCCCTTGTAGGGCCGTCAGCCCGCCTGCTGCCAATAGCTCTTCGGGAGCATATACCCCAATTTGCCGGATCTTACCCTCTGCAAAGTTTTGCATGATTTTGATTTCGGTAAAGTCATAGTTTGCGGTTGGCTTTTCAAACAAGCCCACCCAAAGCATAATGGCAGGGTTGATTCTGAAAGCCTCGCTTAAATGGTAATGCAACGCCTTTAAAATCCACTTTGCAGAATCGGATTTAATACCCAAACTCTCCGCATACTCAATCGTAGAGATTTGTATAATGCGGTTAGTTACAGTAAATCCTGTTACTCCTGTTTCGGCTACCGGTAAATCGGTATTCTCCAAATACGCCAGCAGCCCGCTGTAATGATCCTCGCCGGGGAGTGTGGCGGGCACACCCCCATTTTGGCGAAGCGTTATAATGTTGTTTAATGACATAATTTTTCCTGTTAATCGTTAGTTGTTTTGTTTAAAAAATCTGCTCTTTTGTAAACAGACATTTCCGGTTTTGTTTGAGAGAAGAACAACTCTTCGCCGTCACTATACAGCCTGTCTGTTAAAGGATACTCCTCAAATACTTTTTTTACCCTTTCATTCATACCGCACTCTTTAGCATTTGCTTCCTGCGCCGCTTTTTTAGCGGATGCTTGCGCCGCTTTTTCTTCCGGTGTTAATGGTGTCTTTGCCATATCTCTTAATTTTTAATTCTTAATTTTTAATTGATTAAGCTACAGCCTTCGACACTATCGCTCCGATTGCCTCGTTTTTAAGCGGCAAGCAGATAGAATAAGTTCGGAAGTTTACCACACTTTGCTGCATGGTTGGGTCGGTAGCGGCCTCGCTGTAATACATTTTTGTAGTTCCGTTTGCTTTCATCATTCTTGGAGCAAAGAAAGCCACAGATGCCTGGAAGTCTCCCGTGCCCGGTACTGATGCCCACGCTTTTTTAACTTTCGTGCTTGCAGTGAAATACGGACAGTCAACATACTCATAAACCTCAAAACTATAAAGGTTAGATATCTTACCGGTTGCATAATTATAGTATTGTTGTGCAAACTTTTGGTCGTTATCCAACAAATCATTTACGTGGTCGGGGCAAAGTACCAAAATTCTACCCGCTCCGGGTACCTTTAGTTTATCAAATTCTTTCTTCAATGCTATGATATCCTTTCGTGTAATCATAGCTCTGCCTGCTCCGTCTGTACCGCCTGAGGTTACTATTACAGGTGTTCCAGCGCTATCTGCTGCCGGTGCCAATGCGTGAAGTGCTTTTGCAAATTTAGTCTCATCAATTTTCTCCCTGTGCCTTTCAATTACACTTGCCATCTTATCGTAAGAGATAGCGTGAAGCTCATCATCGGTTACAGGCGTAGCCTCGGTTTGATATTTATCCAATCCGACAGGTTTATCCACGTCTGTTAAAGCCACTATTGGAATAGGATAGGTTGTATTATTAAGAAGCACCTTCGGGTCGCCGCCAATTTGAACAAAGTGTATTACTTCGTTATCCACCTTGTCATCGTAACTTCTTATTTTTCCATACCATCCCAACGATTCAGCCGCGTTCCTGAACGCTTTAATCATTTCTCCGGTCCATACTTCCGTATAAACACCTGCGCGCAGCCCTACATCGCCCATCGGGAGAAGCAATGATACTGCGGGTAATCCTATACCGCCTGCCAAAGGCGGCAGTCCTGTTGCGTTACACAATGTAACACCAAGCATACAATTGACCATTAAGGCCAAAATAAACAATAATTTTTTCATCTTTTTACTTTTTAGTTGTTTTTAACTCTTTTAATTTTTAACTCGTAACTCTTAATTACTTAATATCCGGTTTACAACCGTACTCTTTTTCATAGAGCGCGACATAGGTTTCCCTGTCATCGCTACGCAATGCCTCGCGCTCTTTGTCGGATAACTCAGCCCACTTTTTGCCTGCCTCCGCAGAAGCGCCCGGTTCTGCCGATATCAAGTTGGTAGGCTTCACCGCTCCATTCATGGAAGATAGCGTGGTTTGCAATGCCTCCATACCCATTTTTTCACCAATGGTAATAAAATGTGCTTTTTGGTCGGCAGTTAGTTTTTTTGCCACAATGGCATCATCTACCATCTTTGTGATGGTTTTCTTTTCGGCTTCCTGTGCAGCGGTTTTCAATGTTGCAATCTCACTGTCCTTTTCGGTCAGTTTTGCGTGCAACGCTGAAAGTTCCTGCACTTTTGCCAAGATTTCGGCTTCGGTTGCGCTTTCGCCCAAGCCAAGTGCTAATGCAATTAATTTCATGTTTTTTTGATTTAAGTTTTGATTATTAGTACTCAACAGGCCGATAGCGGAGTCCGCATTGTCGGCAGTTAGTTCAATTATATTTCCTTTTTCATCATAGAGCGACACGGTATTAGCATTTGAAGGAATATCCGCGAGCGAAACCTCTTCTAAAATGCAGCGTGTTACTGTCATGCGTGTTTGCCCGGGTAGTACGTATTCCGGCGCCTCGCTCAACTCTGTTTTAACAATACCCATAGAGCAGGCGTTGATAAATCCTTTTTCTACCTTTTTGGCAATTTTTGCCGCAAAAGGATCGTCCATATCGAAAACAGGGTCGCCCAGCAATCTTCCATCCTCCTTACGCAGGTTTTCCCAGCGTCCTATTGGTAGGATAATGTCATCAGTGCCGTTCCACGGTCTTATATGCCCCCAAAGCATTACAGGGTTTTTCTTAAACCGCTCCAAGTCAATCCCGCTGGTTAACACACGAAAACCATACGAGTTCACACTTTCGTCGCTTAATACAAATGTTTTTTTGGGAGTTTCCTTTGCCATTTTTACTCTTAATTTATAATTCGTAATTCTTAATTCGTAAACGATTCAGGGTGCGAAAATAAATCGAAAAACACTGGCTCCCGAAAATATGGGATACGCTTTACCAATGTTTGGAAACCCTTTACCACGCTTAATTAGTAAGCGTATATTACGCTTACTTTCGCCGAAATTTTATTGAAAGGTTATGACAAAATCGGAACTGAATCAAAAAAAGGAACTCGCCCGAATGTACTATATGCAGGGCGACTCTCAAAAAAATATTGCCGATAAAGTAGGTGTGTCTGCACAGACCCTGAGCAAATGGGTGGAGCAAAACGACTGGGTTAAAAAGCGGGCAGCAAAAAACATCACACGACCGGAGCTGGTAAACAAACTCTTAGCGACAATAAACATGCTGATTGAACAGGTAAGCGAATCGGATGACCCAAACCTGATAGCCGGACTTGGCGACAAACTCTCCAAACTTTCCACCACCATCGAAAAATTGGACAAAAAAGCCTCTGTGGTTGATGCCATTGAGGTTTTTATGGCGTTCGGGAAGTGGCTACAATACCGCGCTACCTTCGATGACGAGATTACGCCGGAACTTTTGAAGGCTATTAACAAGTATCAGGATATCTACATCACGGAACTTATTACCAAAAAATAGAAACACAAATGGAGAAAAAACCGCGCAATTTCGACGAGTGGAAACAGTGGTGCGATACCGTACAAAACCAAACCACAGTACCGCACAGTGAAACTCCTGCAAATAAAAAAGCACGGATAAGACACCTTCTGTCGGATTATAACGCTTTTGTTTTATACTACTTTCCCCATTATGTTACCAATAAGGATACTGAAAAGATTACACCCTGCGCCAAGTTTCATATTGATGCGGCAAATATGGTGCTAAGAAACAAGAATATGAAAGCCGTGTTTAAGTGGGCACGTGGGCACGCCAAAAGCACCCACTTCGATATTTTTATTCCGCTGTGGTTAAAAGCGCTCAAACAACTTAATGTAATGGTTTTGGTAGGGAAAAGCGAAACCAACGCCAATACACTGCTTTCCGATGTACAGGCAGAGCTTCAATTCAACCAGCGCTATATTGCCGACTTTGGCGAGCAGTATAACTTGGGAAGCTGGCAGGACGGCGAATTTGTTACCAAGGATAACGTGGCATTCTTCGCACGTGGAAGAGGACAATCCCCACGTGGACTACGCTACCGTTCCGCTCGCCCCGACTATATCGTGATTGACGACCTCGACGATGATGAGCTTTGCGAAAACGACGCTCGTGTTACAAAACTTTCTAACTGGGTAAAGGAAGCGCTCTTTGGCGCGCTCGACGGCGGGCGGGGTCGTTTTATCATGGTAGGCAATCTTATTTCAAAAAACAGTGTGCTGGCTAAAATTGCAGCCATTGAAGCCGTGCGTGTAAGTCAGGTAAATGCCTACGATAAAAAGGGAGAGTCGGCGTGGAAAGAGAAATGGAGCGCAGCGGAGCTTAAAGAGATGGAGTTGATGATGGGCTACCGCTCGTTTCAAAAAGAGATGATGAATAACCCCATCACCGAAGGCGCTGTATTTCGTAATGAATGGATACGGTGGAAGAAAATGCTGCCGCTTCACAAATACGACCGCATTATCGCATACTGCGACCCAAGTTTTAAGGGCAGCACAAAAAACGACTACAAAGCGATTAAGGTCTGGGGGCAAACCGGAACGGAGCTACACAACCTGTTCGCCTTCTGCCGCCAGTGTTCCGTTGCCGAAATGGTGCGGTGGTTTTACGACCTGCACGAAAAATTTAACGGCGTTATTTGTGATTACTATATTGAGGCAAACTTCCTGCAGGATATCATCCTGGATGAGTTTACAAACGAGGGAAACCTGCGTGGCTACCAACTACCCATCCGGGCAGACCACCGCAAGAAGCCGGACAAATGGCAGCGTATCGAAGCCATAAGCCCGCTGTGGGAACGCGGCTTTACGTTCTACAACATTGATAAGCAAAACGACCCCGATATGCTGGCGGCATTAGAACAAACCCTGTCCTTTGAAAAAGGGACACGAACACACGATGATGCGCCCGATGCGGACGAGGGCGCCATCTACATACTTCAAAAAAGTAAACGATTTGAAATTTTTAAACCGGTCATCGGCGCACGCCCAAGACCTTATAATGAATGGTAATATGATAAACTCCCTTAAAAAATTCCTTACCGCATGGATTTTCGACATCCGATTCAGGCGCGCCTGTAAAAAGGCAGACAAATACGCAAAAACAACCGGCTATAAAGCCTTAGTGCTCATGCTTGGTGGCAAACCTGTAGTAAAATATCGAAAGGTGCTCAAGGAAGAAATAAGACAAAAAATGTGGCGTGCCAACTGTTTAGAAATCCTCGAAAAACACGCCCTGTATAAAACCTACTAACCATTAACCACTAACCACTAATCACTAAAATTATGTTTTTACACATCTCAGAACTAAGAACCGTTATCTACGACTATCAACTCAGCGAGATAGTGGAAGATGACAACACCATTATAGAAATGGCAATACAGGCGGCTATTGAAGAAGTAAAGTCGTACCTGTGCAGCCGCTACAATACTAACAACACCTTTTCCGCTAAGGGAAAAGGGAGAAACCCGCTCATTTTAGAGATAACAAAGGATGTGGCGCTGTGGCAAATCGTTCGCCTCTCTAACCCAGATATTATACACGACAGGGTAAAAGACCGCTACGACCGCGCTATTGAATGGTTAGACAAAGTGGCACGCGGTTTAATCTCTCCCACATTGCCGGCAGTTCAAGATGAAAGTGGTGGCGATGTTTCCCCTATCAAATACGGCTCAATGCCGAAACAAACCTACGATTACTAATGATTAATGATTAATGATTAGTGATTAATGCTCAATAAAGTCTTAAATCTTTAAATTTTTAAATCTTAAATCAAATCATGGCTAAACAGCAAACAAAACCGGAAACTAAAATAAAACCCAAATTATTAGTTGAAATAAAACAGGCCGCCGACAACCTGACCAAGAAAGATATAAAAACGTGGCGCAACGCATGGGAGGCAGCGGCAAGACCGGATAACCCAAACCGCGTTGCCCTGTACGATGTCTATACCGATGTGGTGGTGGATTTACACCTTACAGGCTGTATCAGGCAGCGAAGCGATATGGTGCTGAATAAGTCGTTTAAAATTGTTTCCAAAAAAGACAGAAAGGAAAATCGGGAAGTTACTGAGCTTTTTGAAGCAGGATGGTTTAAGCGGTTTCTGGAACTTTCGCTCGAAAGCAACTACTACGGATACTCGCTGATTCAATTTAATGATATTATTACTGACGGCACAATGCGCTTTGAAAGTGTGGAATTGGTGCCGAGAAAAAATGTGGTTTCGGAGTTTGGCGTAATCATTAAAAACGTTTATGATGACCCAAAGCGGCAGGGGTACAGCTATTTGGAGGGCGACCTCGCAAGGTGGTGTATCGGAGTGGGTGAAAAAAGAAACTTGGGGCTGCTCCTTAAATTAGCCCCGCAAAGTTTGGCGAAAAAGAATATGCTTGCCTATTGGGATGTTTTTGGCGAAATATTTGGTATGCCTATCCGTGTGGCAAGAACCGGAAGCCGCGACCCTAAAGACAGGGCGAGTATCGAGAAGATGATGCAACTTATGGGCGCATCCGGCTGGGCGGTGCTCCCGGAAGGTACGGAAATAGAGATTAAGGAAACCACCCGCGGCGATGCCTTTAATGTGTATGACAAGCGTATTGAACGCTGCAACTCCGAAATAGCAAAAGGGATACTTGGGCAAACCATGACTACCGACAACGGCGGCTCATTGGCACAGTCGGAGGTACACCTTGAAGTGCTTAAAAACATTATATATAAAGATGCGGACTTTCTGCGCGACGTAGTGAACTGGGAACTGATGCCGTTTATGGCAATGCACGGTTTTCCTGTACAGGACTTGCGCTTCGACTGGGACGAGTCGGTGGACTGGACACCGGAGCAGCAACTGAAAATTGAGCAAATGATACTGGGTAGCTACGATATTGACCCAAAGTATTTCGCAGAAAAATACAACATCCCTGTAACCGGCGCAAAATCGCCACTACTAACAGCGCAAGATGGTTTTTTCGTGTAGCCCCCGCTCCGTCGGGGGGATACAAAGCGTTTCACGCAGCACTGCAAAGTCTTTACGATGAGTCGTCGCAGCTCGGCGAAATGCTGCGGCTCGGCGAAACATCACAGTTCGGCGAGGCGTCCCGCCTCGCCGCAGGTTTCTCCCCCCAAGTCTGGAAAAACTTAGCCAAATGGGCGCACTCCAAAAAAGACTACAAGCCCGAATACCTCTCAGAGCCGGAGCCACGCGCCGCCATTGAAGAAACCTGCCGCATTTTAAGCGCACCTCTAAAAAGCCTCTCCCCCGCCGGCGGGGGGCAGGGGGGTGGAACAATTACACAGGAGATACCGGCAGAGCTCACCGCCGCATTAGAAAACAACATCTTCTTTTTCTCAGGGTTTAAAACCCACCACGAACTTGTACAGGTATCGCAGTTGCTCAAAGATGAAAACGGCAATTTTAAACCGTTTCAACAGTTTTTAAAAGACGTTGCAAAGATAGACAACACCTACAACAAAAACTACCTGAACGCAGAGTACAACTTTGCACAGGCATCCTCGCAAATGGCAGTAAAGTGGAAAGAGTGGGAA